>CEQP01048173.1_pt1 | contig 45029 bp, 48 predicted proteins | sample 356291 | NCBI WGS metagenome assembly CEQP01 (sample SAMEA2621221, study PRJEB7988) | marine metagenome | isolation source: saline water (ENVO:00002010), including | reverse complement strand
TTTTTTACTCTACATGCAATTTCAATAATGTTATTTGGAAGGGTAAGTTATGAAAATGTGATATCTAATGGGTTAGTGTTAGATAAAGATGGAAATAAGATGTCAAAAAGATTGGGGAATGCAATTGATCCGTTTGATGTAATTAAGAAATTTGGTCCTGATGCAACAAGATTATATATGGTAATTAATTCTACTCCGTGGGATAATTTAAGGTTTGATATTGATGGTATATCTGAAATACTTCGAAAGTTTTTTGGCACATTAAACAACACCTATAATTTCTTTGCTCTTTATGCAAACATTGATGGATTCACTGGTAATGAAAAATTGATTCCATATGAAAAAAGAAATTATGAAGATAAGTGGATAATAAGTAAGTTGAATTCGCTTATAAAGTTTGTTGAGGATAAACTTGATAACTATGATCCAACAAAATCATCAAGACAGATAAATAAGTTTATAAATGATGATTTAAGTAACTGGTATATTAGATTAAATAGAAAAAGATTTTGGAAGGGTGATTTAACTGATGATAAACTAATGGCATATCAGACGTTATTGGAATGTTTATATAAAATCTCTATAATTTCATCTCCTTTTATTCCCTTCTATTCCGAAAAATTATTTAATAATTTAAATGCATATAATATTTCAAATTCAGAATCAGTTCATCTCTTAGAGTTTCCAAAAGTTGACAAAGAAAGAATTTCAGAAGTTTTAGAAAGAAAAATGACATACGCTCAAAGCATTTCCTCTTTAGTTCATTCTATTAGAAAGAAAGAAAAAATAAGAGTTAGGCAACCTTTATCTAAGATTTCAATACCCATGAAATCGTTAGATATGGAAAATGAGATAAAAGATGTTGAAAAAATTATTTTATCCGAGATTAATGTAAAAGAAATTGAATATATACATGATAGCTCTAAAGTTTTTATAAAAAAAATTAAACCTAATTATAAGGAGTTAGGTTCGATCCATGGAAAGAACATGAAAATAGTGGCAGATAGAATATCTTTAATGACACAAGATGAAATTAATCAATTGGAGAAAGAAGAATCAATTAATTTAGGTTTGGATGGTGGTTTAGAATTAGATTTATTAATTAATCAAGTAGAAATTTTATTTGGTCAGATAGAGGGTAAGCAAGTTGCTAGCAATGATACATTTACAATTGCATTAGATATATCTATTAATAATGATTTGTTAGCAGAGGGTGTATCAAGAGAGTTTATTAATAAGATTCAAAATGAAAGAAAAGACATCAAACTTGAGGTTACAGATAAAATTGAAATTTATATTGATAATAAATCACAAGAAATTATTACATTTTTATTAAAGCATAAAGAGTTTATCTGTAATGAGACACAAGCTCTTGATCTTTTTGTTGAAGATAATATTGTTAATTCAAAACTTATGGATATTGATGTTGCCTCATCTAAGGTTGATTCAACTGAGATTAAGTTTAAAATTAAAAAGATTAAATAGTAATGAAATCAAGATATTTTATATTAATTATTAGCCTAATATTTTTCGATCAATTTGTAAAATATATTGTTCATGCAAATATGCCACTTCACTCAGAAATTTCAATTATTGGAGATTTCATTAAGCTATATCATATTGAAAATCCTGGAATGGCATTTGGTATAAATTTCGACTTTAAATATACTAAACTACTTCTTTCAATTTTTCGATTAGTTGCCTCATTTGTTATTGGGTATTATTTATTAGGACTACTTAATAAGAAGTCAGATTCAACATTATTAATATGTATATCATTAATTTTATCAGGTGCTATTGGGAATGTTATTGACAGTGTTTTTTATGGATTAATTTATGACAATGCTCCATTGAATGCTCCCTTTTCATTATTTTATGGGCAAGTTATAGATATGTTCTACATAGATATTTGGGAGGGGTATTTATCAGATTGGATACCTATAATAGGAGGATCTTATTTATCTTTATGGCCAGTTTTTAATCTAGCTGATTCATATATTTTTATTGGTGTTGCTATACTTTTGATTTTCCAGAATAAGATTCTTTTAGAAAATTAGACAAAATATATTTCTTTAACTGATGGGTGTTTTTTTTGGATTTTATTTAGTAAATAATTTTTGTGATTAGCAAGCTCATTTCTTAGTGGAGAAGATGTAATTTTTATATAAAGTTTATTTTCTTTCAATAAAATTTTTTTTGTTCTAATTTGAATTTCAGGAGATGTAATTTTGTTCCATGTTTTAATTATTTCAACTTTAATTATTTCTTTTTTAAATTTATCCTTATTGTAAAACTCTCTAGTTAAATCATTTATTGACAAAGTTTTTGATTTTCTTTTATCCTTCATGAATTTCTCCTTTATCTATTTGAATAATTTTTATTTTTTTTAAATTTTTTCTGATTAATAATAATCTCTCTTTAATGGAATCGGATATTATAACTTGTGAAAATTTTTTATCAGATAAATATTCAATTAGTATTTTGATTTTTTTATCATCTAATTTATGAAAAACATCATCTAACATCAAGATTGGACTTTTAGATAATTTGTTTTTTAACATTCCATATTCAGTTAGTTTAAGTGATATAATAAATGTTTTTTGTTGACCTTGTGATCCAGTTCTTTTTATCAAAACATTATCCATTTTAAATAAATAGTCATCATTATGAATTCCAATATTAGTTTTCTTTGTAAAGAAATCTTTTTCAAGGCTTTCATCAAATATAGACGTGCCCATATCCTGGTTAATATTTGATAAATAATTAATTGAATAATTTAGATCTTCAATATTTAGATCTTTCGAGAATTTTCTAAAAAGCACATTGAATTCTTGTATAGCATTTTTTCTAAATTTATTTATGAATTTATTTAATTCGATTAATTTATCGTCATATGATTTGACATAGAACTTGTCAATATCTTCAATCGATTTAACGCTTTTTAAATATGTGTTCCTTTGTTTTAATAATCGCCTATATATTAAAAGTTTTTCTAAATACTTATAATCAATCTGTGAAAAAATTTGATCAAAAAATTTTCTTCTTTCGGTACTATAATTTCTTATTAAATTAATGTCATATGGATTAAGAAATACAAGGGGAATTTTACCAATGTGATTTTTGATTTTATCGTATTTTGTATTGTTTTCATAAATTTTTTTTGAATTAGGCTTCTCATATGTGCATTTATATATACAATTATTAGAATAATACCCTTCTAATGTGAAGAAAGTTTCTTTATGATTCACATTATCTATATCAAATTTATTTATTGCGCTTTTACCAAAAGATATAAAGTGAATTGCATCCATTAAATTTGTTTTACCCGCCCCGTTTTTACCATATAAAAAATTAATTCTTTCTGAGAAACTCACTTCAGAAGAAATATAATTTTTAAAATTATTAATCTTTATTTTATGAATATGCATATATATTTGTGCAAAAAATAAGAATTTATTTTAATGTAAATAAATTAATTTTTATCGTAGTATAAGTTATATAAATATAAAATATGCCTGCAACCAAAGTAAAAAAAAATAAATCAAAAGTTAAAGAGGAATTTAGTCCATCAACTTATATATATTGGTTAAAATCTATGCTTTTAATGAGGAGATTCGAGGAAATGGCAGGAAGACTTTACGGTCAACAAAAAATAAGAGGTTTTTGCCACCTTTATATTGGTCAAGAAGCTTGTGCTTCAGGGTGTGTAAGTGCTCTCAAAGAAGGTGACAAGTATATAACTGCATATAGGGACCATGCTCATCCTTTAGCATTGGGAACAAATCCGGATAAAATAATGGCAGAACTTTTTGGTAAAGTTACTGGTATTTCCAAAGGAAAAGGAGGCTCTATGCATATGTTTGATAAGGAAAAACATTTTTTTGGTGGCCATGGGATTGTAGGTAATCAAATTCCAATAGGAGCAGGGATTGCTTTTTCTGAAAAATATAAAAAAACTGGTAATGTTTGCCTTACATTTTTTGGTGATGGAGCTTTAAGAATTGGAGCATTTCATGAAGCTGTTAATATTGCTATGTATTTAAAATTACCTGTCATTTTTATTATTGAGAACAATGGGTATGCAATGGGAACTTCAGTAGATAGAACATCTAATGTAACGGAATTATATAAATCAGGATTATCTTATAATATTCCATCAGAACCTGTAGATGCTATGAATGTTATAAAAGTTCATAGAGCTGTTGCAAAGGCAGCAAAAAGAGCTAGAGAAGGAGAAGGCCCATCTCTTTTAGAATTTAGAACTTATAGATATAAAGGGCATTCAATGTCAGATCCCGCACAATATAGATCTAAAGATGAGGTAGAAAGTTATAAAGATCAAGATCCAATAGAACAAGTTAAGAATATGATTATAGCAAAAAAATTACTTAAGTCTGAGGAAATTGAAATTATAGATCAGCAAATAAAAGATCAGGTAAAAAAGTCTGTTGAATTCTCAGAAAACTCGCCATATCCTGATGCTAAAGAAGCTTATACTGATATTTATGTTCAAAAAGATTACCCTTTTTTAAGAGAATAATTTATTATGGTAAAAATTAGAAAACCTAAGAAAGAGAATGAAGAAATATTACCCTTAGATAATCAAGAGGCAATAAATCAAACTCTAAGTAAGTCAGAGGAATTTATCAATAAAAATAAAAATTATCTAATACTTTTCTTTGGTATTATAACTATTTCAATTGCAGCTTTTTCTATTTTTTCATACTTAAAATCTAATCAGAATGAAAATGCTCAAAATGAAATGTTTCAAGCTGTTTATTACTTTGAAAAAGATAGTCTTGTTCAAGCATTAAATGGTGATGGTAATAATTATGGTTTTTTAGAGATAATTGATGAATACAGCTTATCTGAAGCTGCTAATTTATCTAGATTCTATGCAGGTGCATCCTATCTTAAACTTGGAAATTACCAAAATGCAATTAATTATCTTGATCAGTTTTCTTCCTCAGATTTATTAGTTCAGGCTAGAGCATATTCTTTGATAGGTGATGCATATGTTGAATTAGAAGACTTTGAAAATGCCATATATTATTTTGAAAAAGCTTCCTCAGAAAACCCAAATCAGTTTTTTACACCATCTTATCTATTAAAGTTAGCTTTAGTATATGAAGAAGTATCAGACTTAAAATCAGCAATCAAATCTTATGAAACCATAATTTCAGATTTTAAAGATTCACCAGAGTATCAAACTTCTTTAAAAAATAAGTCAAGGTTAGAAGGTTTGATGTTATGAGTTTTGATTCTCCAAGTTTCGATGCATTTGATAATATAAATTATAAAAAGATCAGAATAGGTATAGTGAGATCACTTTGGAACAAAGAGATAACTGATTTACTTTATCAATCTTCATATAATTTTCTTAAAAATGTTGGGTTAGAAGATCAAAAAATTTTAACTAAAAATGTTCCAGGAAGTATGGAGTTGATTCATGGATCTAATACTATTTTAAATAATAATAAAGACATTGACGGGATTATTGCACTAGGATGTATTATTAAAGGTGAGACAGATCATGACAAGTATATATCATATGCAGTAGCAAATGGTCTTGTAAATGTATCTTTAAAGTATAATAAGCCAATCATTTTTGGTGTATTAACAACTAATAATATGAGTCAAGCAATTGATAGATGTGGAGGGAAACATGGTGATAAGGGATTGGAATCCGCCAAAAGCTTACTTATGATGATAAATAATGCTAATTAAATTCCTAATATCATGTTTTGAATTAAATATGCACCAGCTCCACAAAAGTATCCTACTACAGCATAAAATGATATTTTTTTAAGGTACCAGAAGAAAGGTATTTTTTCAAGCCCCATTATTGCAACACCTGCAGCAGAACCTATAATAAGTGCACTTCCACCTGTTCCAGCACAATAAGCAAGAAACTGCCAAAATAACCCGTCTTGAGCAAAGAAACCAACCCCTCCAATCTCGAGAGGATACATTCCAATTGCAGCAGCAACTAATGGTACATTATCTACGAGAGCTGATAGAAGACCAATAATTAAACCAATTGTATATACACCATTTGTTGTGTCAGTACCAACCTCATTATCAAGAAATACTGCCATTTGCCCTAAGTGTCCAGCAGCTTGAAGACTACCTACAGCAAGTAGAATTCCAAGAAAAAACAGTAAGGTAGGAACATCCATTTTTTCTAATGCGTGATATGCAGAAAAATATCTTTTATCCTCTTTATTATCTTTAATGTGTAATAAGTCAGTTAGAAGCCAAAGGAACCCAAGACTTAACATCATTCCCATGAAAGGAGGGTAATGTGTTATAGACTTAAACATAGGTACAAAAACAAGTCCTGCTACACCACTGTAAAAAACAATATTTCTTGTTCTGTCTGTTGTATGATGTGATACTTCCATTTTATCAGTGTCAGGCCTTTGAAAAGTACCTTTTACTTTTGGTGACATTATAATTAGCGGCACGATTAGACACACTAAACTTGGCATAATTAATTTTGTAACAACTTCATAGGTAGTTATTTGGTCTCCTATCCATAGCATAGTTGTGGTTACATCTCCTATTGGAGACCAAGCTCCTCCAGCATTTGCAGCAATAATTATCATCCCAAGAAAGAACCATCTGTCTTTTTGATCAGCGATAAATTTTCTGGTCAAAGAAACCATAATAATCGAAGTTGTGAGGTTATCAAGGAGTGCAGAGAAGAAGAAAGAAATAAAACCGAGTATCCAAAATAATTTTAATTTACTTGTTGTTTTGATTCTATCAGTAACGACTCTAAATCCTCCATGAATATCTATAATTTCTACAATTGTCATTGCACCCATTAAAAAGAAGAGTATACTTGAAATTTCAGATAATATTTCGAAAAGTTGTACTTCAGTTACATAATGCTGAATAATTTCTTTTGTTGATTTTCCTACACTCTGTGTAGTTTCAACAATTTCATCAGGATAGATGTTGCTAAACTCTTCTTCAGCATAATTCTTTATATTATCGATTTGGACAATCTCTTCCTTACCAAAAACATAAATTGTCCAACATAGAACACCAGTAACTAAAGCAATAGCAGCTTTATCCACTTTTAGTTGATGCTCTATTGTTATACAGGCATATCCAAGGATGAAAACCACTAACATTAATTCGTACATATTTAAATAATTTTATTTTCAACAATTAGTCCTGAGGAGCTTGAGAAGTTAGATCCTGTAACGGACTTAATTACATTCTTGTTTTTTAAAAATCTCTGAAGTCCCAAGAATGCAAATACTATTGCTTCTTTAAAAATAACAATTTTTTTACTTGGAACGATAAATTTATGATCAAGTTTATTGTAATGATTAATTTTTTTTAAAATATGATTATTAAATGCTCCTCCGCCAGTTAGTAATATTCTTGATTTTTTCTTTTTAATTGCATTATTGACTTGGTATCCTATATGATTTACATATGTATGAAGAATATCTTTAGGGTCTTTATTTGAAAAAAATGGATAATAATTTTTTTCAATAAAATTAATATCGAGGCTTTTTGGTAAATCATCTTTATAGTAATGAATTGAGTTGAGTTTTTTAAATAAATTAGCATCAAAATTTCCAGAAAGAGATATTCTTCCATCAACATCATATTCTTCATTTAATTCTCTTGATAATTTATTTAATATAATATTTGCTGGACATATATCATATCCAATTAATTCTTTATCATATAACTTGCTAATATTTAAAATACCTCCGATATTAATACAATAATCAAATTCATTGAATAGCTCTTTATCTCCATATGGAACAAGAGGTGCCCCTTCTCCTCCCATTATGACATCTAATTCTCTAAAATTAAATACAACTGGAATTCTTACTGAATTATACATGATCAAGGGGTTTCCTATTTGATAGCTTAGTTTTTTTTTGGGTTCATGAAATACTGTGTGTCCATGACTAGAAATCAAATCAAATCTCGTTTTTGATTCTTTTATAAATTTTTTTATTTCATCTTTGAAAAACTCACCTAGATCTAAATCTAAAATTTTTAGTGATAAGCCATCAAGATGGCTACAATTTAAAAGTCTATCTTTTATTTTTTTTGGGTATGGAATATCAATACAATTAATTAACTCAAATATCCAATCATTATTTTTTTTATAAAATAAACAATGTGCTATATCCAGCCCATCGCATGAGGTTCCTGACATGATGCCTATGACATTATATTTATTGTTTTTCATGCTTAGAATTAAATTTTTTATTTATGATTTAAAGAGTGCATCTTTGCATTTAATTATTAAATTGATAATGCACAGAATTCCCATTAAATCATTTCTAATATACTTTTTTTTTCTAATTAAAGTATCCTATTCTCAGGTAACGACCCCTTTTAGTTCCCTTATACCAATTGGTGAATTATCTGATAATTCATTTTCAAATAATCTTGGAATGGGAGGAGTAGGAATAAGTAATGGTTCATACTGGCATTTAAATAATCAAAATCCAGCTGCTCTTGTTTATAATAGGTTTACTACTTTCGAAATGGGTATTGCCTCTGATGTTAGGCAATTAGTTAATAATGAGACTAAAGATATATCAGGTAATGGAAATATAAATTATATGGGGTTCGGAGTCCCAATTATAAAAGGAGGAAAATGGGTTTCTTCATTTGGATTTAATCCGTACAGTAACATAAATTACAAACTTTTTTCTGAAGAACTAATATTGGGAGTTGATGGAAGTTTAACATCGTCTATTGTTAATTATAATTATGAGGGTAATGGAGGATTATCTCAAGTTTATTTTTCGAATGGATTTAAATTAGGGGATGAATTTTCTATTGGTTTTAAAGGATCCTACATTTTTGGTAATCTTTCTAGTAATATCTCATCAAAGGTTTCGAATGAACCGCAATTTTATTCAAATCTTTATGAAAAATCCTCATTTAAAGATTTTGCATTTCAGATGGGTATGTTTTATCGAAAAGAAGTTAACACTGATAAATATTTAAAAATAGGTCTTACATATGACTTTAATAATTCTTTAGAAGCAAAAAGATTCTCTCAACTAGAAAGAAGAATTCCAAATTCATTAACCGTACTGGTAATTGATACTATTTTTAATAATGATATATCACAATTTATTTTACCTATTAAATTTGGACTCGGTATCTCGTATGAGATTATTGATAAACTATCTTTAGGTCTTGAGATAAGAAGTCAACAATGGAATGAAGAAAGTGGTTATGCTAATACTGATTATAAAAAATCATTACAAGTATCTGCAGGAATTGAAATCATTCCTGATGCAGAAAATGTCAATAGTTTTTTTAGGAGAGTTACTTACAGGGGAGGTTTATTATTTAAAAAGTCACCATTAATAATTAACGAAAATCAGCTGAACACTTCTGCTATCACTTTTGGAATGTCTCTTCCAATAGGAACCATATCAAGAGTCAATTTTGGAATTGAAGTTGGAAAAAGAGGAAATCTTAATAAAATATCTATTAAAGAGAACTACTTAAAATTCATTATTGGTAGCTCAATAAACAACATTTGGTTTATTAAAAGAAAATTTGATTAATTTTATTGTTATGAAAAAGTTTTTTTTAACACTTCTAGTGTTATTTGTATCGTTTAATATTCTTGCCCAACCTGGTTGGAATTGGCCTGAAAATAAATCAGAGGCTGAAGAAAAAAATGTTTTATATACAGATTACTTAAAACAACAAAATTGTGATGAAGCAAAAATCCATCTTGATTGGTTAATTGAAAATGTTCCAGGTTTACATGTATCAATATATCAAAATGGCATAAAAATATATAGATGTTTAATTGACAAGGAAGAAGACCCAATAATAAAAAATGAACTTATTAATAAAGCATTGATTTTATTTGACGGTAGAATTGAAAATTTTGGCAGAGAGGCTTATGTGAAAAATAGAAAAGTAACTTTTGCTTATACTTTTTACAGATCAGATAAAACTCAATATGAGTCTCTCTTTAATATGTTTAAAGATGCTTTTTTATTAAATGGTAATAAAATTGGAAATAGTAACCTTGTAGCTTATATGGATATTGTGCGAAAGCATAAATTAACATCGAAATCTATATCAGATGATGAGGTTTTAGAAATTTATGACATGATTTCAAAAACTATATCATTTAAGCTATCAAATGATGGTAAAAATCAAGTTAGATACAAAAAATATCAAGATAATTTAGATAAATTACTCACGGCAACAATAACTGTAGATTGTAATTTTGTTGAGAATACTTTAGGTCCAAAACTTATTGAGTTAACTTCTCAGCCAAATGATGAAATTGCTCAAACAGATTATGAAACATTAACTCCAGTTGATATATCTTATTCTCAGGAAATTGTTAATCTTGCTAAGAAAATATTCCAGCTTAGTATTACTGGCAAATGTACATCATCAGAAATAGCTTTAGAAGCTGCTAAAATTATGTTTACTAATGAAAAGGATTTTGCAGTTGCAAAATTTATTTCTAGTAGAGAACTTTCTACTAAGAATTATGAATCTGCATTAGAATATTGTGATGCTGCAATTGAAAGTGCTGGTGATAATAACAATCAAAAATCTGAAATGTTTTTGAGAAAAGCTCAAATTTATCAGGTTATTGGAAATAAATTAAAGTCTAGAGATAATGCAAGAAAATCAATATCTCTTAACTCTTCTAATTCAGATGCATATAAGATCATAGGTAACTTATATATGTCATCTTATGAAGATTGTAGAGAGGGAAAGAGCAGAGTTCAAGATAGATTATTATTTATAGCTGCTTATAATATTTTCAAGAGTGGCGGACTATCTAATCAGGCAAATCGAGCTCGAGAACAATTTCCTTCAATGGAGGAAATTTTCAATGAAAATCTTGAGGTAGGAGAATCTATGAATACAGGATGCTGGATTAATGAAACAGTGACTCTGAATAAAAGATAATGAAAAATTTTAGTTTAGATCAGTTTATTTCAAGTGTGCCAGTATTACGCTTATTTGGAAAAAATCTAGCACTAAATGCTGGTATTGCATTTGTAATTCAAGATTTTTTAATACCATTATATTCCAATTATATTTTTCAAATAGTTGTTGGGTTATTTGTATTTGGTTTAATAGCCATGTTTTATTGGTTTGTAATTTTTAAAAAGAAAAGCAAAAATTTTGCCCATTTTTCATTTCAGCTCTCTATTGTATCTATTATTCTGTCAATTATGGTGGGTGCTTTAAGCTCTGTTTCTAAAGCCCTATCCTCTGATGATAGAGGAATATTAGCAACTAATGTTGATTTTGTAGCAGATCTTCAAGATAATACAAACGTATATAATGAGGACTTGCAGTCTCTTGGAAGAGATATTTCTAAAGTTTCTAGTCAATTTTCTGAGTTACAAGACGACCTTTCAGTATTATCAGAACAAATTTCATCACAGTTATCAGAGGATGGAAAATCCTTAAATGAAGATGAGTTTTTAGATAAAATTTCATCTTTAATAGATGAGAAATCGTTAAGTTCAGATAACACGATACCGAACCCATCAGATTCTGAAGAAGTTCTTGAGTTGAAAAAAAATCTTGATATTGCTACTGAATTATTAAGGCAAGTTACTCTAGCAAACGTTAATTTGCAGAAAAGAGATGAACAGATAAAAGAGACATTAGATTCAGATAGTTTAGTTTATTATATTGATGATTTAAAAAATGATGTAAATGACCTTAGAAACTTTTCTCTTCAACTTTTAGCGAATACAGCTTTGGCTGATTCTAGATCTGAGTTGAATACTTTTAAAAATGAAACTAAAAAAGAGCTGGAAGATTTTAAGTTATTTACCTCTAAAGAAATTCAAGAAATCAAAGATTTATCTAATCAAATACTTAATAACTCTAAAAAAAATACTGGGAAATCAGGGAATGATTTGTCTAAAGAACTTAAAGATTTGTCCAAAATAATGGAAAAAAATAATTCTAGTGTCTCTACTATAGATGGAAATTATTTGGAAGAAATAGTAGAGACTTATCAAGATCTAGCTAAAAAAATTGAAAATAATTCATTACAATCTGATTTAAAAGAAATAAAAGAAGAGCTTGCAAATATTTCATCAAATTCCAATTCAGTAATTGATCCAGTAGTAATGGAAAAAATTAATTCTGCTCCTGAGGGAGGGGTTATTGATAATTCAGCTGGATTATCTGAACTTAAATATTATATAGTTGAACTGATGAAAGATCAAAATGAAATTAGACAAATAGTAAAGGATTTGAGGGAGTTACTTGAAAAAAATGAAGAAAATTAATGCCTTATTTATCTCTATTATTGTTATTCTTTTTTTTTTCTTGTTCAACAAATAATCCACTTCGAAATGTTGAAGAATACAAGGGACCTATAATAGAAATAAAAGATTTAAATACCCTATATTCAGACTCTGCTCAAGCTAAGTTTAAGCTGAAGTCAGAAATATATCAAGTTTTTGAATCTGGTGAAGAGAAATACCCTAAAGGCTTGAATATGGATATTTTTTCAACAGATAATGATTCAGTCTCAGCCTCATTTAAAGCTAACTATGTGATCAAATATGAAAAAGAGAATTATTTTTTAGCAACTGGTAATGTGGTCTTATTCAATTATAATACTGGTGATGAATTAAGAACGGAAGAATTATTTTGGTATCCAAATGAAGAAAAGTTTACATCTGATAAATTCGTTACAATAAAGACAGGTAACGAATTGCATACTGGGGAAGGAATGGTTTCTAACCAAGATTTTTCTAATTATGAAATTTTGAAGCCTTCTGGTATTATTGAAGTTGATGAAAACTAAATTTCTACTTCTTATTTCTGGAATAGTTTTATTTTTATATGCTATTTACTTAAGTATAACTACGAGCTTTATAGACTCATATGCTCTTTTTATGGTTTCATTTGTTATTTTATTTTTCTATAAATTAATGAAATAAATTTATACGCAAATGATTCAGATTTATTAATAAAAAATTTAATTTTGGCATCCAATTAATATAATATGGCAATAATTAGTACACTTAGAGATAAAATGGGAAAATTCCTAGTGGTAGTTGTAGGTTTCTCAATTGCTGCATTTGTATTAGGGGATATACTAGGACCTAGTTCTACAATAGGAAGTCAAAATGAAAATATAGTAGGTGAAATAAATGGAGAAGAAATTGATTTAATTAGGTTCAATACAATTTTTGAACAGTTATCTTACAATTTTTCTTTGAATAATGGTAGATCACCAAGTCCTCAAGAAATGGTAGGAATTAGAGATCAGGCTTGGGAGAAATTAATAAATGATATTAGTTATAATGATCAGTATAATAAACTTGGACTAACAGTTACTAATAATGAATCTGTTGATATGGTTCAGGGGGATAATATTCATCCAATGATTTTACAAGCATTTACAGATCCAAATACCGGATCATTTAGTGTTGATAATGTAATAGGATATCTTCAAAATTTATCTAGTCAACCAGTAAATCAACAGCAGGCTTGGTTTTCATTTGAAGCCAACTTGAAACCCATGAGGTTAAGGACTAAGTATGATAATTTGTTAAGTCAAACAACATTTATTAATTCCTTACAATCTCAAGTAGAATACTTCAATTCTTCAAATATTGTAGATATATCTTATTATTATTTACCGTTTTACAAGGTTCCTGACTCTTTATTTGAGGTATCAACTTCTGAAATGAATAACTTTCTTAGAAAAAATAAAGATGACTATAAACAAAATGAATCAAGATCTATGGATTTTGTTTATTTTCCTTTATCTCCTTCATCCGAGGATTCAACACTTGTAATTTCTGACTTAAATAATATTAAACTTAGTTTAAGTAATGAAGAAATTAATGATTCAACGTTTGCTTTATTAAATTCTGAAGGATTTAGTCCATATACAAAATTCAATGTAGATCAACTCCCTGAAGCTTTAGTAGGAAGGGATAAAGGATATATTTCTGATATAATTTTCTCTGATGAAGGTGTTCTAGTTTATAAATTATCTGATATAGTTCAGGATAACAAATTCAAGGCAAGGGCAAAGCATATTTTATTGAAATTTAATGATCAAAATAAACAAGAGGTAAGATCTGAAGCTTTAAGAATTTTATCTCTTTTAAGAAATGGTAGTGATTTTGATGAAACAGCTAGAACATACAGTGAAGATGGTTCTGCATCTTTGGGGGGGGATTTAGGCTGGTTTTTTGAAGATAGTATGGTTAAGCCTTTTCAAGATGCTGTTTTCTCTAGAAATAGATCTGGTTTAATTCCTAGAATTATTGAATCAGAATTTGGATTTCATATTATTTATGTTACTCAACCAAAAACAAAAACATCATATGCTGTTACAACTATCTTAAAAGAAATTATTCCTAGTGATAATACTAGAAATAATATTTATAGAGATGCTGAAATGTTTAAAATTGAATCACAAAATTCAAGTGAATCATTTGAGGATATAGCTAATAAATATAATTATTCATTTCAGACTGTCAATAATATTGATAAGAATGCTACGGCAATATCTAATTTAACAGATGCACGAAGCATTGTTCTTTGGGCATATGATGATGATAGATATAATAATGACGTTTCTGATGTCATTGAGTTAAATGATAGTTATGTAGTTTCATATTTAAGTAATATAATTAAAGAAGGAACAAAAAAATTAAATGATGTTGAGAATTCTGTTCGAAAGAAAATTTTAGATGAAAAAAAGTTTAATTATTTCTCTAAAATGTTTGATAATTATTCATCTCTTGATGATTTAAAAACCTTATACGATGGAGGCGATATTAATAGTATGGATGACTTAGATTTTAATTCTAATTCTATTCAAAATGTTGGATTCACTCCTGAAGCAATTGGTGTTACCTTCTCAATGAATGATGGTGAATTAACCAAACCAATTAAAATTGACGATGGATTAATAGTTATTCAACTTAATGGATTTGTTCAGGCAGATTCACTTCAATCTTATTCAGATTATGGAAAAACTTTACTTCAAGCAAATATATTCGCAAATTCTTTAAAGATTGATAATGCAATAAAGGAATTCTCAAATATTGAAGATTTAAGGTATAAATTTTTCTAGACCATGAAAAATTTAGAAAGTTTTAAAAAAACTCTTGAGCAAGAGTATGACTTTCCAGTTTCATTTTCTTTTAAATTTATAATTCTTACTCAAGAGAAAGATAAAATTCTAAGCCTTATTCCAACCGCAAAAATTAAAGAAAAGCTATCTAAAAATGGTAAATATACATCTGTTACTTTAACTGAAGTTATGAAAAATTCTTCGGAAATACTTTATATTTATGATAGAGCCTCAAAGATTAAAGGCGTTATTTCATTATAATTATGTGGAAAGAGTATAATAATAAATTAAAGAAAGAGTTTCAATTTAAAGATTTTATTGAAGCTGCTTCATTTATTACTAAAGTTTCAATTATATCTGAAAAATATAACCATCATCCTGAAATATATAATGTTTATAATAAAGTTGAAATTTCATTATGTACTCATGATGAAGGTTCAGTTATAACTAAAAAAGATCATGATTTAGCAAGAAAAATTGATGATCTTTTATGAATGATAAAATTTTAAATATTGTCCCCACTCCAATCGGAAATCTTGACGACATAACTTTTAGATCACTTGAAACTTTAAAAAAATCAGATTATATACTATGTGAAGATACTCGAGTGTCTAAGAAACTATTAAATAAGTATAATATAGATGTTCAGCTAGTTTCATTCCACTCGTATAATGAACATAAGACTGTACAACAACATATTGATCAAATTCTTGATGGAAAGATCGTTTCATTAATATCTGACGCCGGAACACCGTCAATTTCTGATCCTGGTTTTTTAATTGTAAGAGAATCTATCAAAAATAATATTGAAATTAATTGTTTGCCGGGAGCAACTGCTCTAATTCCTGCTATTGTTAATTCTGGTCTATCTTCAGATAGGTTTGTTTTTGAGGGTTTTCTTCCGGCAAAAAAAGGTCGAAATAAAAGGATTATAAATTTAGTGGAAGAAAAAAGATCAATAGTAATTTATGAATCCCCTAAAAAAATTTTAAGATTATTGAATGATTTAATGATTTTTTTTGGTGAGGATAGAAAGGCTTCAATCTCTAGAGAATTATCTAAAATTTATCAAGAAAATATTAGGGGTACTCTAAAAGAATTATATGATAAATTTAAAAATAAAAATGTTAAAGGGGAGTTTGTAATAGTTATAGATGGTAAAAAAAAATAAAAGAATACTTCTAATTGTTTTATTATTTGTTTTTTCTTTTTCTATTAAAGCAAATGATGAGATAAAGTTCTCAATTATAACAATTGGGCCATATGAATCTGAATTATATAGCGCATTTGGTCATAGTGGGATACGGTATGTAGATAAAAGAAATAAAATTGATAATTTTTATAATTATGGAATCTTTGATTTTAATCAACCAAATTTTTATATAAATTTTTTAAATGGTAATCTCCTTTATATGGTTGCTAAATATGACTACAGAACTGCTGAAAAATACTATATTAATCAGGATAGATATATTAAAGAGCAGGTTTTATTTCTTGAAGAATCCGAGAAAATTTTATTATATAATATTTTAGAGCAGAATATAAGACCTGAAAACAGAACATATCTATATAATTATGTTTATGATAATTGTGCTACAAAAATTAGAGATGTGCTTAATAATGTTTATGGCCAAAGTTTAACTTTTACATCTAAACCAGAAAATAAATCTTTTCGTCAGCTCATGGATTTATTCTTGAAAAATAACAAATGGGGTAATTTAGGTATTGATATTTGTCTTGGCCCAGAGATTGATTATTATGTATCTTTCAATGAAGAAATGTTCCTTCCAGAATATTTATTTAAAGGTGTAGAAGATGCTTTATTAGATGGAAATAAAAAAATTGTATCACAGACAAATATTATTAATTTACAGAAGGAGGAATTTGCTGGTAATTTTTTGAGTCCTTTTTATATAATCTTGATATTTTTTATTGCATCAATTTATTTCTCTTTTAGACAAGTTAAGTATGGAGTAAAATATTTTCTTTTTGACTTTTCATATTTATTAATTTCAGGAATAATTGGTTGTCTTTTAGTCTATTTGTGGTTTTTTACTGACCATCTATCATCATATAATTTCAATATAATTTGGGCTATGCCTTTTAACATAATCATAGCAGTAGTTTTGTTGAAAAATAAAAAAGTAAACTTTGTTAAATGGTATTTCTTTTTTTATGGGATTTTATTATCAGCGTTATTAATTCTATGGAAATGGATCCCTCAAAATTTAAGTGAGGTTCTTATTTTATTTATTTTAGGAATAATTATTAGACTTTTTGTCAATTATATGAGTATTTCTAGATTAAAATCATAATATGTGTCTTAGAATTAGATCCATCTCATAACCCTTATTAATTAAATGTCCAATTAGTTTATTTCTGTCAGGCTCCTTTAATTTTTTATTGTATAACTCTATATTTTTTTTTAAAATATTAAGATAAGATTCTTCATCTATACTTTCAATCCCTATATTAATTTCATCATCGGTCAAGCCTTTATTTTTCAAATGAAATTTAATTTTATTTTTTCCCCATCTATTGTTATTATTTTTTCCTCTTGAAAATGATTTAGAAAATCTTATGTTATTTAGAAAGTCAAATTCAACAAGTCTGTCAATACAAATTTTAATAATTTTTTGATTAAAACTTTTCGCTTTTAGTTTGTCTTCGACTTCTTTTTTTGATCGTTCTCTATATCCACAAAATTTCATTGCAATTTGCATTGCTTCATTTTGTGATATATCATTTGACATAGCCCTTTCTATTTAAAATGCTTTTTAGAAATCTAATTTCATTCTCATTGTTAAATACTCTGAAAGGAAATATGATGAACTGAACAATATTAAGTTTAAATAAAAATCCGTCACTTTGAATTTTAACTTTTTTAATGGACTCCCATTTTATTGGCATTCCTTGTTTGTTGTTTATTTTCATCATTAACTGGTTACTTGATATTTCATATGATAATCTTTCAAACATGTAACTACTTTGTTCTACTTGGGTAACTCCAAAAAATTGAATGAGCCAAAAAATAAGATATAAAAATAAAGCTATAGACCCCCCTATAATCCACCATAGCGAAGGTATAAAATAGTGCATGCCGCAAACTCCTAAATATATAATGAATACCCACCATTGCTCGATTAAAAGATTAAAAAACCCCTTTTTAATATATTGGCTTTTATTCATTTGAAATTTTTTTGTTCTAATAATCATTCTTTAATATCAATTTTAAATTTTTGAATAATATACTTTTTTTCATCTTTTAATAGAGTTAAAAAGACTTTGTAAATATCGTCATTAGACGAGTACTCAGCAAGCATATAAAATATATTATTTTGTGAGTCTCCTTTATGGATAATTTTGAAATCTCTTAAATTATTTTCTGTAAAAAAATTATCTAGAGTCTTTGTTAGTTGAAATTTATTCCCTTTTGATACTTTTTCATTAATTATTATTTCGCTATTAGAATCAAAGTAATTTGATATGACCTTACTACTTTTTATTTCAAGGGAGGTTATTAAATCCTCTAATGAATTAGGGTTATTAAAAAATATAATAAAACAGAATACAACTTTCTTCATAATTAATAAATCTTTTGAAAAATAATGTAAATACCTAAAATTCAATAATTATTTTTACAATTATGAGTGAGAAAGTGATTCTTATGATTATGGATGGATGGGGCATTGGAGATGCGTCTGATAAGTCTGCAGTATATCAAGCTAAAACGCCATTTTATGATAATGCACTACATCAATACCCTAATTCTAAATTATCAGCTTCTGGTGAGGACGTTGGACTGCCATTTGGCCAAATGGGTAATTCAGAGGTTGGGCATATGAATATTGGAGCAGGTAGAGTAGTCGATCAAGATTTAATTAGACTTAATAAATCATTATCAAATGATGGAATTAAAAATAAAGAAGATTTTATTGCAGCGGTAGAATATGCAACTAAAAATATCTCAACATTTCATTTGACTGGTCTTTATTCTGATGGTGGAGTTCACTCACATTCTGATCACTTATATCTTATATTAGATTATCTTAAAAAAACTTCATTATCAAAAATTAGCTTACATCTTTTCACAGATGGGAGAGATTGTAGTCCAAAAGATAGCTATAACCAAATTGCTAAACTAATTTCTTACATTGAGGGATCAAATATATCAATTGCATCAATTTCTGGAAGATATTATTCTATGGATAGAGATAATAGATGGGAAAGAATAAAATTATCTTATGATGCTATGGTTAATGGTATTGGAATTAAATCAAGAGATATCTTGTCATCAATAAAACAATCTTATGATGAAGGGATAACTGACGAGTTTATAAAACCAATAGTATGTATTAAAGATGACGAAGAACCTATTTCAAAAATTAAAAATCATGATGTTGTTTTTTGTTTTAACTATAGATCTGATAGAATGCGTCAGATATCAAAAGTTCTAACTCAGGAGGACAATGATGCTTTTGATATGAAAAAGCTAAATTTAAAATACTTAACACTAACAGAATATGACCAAAGCTTCAGTAACGTTTCAGTATTGTATTCAAAAGAAAATATTAAAAATACTCTTGGAGAAGTTCTATCAAATAACTCAAAAAAACAATTGAGGATAGCTGAAACAGAGAAGTACCCTCATGTTACATTTTTCTTTTCTGGTGGGAGAGAGAAAGAGTTTGATTTAGAAAAAAGGATATTATGTCCATCTCCTAAGGTAGCTACTTATGATTTGAAACCAGAAATGAGTGCTCATGATGTAACTAAAAAATTTATCTCTGAGGTAAATGAGAGATCATTTGATTTTGCTTGTTTAAATTTTGCAAATCCAGACATGGTGGGTCATACAGGAGACTTTGATGCTGCTATTAAAGCTTGTGAAGTCGTAGATAAGGAAGTTTCTAAAATTGTTGAAGTTGCAATAAATAATGGATATACCATATTACTAACAGCTGATCACGGAAATGCTGAAATTATGAAAAATGAAGATGGTTCTCCTCACACTTATCATACTACAAACCTTGTTCCTTTTATTATATTTTCTCAAAAAAAATATAATATAAAGGATGGAAAACTTGGTGATATAGCTCCAACGGTTCTTAAAATTATGGGCATCAATATACCAACTGAAATGTCAGGAAATATCCTCATATCAAACCTTTCTAAAATAAATTAATTATGAAAAATAATTTAGTTCTGTTACTATCATTACTATTTCTAAGTTGTGAAGACAAAGATTCTTCTCCTCCATGTCAAGTAAGTCAAAAAGATGAAGATATAGCTTGTATCGAAATATATCAGCCTGTTTGCGGATGTAATAATGAGACATATTCAAACTCATGTTATGCTGGGAGAGATGGTGTGACATCCTGGTCAGAAGGTGAGTGCTCAGGTTAATCAACTTGTGACTTTCGACTCTTTTTTTTACTTCTTTAAATTTTAATTTATATTGATCTTATATTTTAATTTATAAACTATTAAGAAATGAGAAAATTTTATATAATAATAGCATTGATTTTTGTTATGGCTGCATGCTCTGCACCTACTCAAAATACTGACATGGGAATGAGTATGGACGGTGAGCCTGACGGCCCACACACAAGTGTTGAGTGGCAAGTATGGGCTTATTCAACTGCAGCTCCAGAATTTATTGCTGAAGGTGCAGCTGTTTATGATGCTCCTGGTGGTAATTTATTGAGAGAAGGTACAAACGGATGGACTTGTGTCCCAGCTAACCCTAGAGGTATGTCTGATCCAGAAAATGGTTGGGTAGATCCACACGAGGCTATGCCAGCTTGTGGTGACGCAGAATTCTTTAAGTGGGTGATAGCATATTTTAATGGAACTGTTCCAGGAGATGTTATGGAGAAAGATGGATACGCATGGATGTTACATGGTGATATGGGTGAGGATAATACTACGCCTATGGTTTTAAATAAGGAAGATGCAGCTGAAGGACATTGGATTGAGTCTGGTCCCCACCTTATGAGAATGCCTAAGGACCCTGCCTCATTAGATGGTATGACTACTGATTTTAATTCTGGAGAGCCTTATGTAATGTTTTCTGGGACGCCTTATGCTCATGTAATGTACCCTGTTGGTGATTATTATAAATACCAAGATCAGGAATAAAAACTTTTGATTTTAAATATAAAAAGGGTATGATATTCATGCCCTTTTTTGTTAATTTTCTATATTAAATTTTGAATTTGAAAAGTCGAGGAAAACCATTTCCCTCATCTTCTGAGGTAATCCAAAAAGACGACTCATCAATAATTTTGACTGCCTCTATCTGAGCTTTTCCAACTGGAATTTTATATTTTTTAATTATCGATTGATCTAAATTTTCTGTATTAAAGTTACTTATTGTATATAGGTATTGATTTTCTGACTCACCTCCATCTTCAACAAAATCATATCCTACGAGTGATACCAAATTTAGGTATTCGTTATAATCTGCTCCCGTTATTAATGAGTTTACATTATAAGAATATATAGGTTCAATTTCATATGAACCTGGTGTTTTTGGTAAAGTATAGAGCTCAGTCATAAGATCTTTTCTATCTTTTGAAAAAAGAATTAACTCATTACCTACAGAAATTATACTTTCAGAGTCATATGGATGACTATTTCTATTTTCAAAGTTTTCTTGTCTTTTATATCTAAATTGGATCTGACCTTTACATTGAAACCCATTTTCTTTATCAAGAATTAGTATAGATAGATTTTTTCTTACACCATAATTATTTCCTGAATTTGATATATAAAAATTTTCATCATCTGATGTTATATCTTCCCAGTCATCGTTTATTCCACAACCTAAAATTTTATATGTATTTATTATATCTCCCTGTTGTGTAAACTCATAAAGTGAAGGCTCCCCTCCGGAATCGTTGTGTGTTAGAAAGTTGTTTTTATAATACTCAAGCCCAGATGTTTCATTAATTTTTTGTGGCAAAAATTGTCTCTGTATCTTGCAAGCTGTTAGAAGAAGTAATAAAATTATATTAATTAATAGTTTATTCATAATTAATTAATGTTGTTAGTTGTTATAAAAATGAATTACTTTTAATTTAAATAAAATTTATTATTTAAAAACTTAAATTCTAATGAAAGACTTAATAAATATTTATCAAACCAGATGGTCAAAGGGTATAGTTGAGCTAGGTAAGTCTAAGGGAGATATTGTTGCATCAAAAAAATTGGCAACCGATTTTATTAATTCTCTCTATGATTTTAAAAATGGAACTGTACAATTTAAACCTACCAAAGCATCTGAATTTCAATTTCGTAATGATTTTGATTCCGCATTATCTTATTTTATTGGTAGTAATCCTGAATTTTCTGAAGATTCTGGTTTTGCTTTAAATCCTTGGATAAATGTTGAATTTAAAAATGAAAGCATTAATGTAATTGATGATATAGGAATAGCAATGGGTAATTATTTTTTTAAAGATTTAATGGGTGATATAACTAAAGTTGAATATTCTTTTGTATATAAAAAGGTTGGGAACTCACTTAAAATAATTTTACATCATTCTTCTCTTCCCTATAATTCATAAATTGTAAGTGATACTGGATTCGAACCAGTGACCCCTGCCCTGTCAAGGCAGTGCTCTGAACCAACTGAGCTAATCACCCATATGTTAAAAATACTTAAAAAAGCTCATGAAGATAACACTAAAATATACTTTAAGTAAATTTACAATATGAACAGAAAAAATTTTTTGTTAATTATTATATTATTAGCTATATCATTAGTTTCAATTCTTTTCCTTCAGTTTAATTGGATATCGGATTTAAATAAATTGAACGAAGATCGGTTTAATCAAGATGTTCAACATGTTTTATATATGGTAAATGAAAGACTTGAAGAACAAGAGATTTTAGCATTAACAAGAGACAATTTACAAGCTACTTTTAGAATAAGAAGGGGTGTGGAAAGTGGTAATTTTGAATTGATAGAATCAACATTTAATAAAAAAACACTAGACTCATCTGAAGTTTCTTCATCTAAAAATTCATTTCAATATGATATAGAAGCTGATAATTCTCAGATAAAAAGATTATCTCCAAGTATAAATGCCTCAATACAAATTGAGGATCTTCAGGATTTAAGTTTAGATACTTCTATGCAAAATCAGATTAATAAAATATTAGATAGATCTGAAATGATTCAGATAATATTAAATAAGCTCCTTACTAATGATAGAACAATTAAATCTGAATTCGATATTAATTATTTAGATAAGTTAATAGGTGTTAATCTTTCAAGAATGAATTTGAATCTTAAATATGAATTTTTGATTTTTAATAATGAGGATAATATAATAGAGCTCACCAGCTCTAATAATACTGATGTTTTAAAGTCTGAATTCAAAATAAATCTTTTTCAGAATGATTTAATGGATTCTAATCTTGACTTATATTTATTTTTTCCTAATCAACAACAATTTATTCAAGAAAATAATTTTTTTAATATGGTGTTTTCTATCATTTTTTTAATAATTGTTGGATTATGTTTTTATTATGTTGTTCTGAAAGTTTTTGAACTAAAAAAACTTTCAGAAATTAAGAATGAATTTATTGATAATATGACTCATGAATTAAAAACTCCTATTTCAACAATTTCCCTAGCATCTGAAGCTTTACTTGATAGTGATATTAAAAATGACAATGCAAAAGAGAATTATATAAAAATTATAAATGATGAAAATAAACGTTTAGGCCTTCAAGTTGAAAAAGTATTAAATATAGCAAAAACAGAAAAAGATAATTATAAAATTAAATTTGAAAAGATTAATATTCACGATATAATTAAGGATTCTCTTGATATAATTAAGTTTAAAATTAAGAAAAGAGAAGGAGTGCTTAATCTAAATCTAGATGCAGAAAATTCATTTATTTATGGAAATTATGATCATCTTCTAAATGTAATTAATAATCTTTTAGATAATGCAAATAAATACTCTCCAGAGAAACCGATCATTAATATAGTTTCACGAAATATTGATAAAACTATTGAAATCATTATTTCTGACAGGGGAATTGGTATTAGAAAGAGTAATATTGAAAAAGTTTTTGATAAGTTTTACAGAGAGCCACAGGGAAATATACATAATGTAAAAGGCTTTGGATTGGGTTTATCTTATGTTAAAAACATTTTAAATAAGCATAAGGCCTTAATAAAATTAAAAAGTAAGATTAATCAAGGCACAACATTTACTTTAAACTTTAAATTGTATTATGGAAAGGACTAAAATATTAATTGTTGAGGATGATCCAAATCTTGGCCAAATTCTTAATGAGTATTTAGAAGCTAAAAATTATAATATAAGATTAGCTATTGATGGTGAGGATGGCCTTCAAAAATTTTTAGAAGACCCAAATTGGGATATTATTTTACTTGATGTTATGATGCCTAAAAAAGATGGCTTTTCTCTTGCTAAAGATATACGAAAAGTAAATCAAGATATCCCTATAATTTTTCTAACAGCTAAGTCTCAAAAAGATAATGTAATAAAAGCATTTAATTTAGGAGCTGATGATTATCTAACTAAACCATTCAGTATTGAAGAGTTAGTAGCTAGAATTAAAGCGGTGATGAAAAGGGTTCCTAAAAAAGAAGTTATAAAATTACCAGAGAAGTTTAAGATTTCTGATTATGTGTTTATACACAATCAAAATATTCTTATGTATAATCAGAAAGAAGAATATAAATTAACAACTAAAGAGAATGAACTTCTCAAGTTATTTTGTGAAAATTTAAATAATAAGGTTGACAGAAATTCAGCGCTAATTAAAATATGGGGTGATGACTCATATTATAATGCTAGAAGTATGGATGTTTATATTGCAAAGCTCAGAAAATACCTTAAATCAGACCCTAAAATAGAAATAAAAACAATCCATGGACATGGTTTTAAATTATTGATTTTAGAGTAATTACTTGTATTACAATTTTTTTTTCATTATTAATAGTGCATGAACCTTGTAGCTTCAATATATATTAAAAATAATCAAACAGTAAATGTTAGATCGGGAGACTTTAGAACCTTAAAAATACATCCTGAAAGTCCAATTGATATAATTAATAGATTTGAAGACATAGGTATAAAAGAAATCTATGTAGTTGATTTAGGTTCAGCCAAAATGTATGAAAAAAATAATTTTAATTTATTAGAGATGATGAGTCAGTTCAGTAAAATTAAAATTAATTATTCGGGAGGAATGAGAAATAGTGAGCAAGTAAGTAATGCTTTTATAAATGGAGCTAATAAGGTGACTCTTGGAAGTATGCCTGTTTATGATAAAGAAATTTTTTTAAATTGCTTAACTACATGGGGATATAAAAAGATTGTTTTAGCGGTTGATATATTAAAAAAAAGTTTAAGAATAAATGGTTGGAAATACCAGACAAAAATTGATCCCATTGATCATATAAAATATTTTCACAATAAAGGATTGAAGAATATCAAGGTTACTGATATTTCTAAAGATGGAACAATGTTAGGGCCACCTTTCTCTCTTTATAAAAAGATTTTAAAAAAGTTTCCACAAATAAATTTAACTACCGGAGGAGGGATTAGAAATTTTAAAGACCTAGAAAAATTAAAAGATATTGGTGTTCATAATGCAATTTTTGGAAGGGCTTTTTATGAAGGCTATATTACTTTAGACTCAATTAAAAATTTTATTGAAAAATAAAATTTTCATCTATGAATAATTATTTTCATTTGCTCTTTTATATTTTTCTTTAATAGACTATAAATTAATGTATTTTTGCATTCATGAATTTTGAAAAATTAAATACAAGAGTTGGTATAATAGGAGGTGGTCAACTTGGAAAAATGTTACTTACTGAGTTTAATAAAATGAATATCAAAACCTCAGTATTGGATTCCAGTGAAAATTCTCCTTGTAAAAACTTAACAGATAAATTTGTTTGTGGTGATTTTAATGATTTCACATCAGTTTATAATTTTGGGAAAGATTGTGATGTTATTACATTTGAAATAGAACATATTAATGTTGATGCTCTCGAAAGACTTGAGAATGAAGGGAAAAGAGTCTTTCATAAATCAAAAACTCTAAGAATAATTCAAGATAAAAATTTACAGAAATCTTTTTTTAGAGATAACAAAATTCCAACATCTGAATTTAAGTATTATAACTCAATAGACGAATTAAAAGAATCAATTAATAATAATGAAATAGAATTTCCTTGTATTTGGAAAAAAACAAAATTTGGATATGATGGATTTGGTGTTAAAATCTTAAATAATATTAATGATTTGAGTGGTTTGCCAGAGTCTGAGATGATTATCGAGGAAATGGTGTCATTTGAAAAAGAATTAAGTGTAATTGTTACTAGAAATGTTAGTGGTAAAGTTAGTTGCTTCAATACTGTTGAAATGGAATTTAATAAACGTTCAAATCAAGTTGAATTTGTTATAAGTCCAGCTAATATTTCGAATAGTGTAAATATTAGAGCTAAAGAATTAGCAATAAAATTATCTGAATCTTTAGATTGTGTAGGTGTCCTAGCTGTTGAAATGTTTTTAGTTAATGGTGAAATTTTAGTAAATGAAATTGCTCCAAGGCCACATAATAGTGGCCATTTTTCTATAGAAGCATGTAGTTGTTCTCAATATCAGCAACATATTAGAGCAATTTTAGATTTAGACTTAGGAGAATCAAATCATAAAGGTTCAGCTGTTATGTTAAATTTAGTTGGAGATGAAAATTATTATGGAAAGGTTTTTTATGAAAACCTTGATTTAGTTTTCAAAACTAATTCAGCAAATCTTCATATTTATGGTAAAGAGGAGACAAGACCAAACAGAAAAATGGGGCACGTAACAATAATTTGTAATAAATTTGAGGATGCTTACGAAAAAGCTAAATTTTTAAAAGATAATATTAAAATAAAATCTAAGTAAACATGTCAAAGGTTGGAATTATTATGGGAAGCAAATCAGATTATCCAATTATGGAAGAGGCTGCTATAGTTCTTAAAGAATTAGGCGTAAGTTATGATATAAATATTGTCTCTGCTCATAGGACTCCTGAAAAAATGATGAGTTACAGTAATAATGCTCATAAGAATGGCATTGAAGTAATTATTGCTGGAGCGGGAGGTGCTGCTCACCTACCTGGAATGGTAGCTTCAAATACTCATTTACCAGTTATTGGTGTGCCAATAAAATCAAGAAACTCTATAGATGGTTGGGATTCTGTTCTGTCAATATTACAAATGCCAGCTGGAGTTCCAGTAGCAACTGTTGCTCTAGATGGCGCAAAAAATGCTGGTATTCTAGCTGCTCAAATTTTAGCTATTTCAAACCCAAATCTATCTGAAAATCTTAAAAGATATAAAAGTGATCTTGCAGATAAAGTTGTAAAAGATGACTCAACTTTATAAGAATTTAAATGACTAATTCTGATTCTCCAATTAATAATGAAAATTTTCTAGAGCTAATTATTAGAAAAGATTTAGATAATGGGCTTAACAAAAATGATCTAAAATTTAGATTCCCCCCTGAACCGAATGGATATCTTCATATTGGACATGCTAAATCTATATGTTTAAATTTTGGTTTAGGAAAAATATTTTCAGCTCCAGTAAATTTAAGATTTGATGATACTAACCCTGAAAAAGAAAGTATTGAATATATTAATTCCATAAAAAAAGACATTAATTGGTTGGGCTTTGAGTGGAATTCAGAATGCTATGCTTCAGATTATTTTGATCAATTATATAAATGGGCTATTAATTTAATAAAAAAGGATAAAGCTTATGTTGATTTTCAGGATCAAGAAATAATATCTGATCAAAGAGGGGTCCCCACTTCTCCAGGAGTAAATAGTCCTTACAGAGATAAACCAATAGAAGAGAATTTGAGTCAATTTCAAAAAATGAAATCTGGTGATTATAACCCTGGAGAATGTGTTTTAAGAGCAAAGATTGATATGGCATCTCCTAATATGCACATGAGAGATCCTGTTTTATATAGAGTAATGAAAACCGCTCACCATAGAACTAATGAAAAATGGAAAATATATCCGACATATGATTGGGCACACGGACAGTCTGATTTTATTGAGAAAGTATCACATTCTTTTTGTACCCTTGAATTTGAAGTGCATAGAGAATTATATGAGTGGTTTCTTCAAAATATAGATACTAAAAAAAGGTTAATCCCAAAACAAAGAGAGTTTGCTAGACTAAATTTATCATATACCATTATGAGTAAAAGAAAATTGTCGGAATTAGTTGATTCTGGTTTGGTAAAAGGGTGGGATGATCCTAGGATGCCAACAATTTCAGGTTTAAGAAGAAGAGGCGTTCCTCCACAAGCAATTTTAAATTTTTGTGAAAAGGTTGGTATATCTAAAAGAGAAAATATTATTGATTATGCTCTATTAGATTTCTGTACAAGAGAGATTTTAAATAAAATTTCTTATCGATTAATGGTTGTATTTGACCCAATAGAAGTAGTTATAACAAATTATGATGAAAACCAATCTGAAACATTATTAGCTGAGAATAATCCAGAGGATAAAACATATGGTAATCGTAAAATTTCATTTTCAAAAAACATATTTATAGAAAAGGAAGACTTTAAAGAAGAGGCAAACAGAAAATTTTTTAGATTAACATTAGGTAAAGAAGTTAGGCTTAAAAATGCATATATTATAAAAGGAGATAGTGTTGAAAAAGATGATAAAGGGAATATTAAAAAAATATTTTGTACGTATGATCAAAAATCAAAAAGTGGTTCAGGTTCTCCCGAGAGTTTAAGAAAGGTTAAAGGTACAATTCATTGGGTAGATAAAAATAATTATGAAAATATATCAGTAGACGTATATGATAAGCTTTTTAAAATAGAGTCTCCAGATGAAAACCCTGAAAATGATTTCAAAACTTATATCAATGAAAATTCGTCAAATAGTTTTGAAAATGTTTATGCTGAATCTAATATAAATAATGTTGATTTTGATAAATATTATCAATTTCAAAGAAAAGGATATTTTAAGCTTGATAATAAAAGTTCAGATAAAAAATTCATCAGAACTGTTACCTTACGAGATAATACTAAGTTTTGAGGTAACATTTTTTTCTTATTTAAGTATAAAAGAATTATAAATTATAAAATATGGATACAAAAAAAATCGAATTAATTGGTGATAATCATGAAATCTTTTCTCTAGATACTCCTCTACGGGAAGATGCTTTTGCAAAATCAAATGATGAAAAAATAAAAAATATTGAAAAACATTTCACTAAAATTATTGATGAATTAGGATTAGATCTTAATGATGATAGCATAAGTGGTACACCATATAGAGTTGCAAAGATGTATGTTAAAGAAATTTTTAGTGGATTGGATCCTGAAAACAAACCACGAATATCTTTATTTGATAATAAGTATAATTATAACAAATTGCTTATCGAGAAAAATATTAATTTAAACTCGACTTGTGAACATCATTTTTTACCAATTACAGGAAAAGCACACGTTTCATATATATCTAGCGGTAAAGTCATTGGGCTTTCAAAGTTGAATAGAATAGTTCAATACTATTCTCATAGACCCCAAGTCCAAGAAAGATTGACCACTCAGATCTATAATGAATTAAAAGAACTTTTAGATACAGATAGTGTAATGGTTGTTATAGAAGCAAAACATCTTTGTGTCTCTGCTAGGGGAATAAAGGATTATTCTAGTTCTACCGTTACAGAAATGTACGGTGGGGATTTTAATATTTATAATAAAAGGGATGAGTTTTACAAGTTATTAAACTCTGTCAAGATTTAATTTATATAGTCTTTCAAATACTTATACTTTTCTAATAATTCTCCTTTATTAGTTATTGTTGCACTTAATAATATATCATTCACATCTTTTATAAATAAAGGTAATACCTCATTTATTAATTTTTCACCAAAATATTCAGATGAGTCCCTTGGTAATTCTGATGCAAGGTTATCAATAGACATAATAGTTATGTTATTTATATCATCAAATGCTTTCTTTATCTTATTGCTATTAATGCAATAATCAAAAAAAGGCTCATCAATTGTTGATGCTTTTTTTGTACAAGGTATCGACCCATTTAAATCGCAACTCACGTCACCAATAACTTTAATATTGAATTTTTTGTTTATTTCTTTCTCCTCAAAAAGTCTTGGAGAATTAGTATTCCAATAAGCTCCATTAATTAAAATATCTGTTTTATTAATAAATCTTTTGAAGTTAGATTTATAATTTTTTGGATTATCGTAAAAATCTTTTTTATTAAATGAGCCATTTTTTTTAGATATGTAATAATTAGAAGGATCTATTACAGAATATGTTGGGTGGTTATATTTACTCTCTAAAAATTCATCAATTGAAATTTTTTTTATTCTAAACGAATTGAGTAGTTCCTCACAACCTTTTGAAACCCTTCCTTTACCAGTTACTAATATCTTAATTGGTTGATTAATAATAAACTCTTTGTTGCTTTTATATAATTCGAATTTATTCTTAAATTCTTTCAATCTTTTTAGTTTAAAAAACCGATATTTTAATCCATATGCCATAATTGTATTATATGCTCCTGCTATTCCAGCATATTTTCCAAATGCAATAATTCTTTTTTTGTTATGAGTTAAACATTCATAATCGATTAATTTAATTTTTTTGTTAATAATTTCTTTTAAAAGATTTCGGTTATGTATCTGTTCTTTAATAGTATGAGAAAAAATTAAGTATGTCTTTTCTCTTATCAATTTTTCTGCAGGTATCTCTTTAATTCCAATAATTAAGTCACAATGGTTAAGGTGATCATATACTTTTACTCCTTTTCTTAAAAATTCATTGTCAGAAAAACATCTAATCTTACTATTTTCAATACAGACAGAAAATTCTTTTAAATCATTAAGCTTCTTTGACTGTTTTGGAGTCAGGGGGCTTCTACTATCAAAGGGTATTTTGTATTCTTTAGCTATTCCAATTTTTATCATTTAATGTGTTAAGGCTGTTGTTTATTCTTTGTATTATAATTTCTCTTTTAATTATATTGATTAGAGAAAAAAGGTCTGCTCCACTTTTTTTACCCGATATGCATACTCTCAAAGCTCTCATTCCATCTCCAATTTTAATATTATTTTCTTTCATCTCATTAAAATAAAAATTTTTGATTGTATCAATATTTTTAATTTCTTTTAAATTCTTTAGCAATAACTTTATAGCTTCTTCAAGTTCTGAGTTAAAATTAATTTTAGATATATTTTCTTTCAAATCAGATATGTTATAGTCAATTATTGAGTGAATTTCTTTTATTATATTTTTTCTAAATTCTACCCTTTCTCTAACAATTTCAATTACTTTATCAACTTTTGATATATCAATTTTTTTGTAGAACTGTTTTTCAATTTCCCCTTTAAATTGAGTTATTAACTCTTTATTAGATATTTTTTTTAGATGCTCAATATTGAACCATTTAGCTTTTTCATAATCATATTTTGCTCCACTCTTTATTATTCTATTTATAGAAAATTGATTAACTAATACATCTAGGTCAAAAATCTCTTCTTCATTTCCAGGGTTCCATCCTATCATGCTTACAAAATTTATAAAAGCAGTTTTTTCAAATCCAATTTCTTTAAATCCTTCATAAACTATATTATCATCTTCATTCCAATTAATAGGGTATACAGGAATACCAAACTTTTGTCCATCTCGTTTACTTAACTTTCCTTTTCCAGTAGGTTTTAATATTAGAGGTAAATGTGCAAAATTAGGTTTTTCCCATCCAAACGACTCATATAATTGCCAGTGAAGTGGTAAAGAAGGTAGCCATTCTTCTCCCCTAACAACATCTGAAATTTTCATTAAATGATCATCTACAACATTTGCCAGATGATAGGTAGGCATTCCGTCATTTTTAAAAATAATTTTATCATCTTGGAGTTTTAAATCTATTTCTATTTCTCCTCTTATTTCATCTTTTATTTTCAGCTTATCATTAGAATCATCTTTATCATAAGATTTAAATCTTACCACATAATTATCATTAATATAATTTTTATTTTCACCTTTATTTACCGTTAGAGAATTAATAAAATTTTCTCTATTCTCCCAATTATATATAAATTTTTCTCCTTTTTTTTCTTTTTCTTTTCTTAATTTATCCAAATCATCGACACTGTCAAATGCATAGTAAGCTTTTCCATTATCAATTAGTTTTTTTATGTGTTTTTTATAAATAGATTTTCTTTCAGATTGTCTATATGGGCCAAATTTTCCAGGTTTCATTGGACTTTCATCTGGAAATATTCCACACCAGTTTAGACAGTCCATAATGTGTTTTTCTGCTTTTTTATCAAATCTTTTTAGATCTGTATCCTCAATCCTTAAAATAAATTTTCCTTTTTGATTTTTTGAAATTAGATAATTATAAAGAGCTGTTCTAAGTCCTCCAATGTGTAAAGGACCAGTAGGACTTGGAGCAAATCGTAATCTTTTTTCAAGCATTTATTTTTTTATAGCAATACATGAAATTTCAACATTAACATCTAATGGTAATTTGGATACTTCAACAGTTTCTCTTGCTGGTGGAATAATATTTTCAAAATATTTTCCGTATTCTTCATTAACCTCTCCAAAGTTGTCCATGCTCTTTAAAAAAATTGATGTCTTTACTATATCATTCATTTTAAAATTAGCTTCGTGTAATATTTCTTTTAAGTTTTCCATTACCTGCTTAGTTTCATCTCTTATTCCACTATCAACTAAACTTCCTGTTTCTGGATTTAATGGAATTTGACCTGAAACAAAAATAGTATTATCAAAATTAATTGCTTGGTTATAGGGTCCTATTGGTTCTGGTGCTTTATCAGTTAAAATTGGTGTTTTCATATTATAATTGTTTAAATACAAGATACTTTTTTTATTTCTTTTCTAAAAAATTTTCAGCTATCATACATCTTGCGCTTCCTCCTCCAAGAGTCTCGATAATACTTAAATCGCTATAAATAATTTCATTATAACTTTCTATTAATTTAATTTGATCATCCTCTAAACTTTCATATGCCTTTTTGCTCATTATCAAAAACTTTTTCCCATTTTCATTTTCTACCTGAAGCATATTTCCAGCAAAATTATTGAGTTGATATTCAGAAATTTCTATTATCGTTTTTCCTGTACTTGTAATTTTATCTATAATAAATTTTCTTTCTTTTTTACTATTAATGCATTGAAGGCAAATAATTACATAATTTATACCTATACTCATAATCACATTGGTATGGTAAATTTCTTCAAATGAATTATTTACTTTTTGATAGCCTTTAAATGTAACAGGTTCATAACCTGAATGCTTGCAAAAAATGTTTAATATTTCTGAATTTGTTCTTTCAGATGTTGAAGCATAACATATCTTGTTTTCTCTATCAAGAACCATGCTACCTGTTCCTTCTAAAAATTTATTTTCTTTTTCATAATGCGATAAGTCAATAATTTGCTTTACATTATATGTACCCTTTATATTTTGTATAATGTCTTTTCTTCTTTCTTTTCTTCGGTTTTTTGAAAACATTGGATATAAATAGAAATTTCCGTTTTTATGAAGAGAAAACCAATTATTTGGAAATACACTGTCAGTAGTAATTATATCTTCGTTATCTTCAAATACTTCTACAGTTATTTTTTTTCTTTTTAAAGAATTAACTAATCTATTGAATTCACTAACTGACTTTCTTTTAATATCTATACTTGATACATTATTTATTTTTTTTTGAAAAAAATTATTATCTGCAGTTTCAAAATTATAATTAAAGTGTTTTGGTCTTATCATAATAATTTTTGATGTTATTTTATTCATTATATATTTTATTTATAAGTAATAAAAAATGTATTTTAATTCATTTTAAGTATATAATTATATATATGTATCCTATAATGTATCCTTTTTATACGATAATAAATTACCTCTTTTAAATAATTTTTTATGTTTATTCTCAGTGTTTTTACTTTTTGTCTCTTTATTAATATTAAATAATTGTTCTATATAATCTTTCTCTTTCATGTATTGGTATTCTTTTTTTGTTTTTTCAATTGAATTATGTCCTAGGGTTGATGATATAAGATATATGTTCTTCGTTTTCTTGTATGTATTTATTGCATAGGTATTTATCCCATCTTTAAACTTTTTCTCGGTGTTATTATTAGATTCTAACATAAGATTATAGAATATCTTTGACATATTATTTTTTTTGTTTTTTAATTTAAACACATTCTTTTTTTCTTCTTTTCTTGTGCCTAATAATTTTCGAGCTTCATCATCGAATGGTATTAGGAACTCATTATTATTTAGGTTGATTTCTATATAATATCTATTTTCTTTAATTTTTTTTATGTTTATCCATTGAAGTTCTTTTAATATTTTTAATTTAGCCCCTGTAAGACAAGAGAAAAGAAATGCTTTTTTTATTTCTTTATTTTTTGTTTTGCATTTTTTTATTTTGGCAATTTGTGTTTTATCAAAAACTAGCTTCTTGGTCTTTTCCTTTTTATAATTTATTCCAGGAACTTTAGGGTACTCACATAGATTTTTTTTATTTAGTTCTTTTAATCCTTTTTTAAAATCACTCCAATATTTTGATGCAGTTGAGTTTTTAATCTTTTTTTCTAAAATATTTGATTCTATAGTAAATTTTAACTTGCTTAAATAATCATAATTTACTTCAGAAGTTATAATATTATTAACTTGATTGTCTTGATTATAAATAAATGTAAAAACAGCAGTTTTATTTTTTAATTTAGAGTACTCTATAAAGTCATTTTTTAATTTTTGACTTTTATTTTCAAAGCTTATCTGTATTCTTTTATTTTCAATGTCATCTTTTGTCCTTCTTAAAATTTCTTGATAAGCTGTTTCAACACTTTTATTATGTTGAATTTTTGTTTCCTCACTTGCTTCAATCCACTCCCAGAGTTTGAGGGACTCTACTTTTGCCTTATTTTGATTAATCCGGTACCTTAAATAAAGATTGTACTTAGTATTTGCTTTATTTCTTCTTCTCCAAATCTGAATTTGCATATGTATCCTATATTGTATCCTCTAAAATACTAATTATATGATTTAATTATCAATATAATATTAAAAAAATTATTTTCTTTCAAGTGGTAATGTGGAACATCTGAATAGACCTCCAAACTTAGAAATCTCTCTATACATAGTTTTTTCTACAGTGTACCCTTTTTCTTTAAGTATTGAGTTTAGTTTATGAAAAGTTATATCTGATACTACTTTTTTATTATTGATTGAAAATATATTTGGGAAACCATTAAACATATCTTGACTTGTCACTTTGATCATATTATTTTTAAATATTTCATTTATAAAAGAATAGTCAGATTTATTTCTAAACCCTCCTTTATAAATTATTATATCATTTTTACCAACCGGTTGCATTGTGCAGTCAAGATGTAATATATTGTTATGTGGGTCATTATCATTTTTTACTAATTCAAGTCCAATTATATCTTTATTTGGGAAAACCTCTTTAATAAAATCAACAGCTTTTTTATTAGTTCTTGATACTTTTAAATTTTCATCTTTTTTGTTGCAGTATCCAATAAATATAAAATTGTTATTAATTATTACATCTCCACCTTCAATTTTTATTCCTTTTGGAATTTGGATTTTATTACTTCCTTTTTCATTATTTAAAATATCTAATATCCCATTTTTTTCTTCTGCTCGAGCATCTATAGTATTTGCCTCAAATATTATATTATCAATAACAAAAGCAATATCTCTTGTAAATATCTGATTTAGATCAGTTATAGGTTTAGGCCTTATAACTGATACTCCATTGTCAATTAGAATATTATTAAAATTTTCAATTTCTGCAATACAGTTATTTTCTAGGGGATATTCTCCATTTATTAAATAATGTTTTGTTTTTGGATCGATGCAATCACTAGGTAATGGAACTTCACCGAGGTTATTTGCAATACCAAGTACTACTTTTTTTAATTTGTTTGTTTCATTTACAACATTTAGATTCATATTAATTCCTCAATTATAAGATTTTTTTAGGGGGGCAATTATAGCATTTATATGACCTGGAGGCATTGATCTTGTAATTTCCTGGCCAGTTATTATGATTAATTTTTTGTCGACAGATTTATTAATTCTTTCTGCAAAATCATTTGCTACTAAATAAGCCCTATTTCTGTCAGTATTAGGTATTTCTTTTGCAAATGGTTGAAACTCTAAGTGATCAGTTAAAGATATTACATCAATACCATCTTTTAGTGCTTCATCTATCCTAATAGTGGGCCAGACTAATCCGTCAGAGAACACTGTGTGTTCATGAAAGTCTGTTAATAATGTCTTATAATTATCAATATCTGGAAAAAATAGTTTTCTTTCATATTTTTTTTGATTTTGACCGTATAATAAAGTGTTAAAAATAAAAAAAACAGATAACTGAATAAATAGTTTTTTTTGAATCATTTTAAATAATGGTTAAGTTATATTGTTATTAAAAATATAAGTATTATTTTATTTAAAAAAATGAGGATATCCTATTTTTTAATTATTCCTATTCTATTTTTTAGTTGTACTACGACTAAGTACTTAGTATCAGATACAGGCTTCCCAAAAGCCCCTGATTATAAGTATATCAAAAATTGGATTTCTTCACCAAAAAAAGAAATTCCATTACCATTAAATTATATTGATTCATTAGAAAGTTTTAAATCGGAAGTGGATGTTTTCTATATATATCCTACCGTATATTATGGAGGATATAATGGTAATTTTTGGAATTCAAATCCTGAAAATATAAATCATCAAAAAAGAGTTGATGCTTTGGCATTAAAAAATCAGGCCAGTGTTTTCTCTGGATTGACAAACGTTTACACTCCTCTGTATAGACAACTTTTTTATGATGGATTGGTTTATCATAATACTAACGAATTATTAACTGATATAGCATTAGACCCACAATTAAAAAATAATTTTAATTATTATAAGGATCTGATTTACTCAAATAAATCTTTACAATATTTTTCTTTTGAAAATAATAAACTTAAATCATATGCTAAAGAATCTTTTGATGTCGCATACAATGATGTTAAAAGAGCATTCTTAACCTATTTAGAGCAAGAAAATAAAGGCAAGAAAATAATAATTGCTTCTCACAGCCAAGGTACTCTTCACGCAGCTAGATTAATTGATGAAGTTATTATACCAGATAAAAATACCAAAGAAAAGTTGTTATTAGCTTATCTTATTGGTGTACCAGTATCAAGGAACTTTAAGAATTTTCCAGTTTGTGATAACCCTTTGCAAGTAAATTGCTTTATGTCATGGAATACTCACGGAAATAATTATTTTCCTTATGATAATGAAGTTTATAATAATGTTGTTGCTAACAATCCAATATCTTTTAATTCAAATAATAGCTTAACAAGCTTAGAAGATCATAAGGGGATTTTAATGCCAAGTTTTTTTCAGATGTTCAAGTATCAAATTTTAAATAGACCTATAGGCCCATTGAAATTGAAAAATGAAAATAAAATTAAAGCACAATCGGAAAAAGGTTCTCTACAATTAATTGAGTTAAATATTCCTTGGATTAAAATATTTGAAAAAGAAAGTTTTCATGCTGGAGACTATAATTTCTTTTGGCTTAATATAAGACAGAATTTATCATTGAGATTAGCTAACTACTTTAAAAAATAATGTTTCTATTCTCTGTATCTACCATTAGGCAGGACTTTAGGTAAATTGTATTCTTGATTTGTTAATATGTTAAATATGTCTGGATCATTTTCTCTTACTTTTTCTTTAGTATTTAATTTCCATTCATGTTGTATTTCTTCTTGTCTTCCAGGAAACTCTTGTGCCCCTAGAATAGAAGTCAACGCCCAATAAGTATATTCTGTGATTTGACAGGAGTAGTTACAGGTTTTATCATCATAAGTATACCAGGCACTAGATGGATATGAATCAGGAACATTTTTAAAATATCCCCCTCTAGCTTTATCCATAGCTTTTGCTATTTTAGAATTTTTATTTTCACCAAATTTATTGGGATATACTTCAGCATAACCATGTTGTGTGATTAGATGCAGTATTTCTTCGAGTGAAGCGTCAAATCGGGGAGAACCATTAATTATTGATACCTCTTCGTCATATAATTCTAAATTAGACCATTTTCCAATAGGAATCCTCATTGCAGCACGTGACTCCTCTTCATCCATAGCCATTAATAACCAAGCTTTTTTATCAATTAATTTATTTACTATTCTTTGATTGTCAGCAGTTCCATCTTCATCGTTATCCAAATATTCGTACAATACTGAGGCTGCGTGAAGTACTTTCTCGTTAGCTACATTTTCTGTAGCATATATTTTGATACCAAACACTTCAGTTGTTTTACAAAAATATTTAAAGTAATTCTTATCGGATTCGCTTACTCCAGTAATTTTAATAAATTCTGTGCCATATTCTAGATCTAAGCAATTCTCGTAATTGTCTTGACATGATAATAAAATAAATAGGAGTATGAAAAAAATATTTTTCATGTTAATTAAATAACCTTTTTTTTTCTTTGTATTTAATTTGAGCGTTGTAGTATTGGGATGATGTGCCTTCACTTTTTAATCTTTCTAAATTAAATTCTTCTGGAATTTCATTATTAAAAATCAAAATATTTTTAACCATTTCTCCTAAGCCAGGTCCCAGTTTGAATCCATGGCCAGAACTTCCAGATAAAACAAGAACATCATCATTTTTTTTATGATAATTCATTATAAAATTACCATCCAAACTATTCTCATATTGACAAACTCTTGTTTCAGCAATTGGTAACCCTTTTAGGTTAGGGAATCTATGGTAAAGATATTTCTTTGTCCTTTTGACTAGTTCTGGAAGTGGAACCCTGTCTGAAGAATCGGGGTCAAATTTAGTTGATCTTTCATCATATGCTATTTTAAATCCTTTATTTAAATGGAATGGGATACCATAATATGAAGGATTATTAGCATTTAAATCAAGCCAACATGGAATTTTATTTAAATTATATTCTGCGGCTTTATTATTTGGAACCCCGAAATAATAAACCTCTTGCCTAGAAATGTAAGTTGTGTTTTCTAACATTTCTGGAAGTAATTTTCTATTCCATGGTCCGCAAGCTATAACATATTTATCAGCCTCAATTTTTTTTCCATTAAAGGTTATTGAATTTTTATTTTCTAAGTTTTTTTCATCAATTGCAACTTCACCTAAAAAAACCTTACCACCGTTATCCTTAAATTTTCTAACAATATTTTTACAACACCTGCTAGCCATTAAAGCTCCAGCTTTCTTTTCAAAATGTACTTCATTTATATCATCAAAATTTATTAAAGGATATCTTTCTTTAGCATCTTTTTTTGAAATTTGTTTAATATTATGACCTACGCTTTCTAGATGTTTTTTAGATTTAGTTATGTAACTATTATCTTGTTGACTTACAAGCCATAACATTCCACACTCATCATAAAGTTTTCTTTCACTATTATTTGATAGCTTTTCCCAAAATTTAAAGGAATTATTTGTTAGCTCTGTATATATTTTGTCATCTCCATATGTCAATCTAATTATTCTTGAAGCTCCTCCTGAACCCGATCTAGAATTACCGGCTCCCCACATATCATAAAGTTCAACCTCACAACCTTCTTTATTTAAAAAGTATGCTGAGCATGCCCCCCAAATCCCAGATCCTATAACCGCTATTTTCATTTTACGTTATTAATTTGATAGTTTACATAAATATAGATTTATTATTTTTAACTATGAGAAAAACATTGATAAAACAGGGCTATTTTGCGATATTAGTTTTTATCTCTTTATGCGTTATCGCTATGATCTATTATCCTGGTGGAACTATCATTGATTCAACTACTGTTGGTTATTTATTTTTCTACAATTTTTTAAGCAACTTAGGTGAATGGACAGCAAAAAATGGGGAACCTAATTTTTTCTCCGCATATTTATTTAATACCTCAATGTTAGTATTAGCATTATCTTATTCTTTATTCTATTTTAATTTTTTAAAAGTTATTATCAGTAGAAGCAAAAATCTTTTATTAAAAACCACATTAATAATGAGTATATCAATTTCACTTTTAGGATTTATTTTTGTTGCTATATTTTCCTCAGATCCAGATACGTTCTCTCTTCATATTCTTTTTGTAAAAATTGGTTTTTATTCACTTTTTATCCATTGTATAATTCAAGCCATATTCATTTATTCAATTAAATTACCCAATAACCTATTATTTAATTCAACTTTAATATTTACAATTATTATGTTTCTTTTTGTTCTGATGATGGAATTTGGACCTAATCCTTTTGAAAATAATGAATCACTATTTATTCAGGTTACATCGCAAAAAATTATTGTAACTAGTATATTAATTTATTTTTTCATTCAGGTTAAAGAAGCACTAAAAATCAAAGATTCTAGCTAAATATTTTTTTTATAAGTTTATTTAATTCAATCTCAGAAAATTTATTGTTTATATAACAGGAAGAATGATACTCATGTATAAAATTATTATTGCTAAAGGCATCAATATTAGATGATCTTAATTTAGATCCAGGCATAATTGATATTCTATTATGACCTTTTATAGCTAATTCATTTATTATCTCTTTACCCTCTATTGCACTTTTATTTTTTCCACTTGTTAAAATTCTATCAAATCCAAGGTCTATTATTTTTTCCATTGAATCAAATACATCTTTAGTCATATCAAAAGCCATATGAAATGTTTTTGATATATCCTTTGACTCTCTTATTATCTTTTTGCAGTTAATTAAATCTATTTCATAATTCTTATCAAGTATACCGAAAACTATTCCTTTACATCCTAATTCCTTACAATGTGATATATAATTAATCATATGTTGAATTTCTTTTTTATTGTAAGAGAAATTTCCTGGTCGAGGTCTAATTATTGGATGAATAGGAATGCCTTTTGAAGTAGCGTATTTTACCTCATTTATTTCTGGACTTATACCACCAACACCTTTATTTGAGCAAAGTTCAATTCGGGTAATATTATGTTGAATAGCTGAATTAAAATCATTTAAATTAAATGTGCAGACTTCTAGATTCTGATTCAATTTTAATCTTTATATTTTGTATAATAGACTTTAAGATATATTTTGTCTTTATCGATGACTAAATTGTCAAAAGAATTAGGAAGTTCAGGGAAAGATATCAATTCATCTGCAGATATATTATTCAACGCTAATTCTTGGAAAAAAACAGTTGACTCTCCCCTATATGAAAATGAGACTACACTATCAAATATATGCTCTGCTGGGTCCGACTCGTCAGAATAGTATGCATTATCTTTCATTACCACATTCTCTTCTGGGTTTGAGATAATACCAACTGGGTTTAATCTATTATTTTTTAAAATATAATATAATGATTTAGATGGTGGAATAAAGCTATTTATATTATCAATTGGACCAGTTATAATTTCAACTTTATTTAATACTATATTACTGGCTGTATCTAAAAAACTATGAAAATTATCAAGGTTAATAACAGGATAAATACCCGTTGCAGATTGCCAATAAATTTTATTTTGAATATTAAATTTTTCATTAGTATTGATTCCATCAATTGAAGATAAATCTGATGAGGACCTATCTATGTCATAATAGCTGTATTTTTTGGTTAGGGGGGAATTAAATCTAAAAATATATTGTAAGGAATCATCAGCTGGGCTATATGCATTACCCTCTTCTGGATTGTTAAAAAATACTACCAGCTTTGAGTCTTCGTGATCTAAATCAAAGCTTACCAATTGTGAATTGTTTTCACCAGGAACAAATGCTATCCCTCTTGTTTGATCTATTAACTCTACAGTTTGAACGTCATCAATAATTCTATTAAGTAAAAACTTTCCATAGAAATCACTTATTGGGACTGTTAAAAATGTATCAGTGTTATTTGTTTTAAATCTTGTAAAACCAATTTGACCTATAGCAGAATTAATTTCAACATATCTAGATGAAGTGTATAAAGCAGACGAAAATAATGTGTCTTGAATTTGTGATATCGTTATTTCCTGTTCATTAAATGTTGGAGCCCCATATACCTTAGAAAATTTTAGATATAATACTGCTGAATCTAATTTAGAAGATTCATTTGGCAAGTAGTAATTTTCAGCAATTTGTCCTGGTATAGGTTGAACTTCATCTCCTTTTTGAAATGAAAACTGAGTATATGCTATTGCGTTTACATCCCCAAAAATTGAATTAGAGTATTTTCCAAAATAGACATCCCCTTCATCAGTCCTAACGCTATCTAAATAAATATTAGAAGTATTTAATGGGATTTCAACATAATGTACTTTTATTTTATTTTTCTGATCTGATAGAAGTTCATCAATACCTATCTCACTAGTTTCGTCACAAGAGATATAAAAAAACGATAATAATATTATTAGCCTAACTAAGAATTTCATTATATAATTTATAATGAGACTCTACAGATTTCTCATCATTTTTTATGGAAAATAATTTTTTCTTAGGAGAAATTGATGATAGTACTCCTTCAACTTTTTTACTTAATTCATCTTTTGGGCGAATAATTGCGTCTGAATGTTCAGAAGCAATTTTAATTAAGCCTGAATAATCTAAAGATTCAAGAGTAGTTGTCATGCTTTTATCAATTTCCTCATCCTCAAGAATTTTATGAATCATTTTTTTATCTAGCTTATCTTTAAATTCATTATCATAAACAGAGTAAATACATTTTGTATTTTCAAATAAATGAGATTCTGAGAATGAAGACTTGATTAACATAGGGACTAGTGAACTCATCCAGTCATTACAATGAATTATATCTGGAGACCATCCCAATTTTATTACAGTTTCGAGTACACCTCTACAGAAAAATAAAATTCTTTCATCATTATCTTTATGGAACTTACCACTCTTGTTATTGAAAACAGTTTTTCTTTTAAAGTAATCTTCATTATCAATAAAGTAGACTTGAAGTTTAGCAGATGGAATTGAAGCTACTTTTATTATTAAAGGCTTGTCGTCATCATCAATAGTAATATTCAATCCAGAAAGCCTTACAACTTCATGTAACCTGTTTTTTCTCTCATTTATTAGTCCAAACCTTGGCACTAAAATTCTAATTTCTACACCTTTTTTTTGCATTTCTTGAGGAAGCATCCTTACAATTTCTGATACGTAAGTATTATTAAGAAATGGTTTAATTTCTGAAGCAACATATAGAACTCTAAAACTTTTTGCCATTTATACGGTGAATAATAATTTTAAATGAAGCACAAATTTAAATAAAATAAGTCATTTATCAATTTTAAAATTTAATCATTAGGATAAGAATAGATTCATAATTAATAAGAATTAAATTTGCAACTATAAATTTTAGTTTTGAAAACAAGAAATATAATAATTAACACACTTCTTTCTCTCGCATTAGGTATTTTCCTTTTATATATTGTTTTTAATAATATTGACTTAGACCTATTTCTAGATAAGTTAGATAATCTGGACTACTCTTGGATCTATTTATCGATGTTCATTTCAATTTTTGAACATATTGTGAGAGGCTACAGATGGAATTTATTAATGCAAACTAAAAAAACAAACCTCTCAACTTATATTACTACTCATATATTAATTGTTTCTTATTTCTTTGCTTTATTCATACCTAGATTTAATGATTTTGTAAGATGTTATCTTATATCAAAAACAAATAATGTAAAGGTTAGCTCATCTTTGGGGACCGTAGTATCTGAGAGAATTTTTGATTTAATATCATTATTAATAATTTCTCTATTATTCTTTGTTATTGAATTTGATTTATTTGTTAATTTCTTCTATACCTATATTTTGACTAATATATCATTTGATTTATTTTATCTTGTTGTAGTTTTTATTGTTCTTACTATAATTATTTCATTCTTATATTATTTGAATAAAAACTCAAATACCTTCTCATCTAAATTCTCTGAATTTAAAAACGGTGTTTTTTCAATAAATAAATATTATAAGAATAAGAAGTTTCTATTCTCCACTCTAATTTTATGGATAATTTATTTCTTAATGGGGTATGTTATTTTCTTTTCATTAGAAGAGACAAGTAGTTTAGCAATAAGTTCGGGTATAGCTGTATTAGTCGCGGGATCACTAGGTATGGTTGTTCCTGTTAACGCAGGGATTGGTGCTTATCATTTTCTTGTTGCATCAATACTATTGAGCTACAATTTAAATTATGAAACAGGTTTATTTTTTGCTACTATTCTTCATACCTCTCAAATAATTTGTTTGGCTGTGCTAGGAATAATAAGTTCCCTAATTCTATTTTTTAAAATTAGGTCAAATGGATAGAAAAATATTGAATTGGGATACTTTAGATTCGACTTTAGTATCAATAAATAAAGAAAAAATTGTTTTTACTAATGGTTGTTTTGATATTTTACATCCTGGCCATATACATATTTTAGATCAAGCAAAATCATATGGAGATATATTAATTGTTGGATTAAATTCTGATGAATCTATTAAAAGGTTAAAGGGACCTAAAAGGCCAAAGGTTTCTCAAAAAGATAGGTTAAGAATATTATCATCTATAAAATTTGTGGATTATGCTGTACTATTTGAGGAGGATACTCCACTGAAATTAATAAAGAAAATCAAACCAAATATTCTAGTTAAAGGTGGAGATTATAATTCAGATGATATAGTTGGTAGTGAATTTGTTAAAAGTAATGGAGGAGAAATAAAAATTGTTCAATTATTGGAAGGATATTCATCATCATCATTGATTGATAAATTTGAAAATTAATTAGTTTGATTT
>CEQP01165605.1_pt1 | contig 45392 bp, 49 predicted proteins | sample 356291 | NCBI WGS metagenome assembly CEQP01 (sample SAMEA2621221, study PRJEB7988) | marine metagenome | isolation source: saline water (ENVO:00002010), including | reverse complement strand
AAATTAAAATAAACAAATATGCTAGCATGGTCTTTTGGTGGAAAGAACTTCAAAGACAGGTTAGAATTGAAGGAAAACTAAAAGAAATTCCAAAAGAAAAGGTTGAGGAATATTTTTATTCGAGACCTATAGAGAGTCAAATAGGTGCTTTAGTTTCAAAGCAAAGTTCCAAACTATCAACTTACAACGATATCCTTAAAGAATTTAAAATAAATATAACAAAATATATTATAGAAAAAAAACCAGTTCCCATGCCAGATTCTTGGACAGGCTACATCTTAGATCCAAATTTATTTGAATTTTGGCAAGGTTCGAATTTTAGATTGCATCAAAGATTAGAATTTAAGAAAAAAAAGAATGTGTGGATTAAGTCGGTATTATCTCCATGACGAATAAAATTTATAGATTTCATGTTGACAAAGATTGCAATTGGTTCCAGGACGGAAAGCCAATTACCCATGAAAGGATATATTTGTATAATTATCAAAATCTTTCAACCGATGAGGAAGGCGATTTTTTTATCAAAGAAGGACAATCAAAAGCCTTCGTTAAATTTGAAGACAAGCCTTTTATTGTTAAATCTGTAGAGATAGAAGACATCTCAAACTTAGATCTTAAAATCCAATTAAATGATTCAACACAGGAGAAATTAGTATTAGAATCCCTGTATTTTGAGGGAAATATCCCTTACTGTGGAGTAAAAAAAGGGAAATTTATTGCAAGGTTTTCCAGACCTGCTCTTTTTCAACTAAGTAAAGCGATAATCAATCGTGATGGAGCATTTTTTATTGGAGAAAAACGGATAAAATAGTAGAAACCCAATTAAATTGAAATTGATAGAAAATCCACTGAATTATGTACCAAATTTACTAGTCATGCTATAATGATTTTACAAAATGTCTCGGTTATATCATTTTTTTTTTGCTTTAGTTTTTCTGTTCAGCCTACCGGCTTATTCGAATAATTATGCAAATTTAACGTTAAAAAAAGCTCTTGAAATTGCGAAAAGTAATAATTATAAAATTATTTACTTGGATCAAGAGATAAGGGCAAAAAAATTCTCTAAAGGTGCTCATACATCTCAGTATTTCCCTCAAGTAGGATTGAATGTAATTTTTCCTTTCTTAGGAAGATCGTCTTCATTAACTGTAGATCAATTAGTTTTTGATTTTGGGAAATTAAATCAAAGAATTAATTCTGGAAAATATATGATAAAAGCAATGGAATATCAAAGTGCTAACGAAGAAGATGCGGTATTGAATGAGGTTTCTGAGAATTACTACAAAATACTTAAAATACAAAATTCTATTACTCTTATAGAAAATCAAATTACGACTAATAAAACTAAGCTAGATCAAGCTAAAGCTTTTCTAACTGCTGGAAGAATCTCGGCCTTAGAGGTTACATCAAGAAGTCTCGATGTCGATCAAAGTGAGCTTGAAGCCATAAAGCTTAAAGGTGCTCTAGAAAAACTTGAAGAAGATTTGTTTAATTTAATGGGAGTTCCAAAGCCAGAGAATATTACATATTCTTCAAATCTTACATATGAAAAAGTTGACTTGAATCCAGATTTAATAATTGAGTCTAATCTTAACTATCTTAATGCGGTTAGATCTGCTGAGATGAAGATTCTAAGTCTAAAATCATTAATTTCTGCATTAAAAAGAGATTTTCTTCCAAATATAATTGCAAGGGCTGCTTATAGATTTGAAGGTAAAGGTGTTCCTGATTCTGATAAAGATAATGACCTAGTTGGTGGTATGGGATTGACATGGCAATTATTTCAAGGGGGTAGAACCTACTATCAAATACAGGAGCACAAAGCAATGCTCAATTCACAGATTGCTAAGTTGAATCTCTTAAAAAGGGATATAGGTACTGAAATTAGATATGGTGTCATTGATGCAGATACCGATTATTACAAGATAGATGTTTTAAAAAGGTCTGTAAAAGCAGCTAAAAGCAACTATGAATACATCAAGACCAATTATAATCTAGGTGAAAAATCCATGGTGGAACTTTTAGAAGCACAAGATTTGCTTTCTGAGCAAGAAACCGAATATGAAAATGCAATTTATGATTACAAAATAAAGGTTGCGAGAATAGAGAGAATAGCTGGGGTTGTAATTGCTAGATGAATAAGTTTTTTGAAATTCTAGCAAAAATTCTAGTTACACTAACAGCTCCTAACGGAATTTTATCAAAAACATGGAACTATATGAAGGCAAACAAAAAAGTAGTTGTTACTATTTTACTTCTGTTTCTTGTATATAGAGTTGCTGGAGATTTAATAACTGGGGAGAAAAATACTAAGAATGGAGCTTATCAATTGACTACAACAAGTATCACTGTAGGAAACATAAGTGAATTTGTAAAAACTTCTGGAAAGATTGCGCCTGAACAGGAGCAGAAAATTAAATCTACTTTACAAAGAAGGGTTCCTATTCTAAAAATAAATGTGAAGTATGGTGACTTGGTAGATCCTGGTCAAATTCTATTAGAGCTGGATTCATCTGAAATTAAAAAAGACCTTGAAGTAAGGTCGAAGAAATTAGAACTACTAGAAATTGATTTAGCACAAGCTAAAGATAAAGCTGATGCCGATGAAGAATTATTAGAAAAAGGATATATTTCAAAGAATGAATATCAGGAAAGTGTATCTGACCTAAAAAAGATTGCGGTTGAAGTGGAATTAATGAAAAAAGAGGAATTAAAGTTCAAAGAAGAACTTGAGCAATTAAAAATTACTTCTCCAATAAAAGGTAGAGTTGATTACATAAACGAACAAGTAATAAACTCTGGCATGGTTGATATTAACACATGGTTATTTACAGTTTCTTCATCAGCTGATCGTTTAAAATTGAGCTTAAGTGTTGACGGCAGAGCAATAACTAAAATCGAAGAAGGTCAAGAAGTTAGTTTTAGGATAGATACTTATCCTAACAAAGATTTATATGGGACTGTAATAAAAATAGTTGAGCCATTAAATCTTAATCCTCATAGAGATAAATCTCCTGTTTTTTATGAAATAATCGCTAGTGTATCTGAAGCTGATGTTGAATTAAAAGCTGGTATGAGCGTTGATGCTTCAATAAAAATTCAGACAAAATCTCAAATAAAACGAATACCAAGATCTGCTCTAAGATTTGTCCCTCCTAAAATAATAAAAATTAAAAACCAGCCTCCTCAAAATACAACAACTCCAATAATATGGATTCTAAATGGAGATGGTTCTATTTCTGCAATTCCTATAAATACTGGAATAAGAGACAACGATTTTGTAGAATTTTTAGAAGTATTGGGTACAAATAATAACTCCTATAAATTATCCGACAAAGATGATATTGTTACTGGAGTAACAATTTATCAAGAAGAAAAGAAAAAAAGCAGGTTTGCATTACCACAACCTAAAAGATATTAAGTAAATGAGCAAAGATACTCTTATTGAATTGTCCGATATAAACAAGATTTATTATATGGGAGAAAACAAGCTCCAAGTTCTTTTTGATATATGTCTTCAAATATATGAAAATGATTTCGTATCTATTGTGGGCCCTTCTGGCTCCGGGAAGACTACTTTATTAAATATTATGGCTTGTTTAGATCCTCCAACTTCTGGAGAATACAAATTAAAAGGTATGGATGTTATTTCAAAGTCTAATGACGATAAATCAGAAATAAGAAGTGAATCGATTGGATTTATATTTCAAAGCTTTAATCTTATTTCCAGGCATACCGCAATTGAAAACGTTGAGATGCCGTTGGTATACTCAAGTGTTTACAATAGACAAGATAGAAAAGATAGAGCAATGGAGTGCTTAGAAATGGTAGAGCTCACAGACAGAGCAAACCATTTTCCTAATGAACTGTCAGGTGGACAACAACAAAGAGTGGCAATTGCAAGAGCCTTGATAAATAACCCCGACATAATACTTGCTGATGAGCCTACTGGAAATTTAGATTCTAGGACTAGTGAAGGGATAATCAAACTTTTGAAAAACTTACATACTTCTGGAAAAACAATCATAGTAATAACTCACAACAACGATATCGCTAAAGAAACTATGGATATTATAAATATAAAAGATGGGAAGATAATTTAACAAATGATTGGAAGATATATATTAGATAATATAATTGAAGCAAAATCAAACTTGTCTAGAAATAAGTCTCGTACTCTTTTAACTTCTCTAGGTATTGTGATCGGAATAACTTCCGTTATTATCCTAGTCGCTATAACCAATGGTGCCAAATTTATTATAGAGCAACAACTAGTAAGTTTGGGAGCAAAGACAATAGTTTTAAAGCCTATTGGAAGAACAGCAAGTGGGATATATAGAGGACGGGCTCAAGATTTTAATCAAGAAGAATTAAAGTTAATGAAAGAAATGCCAACGGTTTCTTATGTCACACCAATCGTTAAAACATCGAATGAAGTTCAATACAGAAATACAACACAAGTTGTTGCAATAATTGGAGCTAATGAAGATTTTGCATTAATCAATGATTGGTCAGCTGACCTTGGTTCTTTTATTGTTGGGGTCGATGTTCAAGATGGCGCAAAAGTATGTGTGCTGGGGTCTTCAGTAAATAAAAGATTTTTTGGTGCAGAGAGTGCTCTGAATCAAACGATAAGGATAGATGGAATTTCTTTTAAAGTAATAGGTGTATTGTCAGAAAAAGGATTGACACCCGGTGGACGAGATCAAGATGATTTTATTCTTATACCCTATACTTCACTTGCAAGGTATGACTATAGAGGTCAACTCTATGGTATAAGCAACATAATTGTATCAGCAACATCAACAGATGATGTGGAATTTACAAAATACTCCATTCGTAAGATGTTGAGAGAAAGAAGGAATTTGCTTAAAGATGAATTTGATAATTTTGAGCTTCGTTCTTACGAAGCTGTAACAAAAAAGATTGTTAGAACAACGACTATTTTGAAAGTATTGCTATCTACAATTGCATCAATTTCCCTAATAGTTGGTGGCATAGGAATTATGAACATCATGCTTGTTTCTGTAACTGAAAGAACTAAAGAGATAGGAATTAGAATTACGATAGGAGCAAAGAGCAAAGATATAATAATTCAATTTTTATCAGAAGCTGCACTCTTATCTATTACTGGAGGTGTTATAGGCGTCATACTAGGATACGTATTAAGCAAGGTAGCTTCCACTCTTGTGGGTTGGCCTGCTATAATTAACACAGAATCAATAATAATAGCTACTCTCTTCTCGGGAATAATTGGTATATTTTTCGGAATTTATCCAGCGTTCAAAGCATCAAAAATGGATCCAATAAAAGCGATAAGGAATGAGTACTAATAGAGTATTTATATGTTTAAAATTATAAAAAGATATTTTGAAGGTTTTGATTATCTAACAACTAATCTAGCCAAATTGAGAACTGACAAGAGCATACCTCTATTAATCTTCACTCTTGGTATCTATCCTTTATCTATTTTTGTTTTAGTGGCTTTATATATAATAGGGATAATAACAATAATTCTCTCTAAATCTCTAAGTTTAATAAAATAGAATGAGAAATCCAAAACCAGAACATATTGCGATTATAATGGATGGTAACCGAAGATGGGCGAAAGAGAATAACACCCAAACTATTCTTGGTCACAAGAAAGGTCTAGACACAGCTAGAGAAATTTGTATATATTGCAATGAGAATGAAATCAAATATCTTACTTTGTATGCTTTCTCTATACAAAATTGGTCAAGGTCATCTAAAGAAATAGACTCTTTGTTCGCTTTGTTCTTAGAATTTTTTAATCAAAAAAGTACCTTTATAATTGAACATGGAATGAAGTTTAATCCGATAGGTAGAATTGATGCGCTAGACCCAAATGTAAAAAACCAGATTTATAAACTAGCAGAAAAAACAAAAAACAACATTGGCACTTGTATTAATGTTGCAATTAATTATGGTGGTAGAGAAGAAATAATTGATGCTATAAAAAAACTCAATAACCAAGATAAGAGTATAAAAGAAATAAGTGAAGAACAAATTAAACAACATACATATTTACCAGACTGTCCTGATCCTGAACTTGTTATTAGAACTGGTGGCATATCGAGAATATCAAACTATTTATTATGGCATATTGCTTATTCTGAAATATTAATAAGCGAAAAATATTGGCCGGAGTTTAAAGTTTCCGACTTTCAAAACTGCATTAATGAGTATATGGAAATAGATAGAAAGTTTGGAGGAGCTAGTAATGAGTAAAAGAGACTCTGTAAGCATATTAGGTTCCACCGGCTCTATAGGCAAACAAACACTTTCAGTTATCAAAGAACAAAAAGATAAATTTAAGATTGAATCATTAGCTGCAGGAAAGAATATAAGCTTGCTTTTAAAACAAATCTCTGAATTCAAACCTACGATGGTTTCCGTAGATAGCACAAAGGATCAGAATCTATTGAAAAAAAACCCTTTATTAAAAAGAATTGTTGTCCTTTCAGGAGAAAAAGGTCTAAGAAGTATAGCCAAGAGTAAAAACATCAAAAGTCTTGTTGTAGCAACATCAGGGGTTAACGCGCTCGTCCCAACTATTGACTCTCTAAAGCTTGGCAAAAGAGTATGTATTGCTAGTAAAGAAGTTTTTTTGCTTTATGGAAAACAGATAATGAAAATAGCTAAAAATAACAATGCTGAGATAATTCCTATAGATAGTGAACATTCTGCATTATTTCAATTAATTGGTAATGAACCAAAGGAGAACATAAGAAGACTTTATATAACTGCTTCTGGAGGACCTTTCTTTAATAAAAAAAGAAAAGACCTTAAGAACGTCCAACCCAAAGATGCCCTCAAACACCCTACTTGGAATATGGGAGAAAAAATATCTATTGATTCTGCAACTATGATGAATAAAGCCATAGAAATTATTGAGGCTTCAATTATGTTTGATATAAATCATAAAATGATTACTCCGGTTGTAAATCTTGATAGTCATATTCATGGAATAGCTGAGTTTGTTGATGGAAGTTATTCTATATCTGGAAGTTTTAATGATATGAAAATACCAATTAGCTACTCATTAAACTATCCTCTTAGGCAGAACAAAAGAAATTATCAATTTAAAATTGATAAAAAAATAGAATTAATCCCAATAAAAGAAAGTGCCTATGAAGCTATAAGTATTGCAAGAAAAGCTATGGAAATTGGAGGGACTATGCCAACGATTATGAACGCAGCAAATTCTGTTGCGGTTAGTCAGTTTTTAAAAAAAGAAATTGCGTTTTTAGATATTTATAAAGTAATAAAGAAAACGATGAAGAATAGCTTTCCTGAATACAATTCTTCTTTAAAAGAAATTCTTAAAATAAATAAAACAGCGTCTGAAGATGCTTTTAATATATGTAATCGGTTATAGTAATACTCATGACAAGTATAATTACCTTTCTTATAGTTATTAGTTTCCTTATATTCATTCATGAATTAGGTCACTTGTTAGCAGCGAAATGGGCTAATGTAAAAGTAGAAGCATTCTCTATTGGTTTTGGAAAAAAACTTATCACTTTCAAATACGGAGAAACAGAATATTCGCTATCCATGCTGCCTTTAGGAGGATACGTCAAAATGCATGGGGAAGAATCTCTCAGTGACGATTCCAACCCAAATGAACACCCCCAAATTGAAGAAGACAGAAGTTATAAAAATTTACCTAACTACAAAAAGCAAATTATTCTTTTTGCTGGTCCATTAATGAATCTGTTAATACCATTTATATTTTTTCCAATAATTCACTTGTCGGGAATTGAAATGCCTAAATTTTTAGACGAGGTCCCAGTTGTAGGGTATTACGAAAATAAATCTGAAAATTCTTTCTTTCAAGAAAATGATTTAATCTTAAAAATCAATGGAAGAGATGTGGAAACATGGAAATCGTTATTAGAGAATAAGAATTCTTTTGTAAATAATAAGCAGGAAATTATTTTAGTTAGAGATTTCGAAATTCAAAAGTTTGATTTGCCAAAAGATTCTAATGGTAATTCTATCCTAGATAGAGTTTATCCAGTCCAAGAACCAGTAATTGATCAAATAATAGGTGGAAGCAAAGCTGAGGAAGCTGGATTAATGAAAGACGATATCATAAAAGAAATTAATGGTACAAAAATATATAATTGGTATCAAATTAGTAAAATACTGAATGAAAACAATGTCACCTTGTTCTCAATAAAAGTTAAAAGAGGCAACAATCTGGTTAGCAAAGAAGTTGTGTTTCTTCCAGATAATTCTAGAAAATTACTAGGTATTTCTCCCTTGATTAATCTAAAAGTAGAAAAGCTTGGGATCCTTGCATCTATAACTACTGGTTTTAATGATTCAGTAAGAGCCACAAAATTAATATTTAACGGTATTATGGGTCTTTTATCTGGTCTTTTTAGTTCTGATTCAAGCATGGGGGATATTAAGAATTCTCTCGCTGGTCCAATAGCAATAGCTAAATATTCTGGAGCTGCAGCTGAAAAAGGTCTAAATTCTTTACTTCAATTTATGATTGTAATAAGCATCAATCTTGGAATAATCAACTTGCTTCCAATACCCCTTCTTGACGGTGGTCACATATTTTTTAATTCAATAGAAATGATTACGAGAAGAAAAATAAACCAGAAGATTTTAAATTTCGCAAATAGAATAGGTTTTGCAGCATTAATAACTTTGATGCTTTTTGCAATCTATAACGATTTTGTAAATTTAGTAAAATAATTTTATTAAATCTTCAGAACTCTTCCTAATGCAAGTAATAATTGGTGTGTCTTTTTCTGTGTATTCTCTGGCTTTTTGGGATCTCATCTCTTCTACTAAATCTAAAAAGTCTTCTGGGTAATCGGTTTCGAAAGAAACCATTTGCTCTTGATCGTCTATGCCAAAAGAATAAGAAGTGTTAATACTAACTGATGGATACTTGTGTCCAGTTGCGATATGTTCAGTCATCATATCTTGCCTTTTCTTCTTAGATAACAAATACCATTCAACTTTTTTAATAAAAGGGTACACGATTAAATATTTTCTTTTCTTTGGGGAGATTTTAATTCTAACTCCCTCTTGGGCAACACTTTTATTTTTACTAACATATTGAGAATGTTTAGTCATAGACAAGAAAGAATATTTGTTCTCCACAAAAGCCCCAAAACCTGTTTGCATCAAATCAGAAGTCATATCTTCAAAATCCTCAAGCCTCTCGGAAACTCTCCAAAGCATAAAGTCAGTTTCTGCTCTAACTCCATATGTTGAATAGGAATTTAAAGTAAGTTTTTTTTCGTATTTCAACAAAATACTATTAACTTTTTTTAAATATGCAACTCTTTCTTTCTTCTTTATGGCATACCAATCTGGTAACAACTTATAAAAAGAATAGTTGATATATTGCCTTCCACTTGGTTTTCTCAATTTTACAACACATCTCCCGGGCTCATAACATATACATTGACACCCAAATCTTTAACAAGTTCAATATACTCCTCTGGGGTCCCAACCAATACAGGGAAAGTTCCATAATGAAAAGGTATTACATTGCTAACCCCTAAAAGTTTTGTAGCATAATATGCTTCTTTAGGTCCCATAGTAAAATGATCCCCAATTGGTAATACAGCAACGTCAGGAGAGTATATTTCGCCAATTAATTTCATATCAGAAAAAACTGCTGTGTCTCCGGCAAAATAAACACTAAATTGATTTTTAAATGTAACAACAAATCCATTAGCAACTCCACCGTACAGCATTGCATCTGATGAATCATCTGCTATTCCAGAAGCATGTACTGCGTTAACCATAGTTACTCTTATGCCGTCATCTATAGGTTGAGTGCCTCCGATTCCCATTGGCAATGTATTAGCGATTCCTTTAGCATTAAGCCATGAAGCAATTTCTAGGCTTGTAATTATTTGGGCTTTCTTGTTAAGCTCACATGCTGCAAACAAATCACCAATATGATCAAAATGCCCGTGCGTTATTAAAATATAATCAATGTCTTTAGGTTCTTGGAGATTCTCAGGACAAGCGGGATTGTTTTTTAACCATGGGTCAATTAACAACCTTGTTCCATCCTTAGTTTCCAAAATATATGTTGAATGACCTACATATACAATATCTACTTCTTTGTTTTCCATTATCCACCTCGTGTATATTAAAATTATAATTAAATTCATGTTATGATATACGAAAAAAAAAGTGAGTTCAAATTTAAGTGATAGACCCTAATTATATATATGAAAATGAAGAGCTAATTAAGCAAAAATACTCAGAAAAAGGCTATGACTTCGATTATAAGTATTTTTCTAGGGTATTTAAGGGAAGAAAAAAGGTAATCCAAGATTTAGAGAACCTTAGAAAAAAACAAAATGATTTCAACAAGATGATTTCAGATGAAAAAAGAAAACCGAACGAAACTGAATTAGCCAAGATAAAAGAACTCTCAAGTGAAATAAAGAACATAGAAGAACTCAGAAGAAATGCTGATGGTTTGTTCAGAGTCTTAATGTTGCAATATCCGAACATACAAGATGATTCAGTTCCATCTGGAAAGTCATCTAAAGATAATGTTTTAGTAAAAGAAGTAGGTAAAATCAGAGAATTTGATTTTGCAATTAGTGATCATACACAGATTGGAAAAAATTTAAACCTTTTTGACCTAGAAGTTGCTGCCAAAATAACAGGTTCTAGATTTAACCTGTATAAAGGCTTAGGCGCTAAACTTGAAAGAGCTCTTATTAATTTTATGTTAGACGAACATGGGAAAAAAGGTTATGAAGAAATATTCCCTCCTTTCATTTGCAATGAAAATAGTTTTGTTGGTACTGGCAACCTTCCTAAATTTGAAGAGGATTTATTTAAGATCGAAGGTACAAAGAACTATTTAATACCAACTGCTGAGGTCCCATTGACCAATATTCATTCTGAAGAGATTTTAGAGATATCTAACTTGCCTATAAAGTATGTTGCTTATAGTGCATGTTTTCGATCTGAAGCTGGCTCTTATGGGAAAGATGTTAAAGGATTGATAAGACAACATCAATTTAACAAAGTTGAATTAGTTAAGATAGTTGATGAGCTTAGTTCGTATGATGAACTTGAGACTCTTACTCAGGATGCTTGTGAAATACTGGATAAACTAGAGCTACCTTACAGAGTGGTTACTCTTTGCTCTGGGGATATGAGTTTTTCTTCTGCGAAGACTTATGATATCGAGGTGTGGCTTCCTTCCGAAAATAAATATCGTGAAATATCATCATGCAGTAATTTTTGTTCATTCCAGTCAAGACGAGCAAATATACGTTACAAATTAGAGAATAAAACAAAATTTGCTCATACCTTAAATGGGTCAGGGTTAGCTATAGGAAGAACCCTTGTAGCAATACTGGAAAATTATCAAAATAAAGATGGTAGCGTTGAAATACCAAAGGTTCTAAGACCCTACTTAGAGAATTTAGAAAAAATTATAAAATAAAGTTGTTGTTTTAAACTTCTTAGTTAAATTACTTTTAGATTACCTAAAGGAGTTTTTTCATGAGAAATTTAGATGTTGTAGTTGCTATATTGCTTGTAATTGGTGGACTTAACTGGGGAATGGTAGGACTATTAGATTTCGATTTAGTCTCTTATCTATTTTCAGGATATCCCGTTGTACAAAATACAGTTTATATTTTGGTCGGATTGTCTGCAGTTTATCAAGTTGTGAGTTTAAAAGCCATTCAAGCTAGATGGAATGTAAAATAAGATTAAATATTTAAGATTTCTTGTTCTTTCTTGCTGCAGTTTTCGTTTATGATTTTTATATACTCGTCTGTATGGGTCTGTATTTTTTTTAAATATAGTTTTTCATCATCCGTGGTGATTTCTTTAGATTTTTGAAGTTTCTTTATCGCTTCATTAAACTCTTTTCTTATATTCCGAATCGATATTCTAAAGGCTTCTGTTTCTTTGTTTAAAAATTTAACAAGCTCTTCTCTTCTTTCTTGAGTTAACGGGGGTACGTTGATTATAATTGTATCTTTTTCACTATTAGGGTTAAATCCAAGGTCAGCTTTCTGTATTGCCTTTACAATTTCTTCTGAAACACTTTGATCATAAGGAGTTATTAATATGGTTGAACTTTCGTTCATATTTATATTGCAAACCTGGTTTAAAGGCGTCTGAGTTCCGTAATAGTCTACTTTAATTTCATCAAACAATGATTTGTTTACAGAGCCTCCTCTAATCTTTCCAATTTCTTTTGAAAAAGATTCTGTAGTTTTTTTCATCTTTAATTCACATTCTTTTATCAAGTTGTCCATTTTAATTAACTATAGTTCCTATCTTTTGTCCTTGAATTATTTTTTTTATGTTGTTTTTAACAAACAAATTGAATACGCATATAGGGATTTTATTATCTTTACATAAAGAAATTGCAGTCGAGTCCATTATCTCTAATTCCTTTCTGAGTACATCCATGTATTTTAAAGATTTAAACATTTTTGCACCTTTATACTTGTTTGGATCTTTGTCATATACACCATTTACTTTTGTGGCTTTTAATATAATTTCAGCATTAATTTCTAAAGCTCTTAGTGATGCTGCAGTGTCAGTGGTGAAATAAGGATTTCCTGTTCCAGCAGCAAATATAACTACCCTGCCCTTCTCTAAATGTCGCATAGCCCTTCTTTGAATATAAGGTTCTGCCACTCTATTAAGTTCCAGTGCGGTTTGAACTCTAGTAGTTAAGCCTTCCTTTTCTAAAAAATGCTGTAATGCAAGAGAATTAATTGCTGTGGCTAACATTCCCATGTAGTCAGCAGTGGTTCTATCCATACCTTGACCAGCAGCTGATACTCCTCTATAAATGTTGCCTCCCCCTATAACTATCGAAACTTGAACTCCAAGTTTTACAACTTCTCCAATTTCGTTAGCAATTCTCTTAAGAGTTTTGTTATCAATTCCGTATCCTAAGTCACCTTGGAGTGCTTCACCGCTAAGTTTTAGTAATATCCTGGAATATAAAATTTTTTTTCTTTTAATCATCAGTTTGAATTTCTCCAACTTGATATCTTATGAACCTGGATATCTTTATATTCTCACCTAGTTTGGATACAAGCTCGGTTAGTAAATCTTCAACCTTGATTTTAGAATCTCTAATATACACTTGATTCATTAGGCAGCTTTCTTCTAATCTTTTGTTTAATTTCCCTTCAACAATTTTTTCAGCTACTTCGGCTTTTTTCCCAGATTCCTCTACTTGAGCAAGAATAATTTTTCTTTCGCTTTGGATAAATTCATCATCAATATCTTCTTTAGAAACAAAGATTGGATCAGAAGCAGCGATTTGCATTGCTATTTCTCTAGCAAAAGATTGAAATTCATCGTTTCTTGCAACAAAATCAGTCTCACAATTAATCTCAACCAAAACACCTATCTTCCCACCTGCATGTATATAAGAAAAAATTAGGCCTTCTGGAGTATTCCTTCCACTTTTTTTTTCTACTTTTGATAAACCTTTTATTTTAAGAATTTCAATTGCTTTATCAGTATCGGCATTAGCATCTTGCAGCGCATTTTTACATTCTAACAATGGTGCTCCAGTTCTTTCTCGTACTTTTCGTATAAGTTCTGGAGACACAGGATTGCTCATAGTTATTCCTTTTCTTTTTGTAATTGGTTTTCTGATTCAGAATAAGCAACAGAATCTTCTTCTTCTTTAGTATCAGCTTTGAACACAAAAGCTTTTCTCTCTACTAGAAATTCGTTCTCTTCTTTGTCCGGCACAACTTTACCGGATTTAACTTTTTCTTCATATATGTGTTTTCCTTCATTGCTTGCATTTGCAATTTTTTCAATACAAAGCTTTACCGCTCTTACTGCATCATCATTACTTGGAATTACATAGTCAGCATCTGCTGGATTTGAGTTAGTATCAACAATGCCAACAATTGGTATGCCGATTTTTTTTGCTTCTTTAATTGCAATATCTTCTTTTCTCGTATCTACAACAAATATTGCGCCAGGCATTTTTCTCATATTCAAAATACCATTTAATAAATATTCGAGCTTTTTCATTTCTCTGTTTAAAGATATTTGCTCTTTCTTTGGTAAATTATCCATTTCACCGTCTTCTTTTAATTTTCTTAGTTGTATTAAGTATTCAACTCTTGAACGAATAGTATTAAAATTAGTGAGTGTTCCGCCAAGCCATCGTGAATTAACAAAAGGCATATCGCACTTAAGCGCTTCTTCTTGTATGATAGATTGGGCTTGTTTTTTTGTTCCTACAAACAATATGTCCTTTCCTGAAGAAACAATATCTCTTACGAAATCATAGGCAACTAAAAAGGACTTTAGAGTTTTTTGTAAATCGATTATATGGATACCGTTTCGAGAACCATAAATATATTCTTTCATGGCAGGATTCCATTGACTTGATTGATGTCCAAAATGAACACCGGCCTCCAAGAGTTGTTTCATAGTAATAACGCTATCATCTGGCTGTTCAGTTTGAATATCTTGAACTTTGTCGTCACTCATTAAGCTGAAAAGTTAACATAAATAATTTTAAAATCAAATTAAGCAAATATGATATGTTCTATAAAAAGAGATGATTAATGATATATAATATAGAATTTAGTTATTATGGAGGGCTGGCAGAATTGGCAATGCACCGGTCTTGAAAACCGGCGTCCTCACGGACTTCAGGGTTCGAGTCCCTGGCCCTCCGAAATGTTATGAGTTTCAATATTGTATCCACCCCGATTGGGAATCTAGAAGATATTTCAGATAGAGCTATAAAAATACTTCGAAATTCAGAAATTATACTATGTGAAAAAAAAGCTAGGGCTCTAAAATTATTAAATCATTGTAAAATTATACCAAAACTTTTAATACCCTATCATGATGATAAATTTCTCTCAATAACAAAGAAAATAATAAAAGAATTAAATAGTGGGAAAACAGTATCATTAATCTCTGATGCTGGAACACCATTGATTTCAGATCCTGGTCATAAACTTATTTCTGAATTAATAAAATCTGGAATAGAGCCTGTGAGCATCCCGGGGCCATGTTCAGTTATATCAGCACTTACTCTCTCGGGCATGGATATAAGCAACTTTATTTTTTTGGGTTTTTTACCAAAAAGAAAAATAAAAATATTGGAGGTCCTAAAAAAGAATTTATCCATCGGGGTGCCTGTAGTTATATTTGCTAACTCAAAAACTCTTAAATTAATTTTACATATCATTAAAGACAACTTTGATGGGACATATGTATCTATATCAAAAGAAATATCGAAAATTAATGAAAAGACTATAAGTGGTTCTACTGATGAGATTTTAAGAGATATAAATAATTCGTTTTATAATAAAGGAGAATTCGTACTCATAGCAAAAGCACAGATAGAAGAATCTGTTAACAATTCCGACTTAAAAGATTTAATTTCGTTTTTACAAATACTTAAAGAAGAAGATGTCTCCTTTAAGAAAAGTGTAGAGATATTAAATAAAAAGTTTAGTATTAGTAAAAAAATTATATATAGTGAAGCTTTAAAAATGTGGGATAAAAACTAAGGCTGCTCTTTAAAAGAAATCTCTTTCTCTAATAAAGATGAAATCGTTAATAATTTATTTTCTTCCATTTTATTTGTAGTTAATTGAACCCCTATTGGCAATTTGGTGTTTGATAACATAAAAGGAATAGATATGGATGGAAGCTCTGCGAGGTTGGCTGGGATTGTCAAAATATCAGACAAATACATGCTTAAAGGATTGTCTTTCTTCTCCCCAACATTGAAAGGTAATTCTGGGCAAGTTGGGGACAAAATGCAATCAACTTCATTGAAAGCCAAATTAAAATCATTTATTATCATATTTTTAACTTTCACTGCTTTTAAATAATAGGCATCGTAATAACCTGAAGACAAAGCATAAGTCCCTAACATAATTCTTCTCTTAACCTCATCTCCAAATCCTTTAGAACGATTGTTTATATAAAATTGTTCTAAGTCTGCTTTTTTTATATCTTCAGAAAATCCATATCTTACTCCATCGTATCTAGACAGATTAGAGCTGGCTTCGGAAGGTGCGATGATATAATATGCAGCAACAGAAAATTTGGCATTCGGAAGTTCTACCTCTTTTATCTTAAAGCCTGTTGATTTGAGTGTTTTAATTAAATCCTTAAAGTTTGAACTTATTTCTTTGTCTAATCCATCTTCAAGCATGGATGTAGGGATACCAATAGTAAATTGTTTGGGAGAAAAGTCTTCCTTTTTTATAAGCTCATAACAATGCGTACTGTCTAAATTGGCAGAAGTTGAATCTTTAGAATCAAATCCTGACAATATATCGAGTAGAATTGCAGCATCGTTTACACTTCTTGTTAGAGGTCCTGCCTGATCAAGAGATGATGAAAATGCAATCATTCCAAATCTACTTATTCTTCCATAAGACGGCTTAAGTCCCACTATTCCACAAAAAGAAGCAGGCTGTCTAATCGACCCGCCAGTATCAGTTCCTATAGAGGCTATTGCGAGTCCAGCAGCAACTGCAGCCGCAGAACCACCGCTTGAGCCTCCTGGGACCTTGCTTGTGTCCCATGGATTAAAAGTTGGGCCATAGTAGGAAGTCTCAGTAGAAGAACCCATTGCAAATTCATCCATGTTATTTTTTCCTAATATTATTGCTCCAGCTGTTTCAAGCTTTTCATATACCGTAGAATTATAATTCGATATATAATTACTCAACATTTTAGACCCACACGTGCAAAGCTCGTCCTTAACAAGGAATATATCTTTTAAGCTAATAGGTACTCCGTACACAAGACTTGGATAATCATTTTTCGAAATATCTTTATCAAGCGTAATCGAACGATTAATAGCAGCTTCCTCAAATAAAGAAATATATGAATTAAATTTTTTATCTGTTTTTTTGATTTTGTTAAATATTTCTTTAGTTATTTCTGAAGGAAGAAATTCTTTGCTTTTATATCCATTAATAATATTTTCTATAGTCATACTTTTCATTCAATTACTCCTCATCAATAACTTTCTTGACTATAAAAAAGTTTCCGTCTTTTTTTGGTGCATTTTTTAAGACTTCATCAATAGGTAGTTTAGAAATGGTAGCATCATCTCTTTGAGCATAATTAGTATTAGAATCTTCAATAGACTTTAATTCATCTTCTGAAGCAGAATTAAGTAAGTCGATATAGCTTAGAATCTCAGAAAAACTTTTAACAAACGAATCAATTTTATTCTCTTCAATCGAAAGCCTGGAAAGCTTTGATATTTTTAATACAATTTCTTTTTCATCTGACATTGAATGTTCACCTATCTGTTTAGTTTATCTAGAATAGAATCTAAAACAATTGATTCAAGCTTTGTATTATTTGCCCTATTAATTTCCTGTAAACCTGTGGGACTTGTAATATTGATTTCTGTAAGCATATTGTCGATAACATCAATCCCAGCAAAATAAATTCCATTTTTTACAAGAAATGGCTTAATTTTATTACAAATCTTTTTATCTGATTTTGTAATTTCTGTTTTTTCTGGTCTACCACCTGCATGAAAATTGCAAATAAAACTTCCATCTTGAGCAACTCTGTTGATAGCGCCAATAGGTTCTCCATCAAGAAGAATGATTCTTTTATCTCCTTTTAAGACATTAGGAAGGAATTCTTGGACTATCTTAGGTTCTTCAATTAAATCCTCCTGAATAGGTATATCGGCACCCAGAAGAACTTGTAACGCGGACGGTTGGCCACCGGAATGAGCATGAAGATCCTTATTGTTGATAGGTTCATATCTAACTACACCTTCTCCTCCACATAAAGTTGTTGGCTTTATTACAACACCATGTTCATACTTTTTTGCAAAATCCTCTATCTCAGTCAATGAAGATGAAACTATGGTTGAAGGAATGATGTCCTGAAAATTCAAAGTAACCAATTTTTCGTTAAAACTTCTTAAAGATGTAGGGTTGTTAACTATCAAAACTTTATCTTTAATTGTATCTAGCATGTAGGTTGAATGTATATAACCTAAGTCAACAGGTGGGTCTTTTCTCATAAAGATAATATCCATTTCTTCTAGGCTAATTTCTTCGGGATTTGGCAATACCAAAGGGTAGTCTCTACTAATAGTTGTATTACGCACACTATGTCTTTCTATATTTAAATATTTTTCTCTTAATTCTATACATCTTGCTTTAAGGGTAGAACCAAAAGACATGTTATTTATTTCACAAAAATAAATCTTATGGCCCCTGTCATAGCATTCTCGCATAAATAAAATTGTTGTATCCTTTTCGGGGTTAATGTCATGAAATGGGTCGATAATAAAAAGAATTTGTTTCATATCATTTCTATAAACTTTTTGAAATATTTTTTAGAATCATGTGGTCCTGGAGATGCTTCTGGATGATATTGCACTGAAAAGCATTGATTTAATTTTGATTCTATACCTTCTACCGTTCCATCATTTAAATTTACATGTGTAATTTCAACGTCATTAACTTTGGAATTCTTTACAGCGAATCCATGATTTTGACTTGTAATTTCAACTTTTTTATCTTCATAATTCATTACTGGATGATTAGCGCCCCTGTGTCCAAACTTAAGTTTGAAAGTTTTCATACCCAATGCTAGAGAAAGAATCTGATGCCCTAGGCAAATACCAAACATGGGTTTGTATCCTAATAAGTTTTTTACATTTTCAATTGCATAAGTCGCTGCAGATGGATCTCCAGGACCATTTGAAAGGAGTATTCCATCTGGGTTTAGTTCTTTAACTTTCATAGGGGTAGTATTAGACGGTCCAACAATTAAATTAACATTTAGTTCATTGCTTAATATATTAAGGATATTTTGTTTACATCCAAAGTCATAGACAAAAATACTTTTTTTATTTGTTTCTTTTTGTATTGCATATGTTTCTTTACAAGTTGCTTCTAAAGTTAAATCAGTGCCTTTCATAAGTGGTGAGCTTTTAATTTTAGTCATTAATTCGTCTACACTCGTTTTGTTAGATGAAATGATACATCTTTGTGCACCATCGTTTCTAACAATTTTTGTTAATTCTCTTGTATCTATATTTGAAATACCTACAACTTTATTTTTAATGAGATACTCCTCTAGGCTCATCTCAGAAATATAGTTTGAAGGATAAGGGCAAAACTCTCTTGCAATAAATCCTTTTGCATAACATTGATTTGATTCATTGTCTTGATTGTTAATACCATAATTTCCTATATGAGGATATGTCATTAAAATAATTTGAGAATGGTATGATGGGTCGGTAAGAATTTCTTGGTAGCCTGTCATTGATGTATTGAAGACTATTTCACCTATAGACTCCCCTTCAAAACCAAAGCTATTTCCATGAAAGACTTTTCCATTTTCAAGACATAATATAGAGGTTTTACCCATTAAAATAGTGAAAATACTTCTTTTAATAAAGTTTGTCAATTCCTAAAAGCATATTAAAATAGAATATGCTTAGACTAAGGAGATTACTTGAAAATATAGGTACTGATTTCTTTCTCTCTGATTTCTACCCAGCAGGTGATGTAAAGTCTTATCACTTAAAATATTGGCTAATATTTATAGTTAATTTATACCTTAAAATCTATCATAGAATTGAAGTTGTTAATCCTCAGAAGATCCCACTTTCAGGGGGTGCGGTTATCGCCTCGAATCATACTTCACATTTAGATGGAATCATAATAAATGCTATAACTGCTTTTCATACCAGAAGAAAAATAAATTTTTTAGCGGCTGAGGATGTATATAATCAAAACTTTCTATTTCGTTTCTTATGTGATTTGGGAAATTGTATACCAGTTAAAAGATCAACTAGTGATAGAGTAGCGCTTTTGAAGGTAATCAAATTATTAAAAAGGGATAATCTAGTTGGACTTTTCCCTGAGGGCCAACGCTCTCGTAATGGGGAGCTTGGTGATGGAAAACTTGGTGTTGCAATAATGGCTATTAAATCAGGGGTGCCGGTAATTCCTTTAGCAATCAAAGGAACGTTTGAAGCCTTTCCTAGAAAGACTAAGTTTATTAAACCAGCAAAAATTGTCCTTAAATTTGGTGAGCCGCTTTGTTATGATGTTGAAGCAAAACCATCGAAGGAAAGAATAAACAATGTTAAAGATGATATAATGGATGGAATTAAAAAATCATTTGATAGTATCAAGTAACATTAAATCGTTTTCTTAAAATTTCATTAAGTACTTTAGGGTTTCCTTTGCCCTTCGTTTCTTTCATTGCCTGTCCAACGAAGAAACTAATTAATTTAACTTCACCATCTGTTATTCTTTTATACTCGTCTGGATTTTTTTCTAATATTTTATCAATAATTCTATCTAATAATTCTTCTGAGCTTTCTTGTTCCAATCCTAACTCCTTAATCATCTTGTCTGCATTTTTATTTGTATTCACAATTTTACTCAATATATCTTTAGCAGAATTGTTATTAACATTTCCGTTGACAATAGCTTTTATAAGAGATGCAAAATTTTCTTCTGATAAACAATAATTTTCATTGTTGATATATTTAATAAGTTCACTGACTATCCAATTGCAAACAATTTTTGGCTCGTCAATGTAGTCAAGTGTCTTATCAAAAAATTCAGAAAGAACTTTATCGGATAGCAATATATCCGTATCTGCTTTGGATAATTTGAATTCCTCAAGATATCGTTGCATTTTGTCTTCAAAAGAAACATATGTCGAAGATTTAATCCTTTCTATTCTCTCCTTTGTTACAATCAATGGTTGCAAATCGGGGTCTGGGAAATACCTGTAATCGTGAGCATCTTCTTTTGACCTCATAGCATATGTTTTATTGGAATCAGAATTAAACAACCTGGTTTCTTGCTTAACTTTTTCACCATCATTAATTAATTTTGTTTGTCTCAGAATTTCGTATTCTATTGCTTTTTGAACAAATCTAAATGAGTTCACATTTTTTATTTCTGTTTTAGTTCCAAGTTTTTTGGTTCCAACTTCTCTAACTGAAATATTAGCATCGCATCTAAAGTTACCTTCTTCCATGTTGCAGTCCGACACACCTGAAAAAATTAATATATTCCGTAATTTCTTCAAATATTCTACTGCCTCATTCGAAGAAGAAATATCAGGCTCTGTCACTATTTCAATTAATGGGACCCCTGCCCTGTTCAAATCAACCATAGAATGCTCATCAGATAAATCATGTATCAATTTACCGGCATCTTCTTCCATGTGAATCCTGTTGATTCTAATTCTTTTTATATTTGTTTCATCTAATTGGATTTCTAAGTGCCCATTACTAGCAAGGGGTTCATCATATTGACTTATTTGATACCCTTTGGGTAAATCAGGATAGAAATAATGTTTTCTAGCAAAAGTCGAAACTCTATTTATTTCACAATTTGTAGATAACCCAGCAACAATAGCTAAATCAACAGCTTGAGTATTGATTACAGGAAGAACTCCTGGAAGTCCTAAATCAACTTCTGAAACATTTGAATTAGGATCACAACCAAAATCAGTATTAGAATTTGAAAAGAGTTTCGAATTAGTCTTTAATTGAGAATGAACCTCAAGACCTATTACTGCTTCAAATTTCATAAATTTAGTTCCTCGTTATATATAGTAACTCATATATATCAAACTATTTAATAAATTTACCTGTTTTGTAATACCATAAAACAAAATCTAATTGCCCCATAGTTAAGTTAACTTGTTTTCCAAAATCTTTAAGAACGTTCTCATGCTTTATATAATTTTTTGTATTTGTCGGAACTTTTGACAGACTATCGATTAAATTAAATTCTTTCATAATTTCTATTACATGTTTGTCTAAAATTGCGTAATCATTAAAGCCAATATTTCTTAAAAAATGACTTGCCACTTTCATTCGTACTCCAACTATTTCCTTTTTCTCTACGAAAAAACGCCTTCTCAGTTCGGGAGAAGAGCTTTCTCTAACAATCTTTCTAAGATTGAAGTCATAAGAATTTTTGAGGAATTCTCTGGTCTCGTATATATAAGCACCCCTAAGATTATAAAATCTATAGCATGTTTTTAATTTTTTTATAATTTGTTCTTTATTTGCTTTAATTACAAATCTATCCTGTTTCAAAATATTATGTACTTTAAATGCTAGCTCAGCGCTTGTACCTGCTGCCAAAATACAATAAACTAATTCAAAAAAAAATTCCTCATTGGTACCTTTCTCTCTTATTCTATCAAAAACAGAAATTCTTTCTTGTATTGCAATTTTATTGTCTGAATATATTTGTTTTGAAATCTTAAGAAGGTTTGATTTGTCCATCGTTTGTCATTATTTGTTTTGTTCTAAGGATATTATTTAAAATGCATTAAGTAAATAATTTTTTCATTGATCTTGTTGCTTGCAAAATTCTATGTTCATTCTCGATAAGTGCAAACCTTACATAGCTATCACCATTTGCTCCAAAACCAATTCCTGGGGATACCGCGACTTTACATTCATGTATAAGTTTCTTTGAAAATTCAAGTGACCCAAGATGTGCCAATTGTTCAGGAATTTTTGCCCAAACAAACATTGTAGCTTTCGGAGATGGAATTTCCCATCCTGTATTAGCAAGACCGGAAATTAATTTATCCCTTCTTGTTTTATACGTATTCCTTGTATCAATAACACAGTCCTGCGTTTCATTTAATGCAGATATTGCTGCTATTTGAATTGGTTGGAAAATACCATAATCCAAATAACTTTTAACTCTTTTTAATGCTGAGATCACTTCCTTGTTACCGCACATAAAACCTACTCGCCACCCGGCCATATTATAACTTTTAGAAAGAGAAAAAGATTCAACACCTAACTCTTTAGCTATAGGGACCTGAAGGAAGCTTGGTGCTTTATATCCATCAAAACATAAGTCTGCATAAGCAAAATCATGAATGACGATTACTGAATATTTTTTTGCTAAGTCTGCAACTTCATAAAAAAAATCTAGGTCAACTGTTTGAGTCGTAGGATTACTTGGAAAAGAAATTATAAGAGCCTTAGGTTTTGGGTTTGTTTCTAAACCTTTCTTTATGTTCTCTAACAAAGAGGAGTTTTCAGTAGAATTAAAACCTCTAACCTCACCTCTTGCTATTAGAACAGAGTATCCATGTATTGGATAACAAGGGTCAGGAACTAGGACAACATCTCCTGGCGAAAGCATAGAAAGCATGAGATGGGAAACCCCCTCCTTTGATCCGATAGTAACAATAACTTCATTGTCAGGATCCAAGTCAACATCGTAATTTCTTTTGTACCAATTAGAAATAGCTAACCTAAGTTTAGGCAAACCAGCTGATACTGAATACCTATGGTTTTTTCCTTGAAGTGATGATTCTAATAATTTTTCTACTATGTGCTTTGGGGTTGGTTGGTCAGGATTCCCCATACCAAAATCGATTATATCTTCACCACTCCTTCTTGCTTTGTATTTAATTTCATTAACCACAGAGAAGACATATGGTGGAAGATGTTTCAGAAGAGAGAAATTATCGCTATTAATAGACATATTTTTTAAATATAATAAAGCTATATCGTAAATTGTAAATGAATAAGGTGTAAAGTTGAGAAAAACTATTTTAGAACTTCAATTAATGAAAGAAAAAAGGGATAAGATTGTAGCCCTTACGGCCTATGATTTTCAAACTGCTTCTATTTTAGACAATATATGTGATTTAGTTTTGGTTGGAGATTCACTCGGTAATGTATTTCAAGGAAACAAAACTACATTAAATGTTACTTTAGACGAAATCATATATCATGGACAAGTAGTTTCAAAGGCAATTAATGCAGCTCATCTATGTGTTGACATGCCATTCATGACTTATCAAGCATCGACTGCAGATGCTTTAAGAAATATTGGTAGAGTAATCAAAGAAACCGGTGCTCAATCTGTAAAACTAGAAATAAGTTTTGATACGTTGGAAGCTATTGAAAAAATTTCTAATTCTGGAATCCCAGTTATTGCACATGTTGGCTTATGTCCTCAATCTTATAATGTATATGGTGGATACAAGAAACAAGGAAGAAACAAGGAAGAAAGAGAGTACATAATGTCTTTGGCGCTGGAGGCTGCAAACTATGGTGCATCTATCTTAGTATTAGAAGGAATACCTGATAGTCTTGCTGAAAAAATCACAACTTCTCTTAAAATTCCAACAATTGGTATTGGGGCTGGTAAAAAATGTGATGGTCAGATATTGGTGACAGAAGATATGTTAGGTATAACCCCCTCACCTCATCCATCTTTTGTCAGGAATTATACAAACCTAAGGCAAACAATTAAAAAAGCTACAATTAATTATAAAAATGATGTCAAAGAAAAAAAATTCCCTTAAGATTATAAAATCTATCCAGAGGATGGAAAAAATAGCTTTGCTAATCAAAGGAAGAGGTAAAGTTTCTTTTGTTCCAACTATGGGCGCGCTTCATGATGGACATATTGCTTTAGTCAAAAAAGCAAAGAAAGTAGCGAATATAGTTATAGTAAGCATATTTGTAAATCCTATCCAGTTTTCTGAGAAGAAAGATTTAAAAACTTATCCTCGTACCTTAAAAAACGATATTAAAAAGCTGAAAGATCTAGGGGTTGACTATGTTTTTATTCCTAAAGCTCAGGATTTATTTAATCAGGATTTTCAGACTAAAGTAACAGTACAAAATTTTCAAAATCACCTTTGCGGAATAAGCAGAAAAAATCATTTTGATGGTGTAACCACTATTGTATTAAAACTATTTAATATTGTGAAACCAGATCAAGCAATATTTGGTAAAAAAGATATGCAGCAATTAATAATTATAAAAACTATGGTACGAGAATTGAATATGGATATAAAAATAATTCCACACAAGATTATTAGAGAGAAAGAAGGCTTGGCTATGAGTTCAAGAAATAACCTTTTAAATAATAGTGAAAAGAAATTGGCAAACAATATTTACCAAGGGCTTAAAATTGCGAAAAATCTATATAGCAGGAATAAAAAAGTTACCTCATCTTACATAAAAGCTGCTTTAAAAAAGACTTACAAAGACGCAGGAATAAAGAATATTGAATATATAGAAATAATGAATCCAAAACAAATGTCTTACCCAAAAAAACCATCTAAGAAGGACTTTATCGCTGTTGCTGTGAGAATAGGCAACACTAGGTTAATAGACAATCTAGAATTTTAATTTAGAATATTTGACATGCTTTTAAGTATTCTCAAATCAAAGATTCATCGAGCTACAGTAACAGAAGCAAACCTTGAATACGAGGGTAGCATAACTATAGACAAGACATTGATGGATGCAGCGTCTCTTTTTCCATATGAACAAGTTCATGTTTTTAATCTTACTAATGCAGAAAGATTTTTAACATATGTTATTGAAGGTGAGCGTGATACTGGAGTAATATGCACTAATGGTGCGGCTGCTCATTCTGCACAAAAAGGTGACTCCTTAATAATTGTTTCTTTTATTCAGTTGCCTGAAAAAGAAGTTGCAAACTATAAACCTAAACTTGTTTATGTAAATGAAAAAAATAAGCAAGTTGAAGTTGAACTTGTAGATGGAAAACTTGTAAGGCTTCTAGGATAATTTAATACGTTTACTTAAAAACAATAATTTATTTAAGTCCATAGTTACTAATTGAGAGAAAAAAACCTTTTTTATTCCTTTTTGATTGACTTAATTTTTTTTAAAAGTTATAAATATCAAGATTAAAGATTTGGAGATTGTTAATGAAAGCTATTATATTAGCTGCGGGTAAAGGAAAAAGACTTCAGCCCTACACAAAAAATATACCTAAATGTCTTTTGACTCTAGACAAAGAAACGATACTTGAACATCAAATAAATCATTTAAAATCTTCCGAGATTCAAGAAATTAATGTTGTTGTAGGTTTTGGTAGTGACAGAGTTGAGCAGTTTCTTAGTAACTATGATTCACTAGGGATTAAGATTAATACTATTTATAATCCATTTTGGGAATCAACCAATAGTTTGTTCTCATTGTGGGCAGCAAGAGCTGAACTAGATTCAGATGTAGTGGTTTTAAATGGGGATGATGTTTTTGAATTAAATGTACTTAAATTGGCAATATCCTGTAAAAGCGAAATAACACTTCCTTTTAAAGTGAAAGAAGAATACCCTCAAGAGGATATGAAAATAAAAATTCAAGATGGTTTGCTAGTTGATATAAGTAAAGAAATCAAGAATCCTGATGGAGAATCAGTAGGAATAAGGGTTTTTAGACAAGAAGGTGTTGGAATACTTCAAAGATCCCTAGAGAAAGAAATAAGAACAGACGATTTTAACAAAAAATGGTATGTATCAGCGATTGAAAGGATCTTACAGAGAGGACACAAGGTTAATACAGTCGATATTAATAATCTGTATTGGCATGATGTAGATTATCCGCATGATTTAGAAAATGCAAAACAAAATATTTCAATAATTAGCAACAAAAAATCTAATACAAAACTAAATGTAGTATAGTTTCTTTAAAATGATTACAATCATCCTCTGCAAAGGAAAAGGTTTAGACTCAGAAGAATTAAGTCTATTTGAACAAGAAAAAATAGCTGGCATCAGTTTATTTGAAAGGTCACTAATTAGTTTATCAAATGAAAGTTTTACTGAAAGTTTTATAATTTCAGATAAAGAATATCCTTTAAATGAATTGTACAAACGGCATAAAAACTTTAATATTCAAACAAAACCAAAAATTGATGATTTCCTTGCAAATAGAGATGTTCTTTTAATTCAAAACAACGTTGTTGCAAACAAAAAACAAATTGCTAGTTTATTTAAAAAGATAAACGATGAGAATGTGTCTTTTATTGGGAAGGACAATAAAGAACAAAATTGTGGTGTAGTTTTCTTTAAATCAGCTGACATAAAATCTAATTTGTCAGATTTGGACAACCTGTCAGGTATGAAAGGAAAAATAAAAGAAGTTGTATTAAATGACCCTCCAAAAAAAATATCAGAAAAAGAAATAGCTACAAATGCTGGTAGAGATTTCTTGTTTGAACATATTAGCAAAAATGTTAGTGGATGGGTATCAAAAAAAATAAATAGCAAGATTTCTATTCCAATTAGCAAAATGCTAGTGAAAACCAATATTCACCCAAATCTAATAACTTTCTTTGTAGGTTCAATAGGTATATCATGTGGTATTTTTTATGCATCCAACCTTCCAATAATTGGTGCCATTATATTGCAATTATCTACAATCCTTGATAGGTGTGATGGAGAAGTCGCAAGAATTAGTCTTAAAGAGTCTAAATTTGGTCAATGGTTCGATACTGCATTAGACCAAGTCTCTTATTTCTCTATGTTTCTTGGAATTAGCATATGCTTAAACAATCCAAAATTTTTTACTATTAATCCTGAAATTACAATATTAAGACAAATATCAATCCTAAATGTTTTACTCTATATAATATTTTTAACGATCATTTTGTTCTTTATGATTCGCCGAACCAAGAATGGAAGTCTGGCTTATTATCCTTTAGAGATAGACAGGATTATACCTGTTAAAAAAAGATCATTGTTCTACAAACTAATGGCAAAGTTTAGATTTCTAGCAAAAAGAGAGTTCTTTTCGCCAGCGATGTTGGTAGTTGCAGTAATTGGTTATGAATTTGCTACACTGGCTGCATTTGTAATTTTATTTTTTGGAATAATTCATTTAGCTGCAGATTTCCTTGAGGCAAGAAAAAGAATAGATATCACTTATTAAGTTTGATGACACAAAAAATAACTAAAGCAAAAATAAGAGTCCAGGAAGTTGCTAGGAAAAATAATGCCTCGATACTCACTTGTTAAACACCTTTTTAAATACTAAACCAAAAATTCCAAGAAAAATTGACAGTAAAAGAATTCTAGCAAGTTTTGACCAAAATGATACCTTGAATATCATTGAATTTGCACTATTTATATCTTGGATTACCCAAGCAAAAATTAGAATTATCAAAAACAAAGGTAAGAAATATTTAAATATTTTATTATAAATTTTTGGAATTTTGATTAGACTTGATCTGTTAATCTCATCTACGTGACTTTTTGGAGATATGTATATTACATAAATAGCTATCTCAACTAGGGCTAATACGACCAAGAGTATGGTTCCAGCCCAAAAATCAAATTCTTCAAGTATCTCGGGGACGAAAATAACAAAATTTGCAAAAAAGAATATAACTAAAATTACTATAAGGCTGGATTTTTTTTGAGACAATGCAAACTCTTCTTTGACGAATGTTATAACAGGCTGCAATATTCCAATGGATGAAGTAAGTCCGGCTATAAAAAGTAGAAAAAACCATATGAACCCGATTGTTCCTCCTAATGGTAATCCATCAAAAATAGCTGGCATTGCGATAAATCCTATAGTGAAAGCTCCTGATTGAGCTATAAGAACAGCGCCTGCTACTCCTAGAAAAGCAACAGCGGCTGGAATAACAATCGATCCTCCAAATACAACCTCTATAAGCTCGTTTAACGATGCTGAAGTAAGTCCGCTAAGAGCGATATCTTCATCTTTTTTAATAAAAGAAGCGTATGTAACTATAGCTCCAAAACCTAAACTTAATGTAAAGAAAACTTGTCCTGCTGCAGCTATCCAGACTTTAGGATTTGTTAAAGACGAGAAATCAGGTGACCATAAAAAATCAAAACCTTCTATTGCGGAAGAAATTGAAGTTTTTATTGTAAAAACGTAAACAACCATAAACAAGCTCATAAAAAATAATGCTGGCATTGCAAATTTTACAAATTTCTCTATGCCCCTAGAGATGCCTCGATATAAAATTCCATAATTAATTAACAATGTAAGCAAGAAACAACCGTAAGCAAACACAGAAGGAATAAGAAAACTATTTGTTTGATTAAAATTTCCCGTATATTCAGAAAAAATATTTTTAAAGAAACTCATTTTCTCTGTAGTCGCTGATATGTCAGATTGTAATTCTCCAAATAAGGACTTTAGTGAATACCCAAGAGTCCAGGATTCTATGTAGATATAATATATTGAAATAATTAAAGGAATCCATATTCCTAAAAGGGAAGCGATTTGAAGAACTTTATTAGAATTAAATTTGGTAGAAATCCCAAAGGTTGTGCCTTTTCCAATTGATCCACCATGTCTTCCAATCCCCCATTCGATCCACATCAATGGAATACCTATGCAAATAAAACAAATTATATAGGGAAGGAGAAAGGCTCCCCCACCGTTCTCAGCCGCTTGAACAGGAAATCTTAGGAAATTACCTAAACCTATAGCATTCCCTGCCATGGCTAAAATTAGACCATACTTAGTAACCCAAAAATCTCTGTTGTTGTTTTCTTCTGGCACATTATAAATTAACACCATATTAATAGTCTTGACAAATCTTTTTATAAGCTTATTATGTAGTCTTTCGGAGTTATCATGGCCAAGGTTAGCACAAATCAGAGCAAGAAGAAAAGTACAAAAGCTTCACTAAAAACACCAGTTAAAAGTAAAAGTATTAAAAGTAGTGCGAAGAAAAATGTTGCTCCTTTAGAGAAATTTAATACTACATGCTCAAAAAAGAAGCTTACTGCTAAATTTAAAAGAGAAATGAAAAATATATTGCTTTCTATGAAAGAGGAAATTCTTAAAGATATAGCTGAAGTAATGAAATCTGAATCAGACCATCTTAAATTTGAAGTTGGTGATTTTTACGATAGTGCTTCTAATGATAGAGAAAGAGATTTGTCTCTGTCTTTAAACCAAAGAGACAGACAGAAACTTACTATGATTGAGGATGCTTTGAATCGTATCGATGCAGGAACATATGGTAAATGCCCTTATGGAAACGAAGTTATAGATGAGGAAAGACTTAGAGCAATGCCTTTTACAAGATACTGCGTTTCATGCATGGAAGATGAAGCTACAGATAACGATTTTTAAATTTATTGATTTTAATTAAGTTAGGATTACGAATAATACCTTTTTCCGTAATGATTCCCGATATTAAACTTTTTGGAGTAATATCAAAGGCTGGATTAGAAGCCTTTTTTGAGTTTGAAATACGTTTTTTTTCAAAATAAGTTAATTCTTCTATATTTCTTTGTTCTATTTTGATAGACAAACCAGTTTTGGCGGAAAAATCAAAAGTAGAAATTGGTGCTGCTACATAAAATGGAATTTTATGAAATTTAGCTGATATAGCTAACTGATATGTTCCAATCTTATTAGCCGTATCTCCATTGCTTGCAATTCTATCGGCTCCAACTATAACAAAATCAATTTTTTCTTTTTTAATTATGTAAGAAGCCATTGAGTCGGTGATCAGAGTACAATCAATTTTATTTTTTTGACATTCGTAAATGGTCAACCTTGACCCTTGTAGCAAAGGTCTGGTTTCAGTAGCAAATACTTTTATTCCTTTGACTTTAGTGTTTGCAAATTTAATTACACCTAATGCTGTTCCCGGTCCAGTAGTTGCCAAAGAACCTGTATTGCAATGAGTAATTATCTTAGAGTTTCTTTTTATTAATTTAGAACCAACTTCTGAAATCATTACAGATACATTGCTTTCTTCTTTTGAAATAGCCATAGCTTCTTTTCTAAAAATTGTTAATAATTTTTTATAATTGGTTTCTTCACTTGAAATAATTATTCTTCTGAATCTATTAATAGACCAAGATAAATTAACTGCGGTAGGTCTAGCAGATTCAATTGATTTTAATTTAAACAATATTTCTTTAGAAAGCTTCTCAAATTGTCGATATCGAGAACTTTTTAACGCAAGATACGCAGCAAATGCACCTGCAACCCCAATCGCAGGAGCGCCTCTTATGCTTAGTTGTTTTATAGCTTTAATGATTTCGATGTAATTTGTAGTTGCAATAATCTTTTCCCTAAATGGTAACTTAGTTTGGTCTAGTATTTCAACTACATCTGAACGAGTAAGCTTTATTGTCTCTTTCATTATATTTTATTTATTTCTTTCAAAAATGGGGATTTAGGAAACTTTTTTTTGTATTCATTCTTAAGATCCTCAATTATATAATCATGATCTTTCATTTTTGATAAGCAAAAAATTAACAAGTACTGTGCTTCATAACTATTAGAAACCATTTCCGGAATAGAGGACTTTGCGTTTTCAATTCTACTATATGCAGATTTGTATTCTTCCTTCTTTATATAAAACCGTGAAATATAAATAGCTCTTTTTAGTACAAACTTCTTAGCCGCACTATATATATTAGTTGTATCTTTAAAATATTCATCTTGTTTAAAATCATCGGTAAGGGTCTCGTACATTTTGATAATATCAAGTGCTGGATTTATATCATTATCTTTATCTCTCATTAATTTTGAATTAGATTTGAAAATCTTATATTTTGCATAGTTGACTTTAGGGTGACTTGGATGATTCTTTATAAATTCTTGGTACCGATTTATTGCAAAACCCCATCTTTTCCTTTTGTATGAAACCTCGCCCGATAACAGATATATCTCACGTGTGTAAATAGAATATGGATATCTTATTTGCAAAGTAGTAATTAAGTCTTCAAGTACACCATAATCAGTGCCCCCAAGAATAAGCCATTTTCTTTCTTTATTAACTTCTGAGACAATAGAGTCATATATTTCTTTGTCAGTACCTTTTAAGATGGTTACTTTGGAAGTACACGAAGAGAAACTAAAAAATAAAAGAATTAATAAAGATACTCTTAAAAACATAAATGCTATAATATTTCCCAGAGATTTAAAGTCAAGGTGAAAAATGTCTAATTTTCTAGATTATGTGCAAATAACAATAGTTTCCGGAAATGGTGGCAATGGGCTAGCCTCATTTAGAAGAGAAAAATATGTCCCATTTGGAGGACCTGATGGCGGAGATGGTGGTAACGGCGGGAGCATTATTTTTGTAGGAAAGAAAAATTTAATATCTCTAAAAGATTTTACAAATAAAAAATCTTTTAGAGCGAAGAATGGTATAAATGGTGGAAAAAGAAAAAAGTCTGGAAAAAATGGCCCTGCTGTAGTAATTAAAGTTCCTTTGGGGACTGAAATTGTAGATTTAAAGAACATGAAAAAACTTGCGGATATAATTGATGATGGTCAAGAAGTAGAAATACTCAAAGGAGGGATTGGCGGTCTAGGAAATGTAAATTTTAAATCATCAAAAAATAGAGCACCTAGAAAATTTACTAGTGGTAAAAAAGGGGGCTCGTTAAAAGTTGGGCTTAATTTAAAAATAATAGCTAATGTTAGCTTGATAGGGTTCCCTAATGTAGGTAAGTCTTCGATAATAAAACAAATAACAAATTCAAAAGCTATCATCGGAAATTATCCATTTACCACAGTATCTCCTAATCTTGGTGTGTGTAAATTTGAAAAAGAAGATGTAGTAATAGCAGATATTCCTGGGCTAATAAAAGATGCTTATCTTGGTAAAGGATTAGGTCATAAATTTTTAAAACATATTGAAAGATCAGAATCACTTATAGAAGTATTAGATCTCTCTTGTGCAGATATAAAAGAACTGAACAATCAACATAAACAATTTCTAGCTGAATTGAATATGTACAACAAGCAGCTGAAGAAAAAAATCAAGCTTATAGTTTTAAACAAACATGATTTATGTTCGTTTGATAAAAATATCAAACTATTTAAAGGATTAAAAGGTATTCCAATAATTAAAATTAGTTGTAAGAATAATTTTAACTTGGAAAAATTCAAAAATATTGTAAAAAGAATTTAGGTTTTTAATGATCTTAGTTCTTGAATAAATTTCATTTTGTTTTTGGCTCTCATAATGCTTTCACCAATTAAAAAGTTATTAATTCCAGACATATATAAATTCATTATATCTTTCCTAGACTCTATACCGCTTTCACTAATCAATATATGATTATCTGACAAACCTTTAGCAAGATTGAATACATTATCATGATTAACCTCAAAACTTGTCAAATCTCTATTGTTTACTCCAAAAACATTTAAACCTAGTTTGATTCCCTTGTTTATATCATCTGCATCATGAACTTCATACAGAATATCTAAATCAAATTCAGATGAAATTTTAATGAAATCTTTCAATTTTTTCTCATCTAAGATTCTGCCTATTAGTAAAATTGCATCAGCCCCATACCATTTTGATTGAATTATTTGATACTCATCGATGATAAAGTCTTTTCTTAATAAAGGGATTTCAGTAACTGCTCGAACAGAGTTTAGATATTCTAGCTTTCCTTGAAAAAATTTTTCATCAGTCAAAACTGAGATTGCGCAAGCTCCTCCCATTTCAAAGTCTCTTGCGAGTTCTACTGGGCGAAAATCATCTTTAATAACTCCTTTTGATGGTGACGCTTTCTTAATTTCTGCAATAATATTTACTTCATCTTTTTTTGACAAAGCTGCATAAAAATCTCTTTTTTTTTCTAAATTTTCCTGATTATTGATTTTTATTAGTTCTTCTAAATTAGATAGAGGTAAGTTTTTCATTTGGAATTGAACTTCTTCTTTTTTATTCTCTATGATTTTATCAAGTATGTTCATTTTAAGGATTTATAATCTTTGAAATATTTTTCTTTATTTCTCCTGATTCTAATGATTGCTCCACCAAATGACATCCTTCAGCTATGGTAGTAGCTCTTCCATCTATATACAAAGCTGCCCCTGCGTTCATCACACAAATAGACCTAGCAGGATTGATATTTTCTTTATTTTCTCCATTGAAAATTCTCATTGCTATTTTTTTTGAATCAATAACTGAATCAATAACTAAATCACTAGGATTAGAACGAGCATAATTTAAATCTTCTGGTCTAATTGTATATTCTTCCACGTTGCCATTGTTTATTTCGGCAATATAAGTATCTGAGCAGTTTGATATTTCATCCATACCGTCAGCTCCGTGAACAACCAGTGCTTTTTGTGTTCCTTGTTTAATTAAAGCATTAGCTACAGGTATCATTAAATTTTTATCATATACTCCCAAAAGTTGTTTTTTTGGTCTTAAGGGGTTTACCAATGGGCCTAAAATGTTGAATATAGTTCTTGTTTTAAGTTCTTTCCTAATATGCGCAACGTGCTTCATAGATTTATGAAAGTTAGGTGCATACAAGAATGACAAATTCCAATCTTTTATTGATTTGATAGAACCTTCAATAGAATCATCAAAATGTATACCAAGTGCTTCAATTAAATCTGCGCTTCCAACTTTGCTAGAAACTGAGCGATTCCCATGTTTTGCAACTTTTACACCCATCGCAGCTAAAATTAATGATGATATAGTTGATACATTTATAGAAGATTTAGAATCACCTCCTGTTCCACATAAATCAATTATATCAAGATCATGAGTATTGCTTTGATCGTAATCCAAATTTTCAATTAAAACACTAGATGCTTGATATATTTCTTCAGGAGAAGGTTCTTTAGCATTAAGAGCAAGCAGGAAAGACTTGCACTGAGAATCTGAAAGTTTTCCTTTCATCATCTCAGTAAAAATAAAGTTTATTTCTTCAGCTTCAAGGTCGATTTTGTCAGATAGTTTTTGTATTACTTCTTCAATCATTGCAAAGCTCTTTTAGAAATTGAATCAAGAATTCCATTAATAAAACTACAAGATTCATCAGAACTATATTTAAGAGCTAGCACTATTGCTTCTTTTATACTGACTGGCACAGGAATACCTCTAGAAAAAAGTATTTCGTAAACAGCTATTCTTAAGATATTCAAATCTACTGAATTAATTCTATCGAATCTCCAGTTTTTAATACTTTGGTCTATTTCATCATCAATTGGTTTAATATTTTTTACACACCCGCTTATTATTTCAGTAGCTTTGTTTTTAATTATATTCCTTGTAACAATTTTTCTCGAATTTGAAAATAAATCTCTAAGGGTCTTGTAGAAATCTGAATCTCCATAATCTGTCTTCTCGTTTAAATTATAGTTTCTTAGAAAATTTTTAAATTTATCTTTATTTTCAAGTGGGGAAATTGTTTTATTAAATTTATCATAATCAATAATTCTCAAAAATATTCTATTGTTTTTTAATGAATAGCAGCCTATAACTATCATATTATTTTTTTTGATTCTTAGCTTCTTAAGCATATAGTAATTATTAATCGGATTAGTGCTCCAAAAAGACATTATATTTGATCGAAAATCTATCGGATTTATAGGCTCGTCTGTATACCTAACATCTAAGCTATACATAAACCTTAAAGATAATTCTCTTGCTCTTCTATTTATCCAATATCTCATAATTACAAATCCTTTGAAACATTAATTAATTTAACTAAGCTTTTAGCTGCTTCTACTGCCCTATCTTTAAGACCTCCATTAGTTCTTTCTTTGATCTGTTTCTTTTCAGTAACGGTTAAAACTCCTGATGTAATAGGTATATCATATTCTAAACTCAACTGAGTTAAATTGTTAGTTACAGAATTAGAAATTATTTCATAGTGATTGGTTTTTCCTTTAATAATGCACCCTAATGCAATAACACCATTGGGTTTCTTTCTCTTGCAGACTCTATTTACAATAAATGGTATTTCTAACGAACCCTCGGTCTGGATAACATTGATAGTTAAGTCTGAAGATGATAGCTCTTTTTTTAGTATAGAAATTGTATTTTTAATTTGTCTATCAGAAATTTCTTGGTAGAAGCTACTTGAAACTAAATAAATGTTAAGTTGTCGTTTTTGAGCCATTTTGTTACTCTTATATCAGCAAACTGCTGTAATTACTCCACAACTGTTAACTTGTGGCCCAATTTTCTTTTTTTTGTTTGCAAGTACTTCTGATTATACTTTCCGGGCTCTATCTCAATTGGAACTATGGTTGTAATCTTAAGACCAAATCCTTCTAGTCCGACAACTTTTGTAGGATTGTTTGTTAATAATTTTATTTTGTTTAGCCCCAAATCTCGAAGAATTTGTGCTCCTGTTCCATACTCTCTCAAGTCAGCTTTGTATCCCAATGCTTCATTAGCTTCAACTGTATCAAGCCCTTCTTCTTGCAAGGAGTACGCTTTAATTTTGTGTTGAAGACCTATGCCTCTTCCCTCTTGTCTTAAATACAACAAAACACCATTACCTTCAGATTTAATCATTTCAAGAGCCTCATGTAATTGAGAGCCACAATCACACCTATAGGAACCAAGAAGGTCTCCGGTCAAACACTCAGAATGCACTCTTACTAAAGTTTCTTTGTCTTTTTTGATGTCTCCCAAAACAAGGGCAATATGGGTTTTTTTATCTATACTGCTTTCATAGGAATAGCATTTAAAATCACCATAATGACTTGGTAATTCACAAGAGGCTGTTTGATCTACTAAAGATTCTTTTTTTAGCCTGTAACTTATTAAATCAGCTATGGTAGCAATTTTGATTTTATGTTTTTTAGCAAACTTTTCACAATCTTTCAATCTAGCCATTGTCCCATCATCATTCATAATCTCACAAATTACGGAACATGGTTTCAAGCCAGCGAGTTTTGCTATATCTATTGATGCTTCTGTATGGCCAGCTCTAACCAATGTCCCACCTTCTCTTGCCACCAATGGGAACATGTGGCCCGGCCTTTCAAAATCTGAAGCTACGCTGCTTTCATCGGCAACTAACATAGCTGTCGTTGAACGGTCTTGAGCTGAAATTCCTGTAGTGGTATCTTTTTTTGCATCTATAGAAACAGTAAAAGCTGTTGAATCTAAATCTTGTTTTAAATTATCACTTACAGGAAAAAGATTCAGATTATCTGCTCTATCTTTATCTATAGACAAACATATCAGCCCTCTACCATTCGTTGCCATGAAGTTAATAGCATCAGGGGAAGCAAATTGCGCTGCAATTATTAGGTCGCCCTCATTTTCTCGGTCTTTATCATCAACAAGAATTACCATCTTTCCTTTTTTGATGTCCTTTATTGCATCTTCTATTTTAGAAATAGCCAAAAAAATACCCTTCCTTACAATTATTCATAATATTAAATATATACAGAATTATTCAAAAACCAATAGAATCTCAACATAGTAATTATTCTATTGACTTTTTAACATCTATATATATTTTAATTGTAGTTCTGTTTTGTTTGGGGGATTGTTTTTATGCTTCTTGATAGTAATGATGTTGAGTTAAATTGTGTTTTCTTATTAGATGGGAAAGAATCAGATGATGACTGGGAAGACTTAGGAGAAGAAATATTAGAAGATTCTGAGGAAGATGTTGAATATGATGAAGATATCTGGGAAGAAGGAGAGAATTCCGAAGATGAAATTGAGGATGATTTCTCAATAGACGAAGATGAGGATAAAGACGAAGGCGAGTATGAAGAACTAGAAGAAATTGATGATTTAGATGATTTAGGTGATATTGAAGAAATTGATGATCTTGAATCTGATTTAGATGACGATTTTGACGAAAACGAAGAAGTTTAAACTTTTAAATACTTAAAATATATTGTTCCAAATTTTTAAGATTCCGTTAAGGAATATATACAATTACAAATATTCTTTATATTATTGAATCCCAATCCGAATAATAATTTGCCATTTTATGCCCAGGGCCGGACTCGAACCGGCACGGTTGTGAAACCGAGGGATTTTAAGTCCCTTGCGTCTACCTATTTCGCCACCCGGGCTTTATTTAGGCGGTGCCCGGATTCGAACCGGGGTATAACGGTTTTGCAGACCATCGCCTTACCACTTGGCTACACCGCCAGACTAATGAAAGGATATTTATACATGAAATTAATTGTTTAGTCTATTAGCTATAAATTTTAATTTCGTTATATAATGCGTCTCTTTCGACAGGCAAATATCCAGCATCTTTAATAGTTTTTACAAAAAAATCCCTCGTGTGACCTACCTCCGATTGTGCTCCAGCATCATGAATTATTTTTTCTGTGATGATGGTACCGTCGGCATCAGATACACCATAGTGAAAAGTAACCTGTGCAGCTTTTTCTCCTAAAGTAATCCAGTAAGCCTTAATATGAGGAAAATTATCTAAAAATAGCCTTGCTAAGACATGCACCTTTAAATCATAAGAAAAAGGAAACGGTTTAACATCTTTTAACATTGTATTGTAAGGCTGAAAAAGAACTGGAATAAAAGCTAAGAAACCTGAAGTTTTATCTTGCAAATCTCTGAGGTGATTTAAATGATCTATAACATCATGAATTGACTCTAGATGTCCGTATAGAATAGTAGCATTTGAAGGCAATCCTAATTTATGAGCTACCTGATGTATTTTTAACCAAGATTCACCTGTAGTTTTTGGAGTACATATTTTTTTTCTTACTTCCGGGGCAAAAATCTCTGCTCCTCCTCCTGGCAATGCATCAACGCCTGCATCCATGAGCATTGAAATAACTTTTTCAAAACTAAATCCTGATATCTTTGAAAACCAGTCAATTTCAACTGCTGTAAATGCTTTAATGTGAGAATGCGGTGCTGCTGAATTAATTTCTCTAACTATTTCAAGATATTTATCAAAACTCCAGTCAGGGTGCAAACCGCCCACGATATGAATTTCTTTCAAATCTTCATTTAGTAAGGATAAAATTTGGTCTATTTTCATTTCATACGCATCTGTTGTCCCTTTTTTAACGCCAAATGCACAAAATTTACAATGCTTTGAAAGAGCACATACGTTTGTTGGATTAATATGTCTATTAACAACGAAGTATATTTTATCGCCGTCTTTTAAAAACTTTTTATACCTAGCTAAAACTCCTAATGAATTTATATCTTCAGATAGCATTATCGCTTCTGCATCTTTTAAATCTAGTCTCTGATTAAGTAAGATCTTCTCTTTCAGTTGAATTAAGTTTTTATCCAAACAAAGAGAATCAAAATTATCTAATAATTGTTCCATTTTTTGCTAACCATAGAAGAAATATCTTTATCCATCTCAATTACTTTAGGGTACCAGGATTTAAAAGTAGCATCTACGATCATCTGTCCTTCGAAAGTAACAGTTGAAGACTTCCTTGTGCAGTCCTGGAAGTGAATATCTATCGATGGATCAAATCTAGTAAAAATTCCCCATAACAAATCTACATTGTCTTCTAGATTTATATCAATACTGACTAAAAATATTATTTTAAATTCATTTAATATTTTTTTTGAAAATATTTCTTCAATTAACTTGTCTGGATTAAAATCTGAAGAAATCACAATAATGTTTTTGTTGATAACTTTGTAATTTTTTATATGAGCACAGTAATTTCTTGGGTCTCTTATGACAACGGCGTTAAAATTATCTTTACTTATTTCTTTTCCATCACCTATTGTATTGAATCCTACTTTGCTACCCACATGCATTTTACCGCTGGTGAAATCTAAAGTGTCTAAGGGAGTTGTTTGTAAAAGGGTTAAATCTCTTGATGGATTAAAGTTTGCACCAAGATATGCAAAAACTTCGTTTATATTTCTCGGGTCAACAAAACTGGGCACTGTGATTATACACTTAGTAAGAGAAAGCTGTCCGGTACCCCAGATTGACATCATGCATTTAACAGAGTTTTTAGGATATTTTTCGTCTATAGAAACTACAAGTAGGTTATGAAATCCAGCCTCATAATAAGCCCATAAATCTCTTATTTCCGGATTAACAAGTCTAATTAAAGGACCAAAAATGTGTGTTGCTGCATTTCCCAAATACATATCTTCTTTTGGTGGCCTTCCCACAACAGTTGCTGGAAATATCGCATTATGTTTTCTAGTAATTGTTTTAACATTCATAAATGGGAATTGGCTTTCCATGGAATAATATCCAAAATGATCTCCAAAAGGTCCTTCAAGTTTAGTCTGTTCTAAGGGAACAGCACCTTCTATTATGAATTCAGCATTAGTTGGAACCTTTAGATTAGATGTTCTGGCTTTACATAACTCAATTGGTTTCTTTTTTAAGAACGCCGCGAACAACAATTCGTCAATATTTTCTGGAAGAGGAGCTATTGCAGCAAAAATTAATGATGGGTCACCTCCTAAAACTACAGCAATAGGAAAATCGACTCCTGAACTACGGGCTTCATGGTAATGTGCTGCACCTCCTTTATGTGGATGCCAGTGTACTCCAAGCGTGTTTCTATCATGAACTTGAAGTCTATACATTCCCATATTTCTTTTTGAATTTTCTAGACTTTGAGAAATTGTTAAACCTAAAGTTATAAATTTACCCCCATCCTCAGGCCAACATTTAATTATTGGCAAGCTATCTAAATCCGATTTATCTTCAACTTGCTGACATGGAGAATTTATAGTTACATTTTTCGACCTAAAATTAGTAATTCTTTTAATAAACGGTAAGGAGTCAGCAATATTGCTTAAAGAGGGAGGCATTGCCTTTTCTGCAAAATGAACAATCTCTTCACCAAGTTTTTTTGGGTCACATCCAAGTGATAAATTTAATCTTTCTTCGGAACCAAATAGATTTGTTGCTACTGGAAACTCAGATCCTTTAACATTTTCAAAAAGTAATGCGGGTCCATTTGATTCTATTGTTTTACATGAAATTTCGGAAATCTCTAAAATTGGATCAACTTCTGTTTTAATCCTTTTTAAATCTCCTATTCTATCGAGAAAATCAATATAGGTTTCCAGATCATTAAACTTCTGATTGGTCATGAATGTTCTCACTTCTCCAACCATTTTCTTTCTCTAGGCCAATTAAACTTAAAATCTTACTAGAGAAAGTATTAGCTAAATCGGAAATAGATGATTCTTCCATGTATAGCCCAGGGCATACAGGGGCTATAATTGCACCTGCTTTTGAAAGCTTAAGCGCATTTTCAAGAGTTATAGAGTCTAAGGGCGTCTCTCTAACAGCTATTATTAATTTTCTTCTTTCTTTTAAAGCTATCTGAGCCATTCTAGTAATTAACGTATCAGATATACCTGAAGCAATTTTGTTAAGAGTAGAAACTGAGCACGGTATTATAACTAAGGAGTCAAAATGGTTACTTCCAGAGGCAAAAGGGGAAGCGAGATCATGATCCGGAAATGTATTATCAACCATTGACTCTATTTCTTCAAATTTAACACCTAGTTCTTCAAAAATTACCCTTTTCCCCCATTTAGATACAACAAGGTATTTCTCGTTTGGGCATTTTTCAATGAAATTTAGAGCAAAGTTTGAACCCGATGCGCCGGTAATAGCAATAACTGTCCTCATCTAAGTAATATATCTGAAAAAATTAATATTAAAATCAAGAATCCTATATATGAATTGTATTTAAAAAAAGAAAAATCCAGTCGGCTGCATCGCAATATCTGAACTAAAAACCCTAATACTAAAAATATCAACAATAAATACGAAAATACGTGGGATTCTTTAATATATAAATAGTAAAAAATCGTAATAGAAGACAAAAAGAAGCATATGCTTGATATTACAATTGCTTTCTTTTTTCCGAAATATGTGGGTATTGAATATATCCCCTTTTTGGAATCATAATCAAAATCTTGAAGCGCATAAAGAATATCAAATCCGGAAATCCAAAATATTGTAAACAACGCAATATGAAAAGTTTCATAAATACTTTGGATAGAACACGATGCTGCCACTCCACCAGCTAAAGGTCCCAAGGATAACGTTATTCCTAGGAAGAAATGGCACATAAAAGTATATCTTTTTAGATAGGGATAGATAAAAAAGAAAATTATAGGGATGGGGGCAAGAATCAAAACAAGATCGCATATTAACCAAGAAGAGATGAAGAAGATAGCTAGACTTGTTCCTAAAAAATTAAGGACAAAACGATTGCTAATTTTTCTAGCAGGTATGGGTCTATTGGAAGTTCTTGGATTCTGTAAATCTATATCGGAATCTATTATTCTATTAAGAATCATTCCTATAGTTCTTGCCGAAACTGCGCAGCACAAAATTAAGACAAAATTTAATAAATTAAATTCATCAAATGATACAACGTAGCCTGCAAGAATAAGAGGTAAAACAAATAAGGTATGAGAAAAAGTAACTAGTTCTAGAGCTAAGCTAGTATTTTTCCTATCAAACATTAAAATATAGTAACAAATTTAATAAGATTTACCTGGTGTTATATGGACAAAGAAACATTTGATAAATTAGCAGAAGCCTTAGAAAGTAAAAATTTGTCTTCTATAGAAAAAATTCTCAACAAGAAGAATCCTACAGATATAGCTAATGTGATTGTAAGATTCGATGAAAACGATATATGCGATATTTTATCTGCTCTTACGGTTGAAGATTCGGGTGAAATAATACTAGAACTGCCTGAAGATATAAGATCAAATGTTCTTACTAAATTAGACAACAAAGCAATTTTAAATTTTATTGAAGAACTCGATTCGGATGATGCAACTGACCTTATTTCTCATCTTGATGAAGATAAAAGTAAAGAAATTTTAGAAGAAATGGATCCTAGAGATTCTAGCGAAGTTCAAACTCTTCTTCAATACAGCAACGACTCCGCTGGCGGTATCATGCAAACGGAACTAGTTCAAGTAAAAGACTCTTCGCTAGTTAAAGATACGATAAACTGGATTAGGCTTATAGCTGACGAGGTTCCAGATTTTTATCAAATTTATGTCACAAACGAGAATGATAAGCTTGTGGGATTTATTTCGTTAAAAGCACTTATTCTTGCTGATCCTGGTTCAAATGTAAAATCGATTATGCAGGAAATAAAAGTATCAGTTTCTCCTGAAATTGATCAAGAGGAAGTAAGCAGAATCTTTAAAAAATATAATCTTGTGTCTCTTCCTGTAATCGATAAAGATTCAAAACTCATTGGTCGAATAACATCTGATGATGTCTTGGATGTCATAACAGAAGAAGCAGAAGAAGACCTATATTCTTTAGCTGGTGTCAAGGAATATAATCATCCTATTTACTCAGGATTTATTTCAAAGGCCAAATCCAGGCTACCATGGCTTTTGATTACATTAGTAGGAGAATTAATAATTGCATATATAATTGCTTTCTATTTCCAAGCTACCCTTGAAGAATTTATATTGTTGGCAGCTTTTATGCCAGCAGTTATGGCGACTGGTGGTAGTGTTGGGATACAGTCTTCAGCAATTATAATTAGAGGTCTTGGTATGGGTTCTATAAATATCAACCAAGCTTTAAAAATAATAATTTCTGAATTGGAATTATCTTTTGTTTTAGGTTTGATTTGTGGACTTGTTGCAGGAGTAATGGGATTGCTAATAACTGGTGATACCAGTACTGGCATAAATTTCTTTATTGTAATATGTATCTCTTTGTCACTTGCATCTATAATGTCAGCTCTTTTTGGTGCATCCTTTCCAATGCTTTTAGATAAATATAAATCTGATCCAGCAAATGGATCGGGGCCATTCGTTACAATGGCTAATGATATTTTTTCCGCGATTTCTTATTTATTGATTGCGGTTTTAATTATGTAATCAAAATGCAAGATAGAGGATTCATTCTTAATAAAATAGAATATGGCGATTATGATGTAATCGGAACTTTTTATACAATTAATTTAGGTAAAATTAATTTATTAGTTAAGAATGCAAAAAAAAGCAAAAAAAGATTCGTAGGCAAATTGGAGCCATTTAATTTAATAGATATAGAATTTAAATACAACAATAGAAACAGCATAAATCTCTTAGAATCAGCAAATTTAGATGATGCAAGTCCATTTTGTGAACTAGATGCCAAAATTATAGTTCTATCGTCTTTAATTAATGAATATATCCAGAATTTCGAGGAAAATGAAAATCCAGACAAAAATAAATTTGAATTTCTACAAAATTTCTTTTCACGTAAGAATAGAAACAATTATTCGCTCTGCTTGAATGAAACAATAAAGTTTCAATTAAAATATCTGAAAGAGCTTGGCATTGAACCAATAATTAATAGGTGTTTCAATTGCAATACTTCATTAAAAGAAATTAAATTTTTTGATTTAAAAAATGGTGGCACCTTGTGTAATGGATGTCAAAAAAAAGTGGATTCTGATACCATTAAATTTAAAAAGAGCATAGACTTAAAAAATATCAAGAAAAACGATGCTTCAAAATCCTTTTTAGTCAAAATTATTGTTCTATTTAGCGAATTTCACTCTGGAAAACAGTTCAATTCTGTTAAATACTTAGAAACATAATGATAAAAGTAAAAGGATTTAAATTCGCAGGAATCAGTTGTGGCATCAAGAAATCGAACAAAAAAGATTTGGGACTCATTTTGTCCGAGAAGAAGTGTCTATCTCATGCAGTGTTTACAAAAAATAAGGTCATTGCTGCTCCACTTGAAATTGGCAAGGAAGTATTAAGATTTAATGAAATTTATGGAGTAATTGCAAATAGCGGAAATGCTAATGCATGTACTGGCAAAAAAGGCATCATAGCTACAAATAAAATTTTAAATAGCCTTTCAAAAAGAACCGGTTATAAAACATACAATTTCTTTCCCTCTTCCACTGGCATCATTGGTGTTCAACTAGATTACGAAAAAGTTAATAATGGGATTTCTAAGTTAGTAAAATCTCTTAAACAAGAATCGTTTAAAGATTTTGCAGAATCAATTAGAACTACAGATAAATTTATTAAGTTCAAACACAAGAAAATTAAAATTGGTAAAAAAGAAGGAAATATATTAGCGATTGCTAAAGGTGCAGGGATGATACATCCTGGAATGGCTACAATGTTATGTTTTCTTATAACAGATTTAAAATTTAATAAAAATACTTTTAGAAACCTAATCAATAATGGTGTCAACCAATCTTTTAATTGCATAAGTGTTGACGGGGACATGTCAACAAATGATACTGTACTAGGATTATCAAATGGAATGGCAGAAAACAAAATAATAGATAATAAAAGTACTGATCTTAGTAAAGTAACTAAAGAAATTTATAGAATATTTTATTCTTTAGCAGAAGATATTGTGAGAGATGGAGAAGGTTCGACAAAAATTTGCAAGGTTACAGTAAAGGGAGCTAGAGATAAAAAAACAGCTGACTTTATTGCTAGAAAAGTTTCTAATTCTCTCTTGTTTAAAACAGCTTTGTATGGTTCAGATCCAAACTGGGGGAGAATTATTGCTGCTGTTGGTTCCACGCAAATTGAATATATTGAATCAACAAAAATTGATATTCATATAGGAAAGATAAAAATTGTTAAAAATGGAGAGTTGTTCGGCAACTTAAAACCAGCTAATAAAATAATGAAAAAGAAATCGATAGAAATTACAATTAATTTGAATAAAGGCAAAGCTCAAGCGTTTATGCTAACTAATGATATCGGTCATGATTATATAAAACTAAATTCGTTATATACGACTTAATCTAAAACAATACTCCATAAAAAGGGTGGAAGACGGGATTTGAACCCGCGACCCTCGGAACCACAAACCGATGCTCTACCCCTGAG
>CEQP01162906.1_pt1 | contig 47719 bp, 41 predicted proteins | sample 356291 | NCBI WGS metagenome assembly CEQP01 (sample SAMEA2621221, study PRJEB7988) | marine metagenome | isolation source: saline water (ENVO:00002010), including | reverse complement strand
TCATAAGGATTAAGTTTGCAGATCAATCTAACAATTGAACCATAGAAGAAAAACATGTATAGAAGAAAAATAATAATTGTTATAATTACAAACCTTATTAGAGAATACATAATTTCTCCATCTAAAGTTGCAAGTAGATTTGAGAAAAGAGAAAAAATCGCAATTGGGGCAAGCATCATTATATAATTTGTTGTCTTAAGAACTAAATCATTAAAATATGAAAATATACTTACTAGCTTAGTTTCAAATGGACCAGAGAATCTAATAGCAATTCCAAGCAGGATAGAAAGTAACATAATGGCTATTGGATTACCTTGTAGAATCAGATTAAATATATTCTTAAAATCTATAGCTAGTACGCTTAAAGTTGAACCCAAATCAACTTGGGTTGTAGAAAGAGGTTCAGAAGTAAGTTGGATAATCTCTCCAGTATTGAATTCTATGTTGGATCCTATAAGTAAAGCATAAGTAATTGATATTAAAGTCGTTAATAAATATAGACCCAAAGTTAAAGGGACTATTCTTGTAGCAGAAGCATTAGAACCGAATGAAGCAACAGAGTAAGTTATAGTACCAAAAATCAAAAAGGGGACAAAGTTTTTTAAGATGGTAATAAAATAACTACCTAAAAATTTATACTGAATTGCATAATCAGGAAAAATGAAAGCAAAAGGTATTGCAAAGAAAAAAGCTATTAACATCCATAGAGAGAGGGTCTTTTGCATTATCTTTCTTTTAGAATAAGGTTTTTATTCTTTAAGTCCTTCAAACAAAGTTTTATTAAGATTTTTAAGAAGATTAACAGAGTCTTCAACTTTTTTTGCAATCTCTTCTGTAAGTTTTTGTGATTTTACAGTATATAAATGCCATCTTGGAAAATGGAATCTCATCTTAAAATATATATCACCTTGTGGAGTTAATACAGTTGCTTCGAAATTAGATGGAGATATAAAATTAAACGATTCAAGAGAGTATTCTTTAATATTAACATTGTTATTTTCTGTAGGATTGCTTTCAGCAGTAATATTATTAGTTGATTTCTTTTCAGCGATTTCAACTATCTTTATTATTCCTTCTGGAGTAACTACTTTTTTTATAGCTATATCTAAAGCTTTGCCGCCAAAAATTTCACCACCTATTTTTCTTATATCTTCAAAAACTCCATCTATTGGATTATCTAGATCTTTTTTTCTAAGCTCTTCTCTGTTTTTTAAATATTCACTAACATCGTATTTAACTGAGTCTTGGATTTCATTCCATACAATGTAAGCATTGAGAGTGTTTACATCTTTATCTTTGATTCCAGTACCAATTTTATATAAACTATAAAATGGTGAAATAAATATTAGTATAATTAATAGGGCTAAAACCCAAAAAAAAGCTCTCAATCTACCACCATCTTATAAAATAAAGTAAAAAAAGTTACTCTTAACTTAATATATTTATTTATTAAATTCAAATTCAAGATTTTGACCATAATTTGATTTCCTAAAAGACTCTTGTCTGTCTTCAAAGTATCTGCAATTTTCACATTCTGAAGATGGGTCTGGCATTTTGTCACTTAGAAGAACTGATTTAAGTTCTTTTAATTTTTTAGGTATCCAGTCGATATTACCAACATATTTAATTAAAGTCAGGTCAAATTGCAACATAGGTATATCATTACGATTTAAAAAACCTTCTTTTAAGCCATTCGCGTAGAGAAAATATCCCGTCTCATCTACATCGATTTCATTTTTAGTAAGTAAAAATTGGTAAAATTCCATCTGTCTCTTGTATTGGGGCCACCAACCAGCATCTGAAATTTCTATACTGCCTGCTTTCGATGTTGCTTTGTAGTCAACTACGACAACTTTATTAGAATCGATATCGAGCCACAAATCGTCAACCGCTCCGAATAATTGTAGATTTAATTCTTCATCGACAAAGCGTACTCCTTCAAAGTTGTTTCGCCAGTCATCTAATTTTGAGTGGCTAAATGGTATATAGTTTAAATTTTCTTCAAGAAACAATGGATGCTTTTCTTTACTTGCTCTATAAAAATCAAATTCATTTTTGAAAAGAGCATCAACTGCGATATTTAGAGTAAATGGAGCAAACTTTACAGAGTTTAAACCTTTTACAATATCTAACCAGAAACATCTTTGACAATTTACAAATAAATCAAACTTAGTTCTACTAAGTGGAAAAGGTTTTTTTGAATCACTCCTATATACTCTAGTTTTTCTCAACATCGACTATAATTTCAATATATTACAAATTTACTACTGTATCAAATGATTTAAAGCAACTTGTGTTATTTTAAGAAAATTAGTCTTGTGCCTTTATCTTGGTTGAAATAGTTAAGCGCCCATTTAACAAGAACTGAAGCCTTGTTATCAAAGCCGATTAGGTAACAAATATGAATAAAAATCCATAAAATCCATGCTATAAAACCTTTTGTAGTGAAATAACCTAGATCTGCGACCGCTTTATTCCGTCCGATTACTGCCAAATTACCCTTGTTTTTATACTTAAATTCTTTTTTATAATCTTTGCCAGCAGCTCTCTTCTTTATTAGTTCGGCTACAAAAACACCTGATTGCATAGCAACAGGGGCTATTCCAGGAAGATACTCTTCTTTTCCAACTGTAAATCTAGCCAAATCTCCAATAACGAATATGTTGTCATAGTTTGGTAAAGTAAAATCTTTATTAACTAAAACTCTGCCTACTTTATCTAATTCAACTCCTGTTGTGTCATTTAAGATTTTGCCCATTACAGAAGCCATTACTCCTGCTCCCCAAAGAATCGTCTTAGATTCTATACTTTTCTTTTCTCCATCACTTGTAAAGAAAACTGTATCATTTTGAATGTCAGTAACTAAAGAATTAACTAAAACTTTTACTCCCATATTCTCAAGATATTTTTTAGAAATCTTTGACAAACTTTCTTTAAAACTTGGAAGAATGTTAGGTAAGCCTTCTAGTAAATAGATTTCACATTCTTTTTTGGTTTCTAAATTGTGAAAATGTTTATCTAATGTTATAAAAGCTAAATCCGCCATTGCTCCTGCTAGTTCAACACCCGTAGGGCCTCCACCAACTATAACAAATCTTAAAAATTGCTTTCGTCTTATGGGATCGGTTTCATTTTCAGCCAATTCAAAAGCTGTAAAAATTCTTCTTCTTATCTCAAGAGCATCTTCAACGGTTTTAAGTCCTGGAGCATGTCTTTGCCAATCATGGTGACCAAAATAATGATGACTAACACCTGTAGCAATAATTAAATCATCATATCTTATCTTTGAATGGCTATATGTCTGAACATATCTACTATTTGGTTCTATTCCAGTTACAGAATCCATCCTGACTGTTACATTCTTCTTGTCACCAAAGATTGATCTGATAGGTGCACTTATGTCTGGAGCAGAAATTGTTCCTGTAGCAACTTGGTATAGCAGAGGTTGGAATAGATGAAAATTTCTTCGATCAATTAGCGTTACTTCTACATTAGTATCAACTAATTCATGGACTGCGTACAATCCTCCAAATCCTGCACCTACTACTACAACATGATGTTTCTTTTCTTGTTCTTTCATTTTTAATGATAATTATAACTGAATAGCTAAATTTTTAATTGTTCTTCACACTTTGTACAAATATTTTTATCGGATTTAGCAAAACTTTCTTTATTGAAATACATCCAACATCTTAAACATTTAATGTTTTTGGTCTTTTCAACTTCGACATAAAAGTTTTCATCTGATGTACTCGAGACTTCTAATTCAGAAACAATCAAGATTTTTTTTAATAGATTTAGATTTTCATTTATAAAATCAATTTTTTCTTTTGGGCAGTTTATTTTGACCTTTGCTTCTAGTGAATTACCAAGAACTTTATCTTTCCTTTGTTCTTCTATCTCTTTTAAGACAATATTCCTTAATTCTAGTAACTTTTCCCATTTAAATTCAATCTCTGAATGAGAAAATATTTCATTTGACAATGAAGCTTCAAAAACGCTACCTTTTAAATAATTACTTGATTGCCATGCTTCTTCAGTCGTGAAAGAAAGTATTGGAGCCAACATAATGGATATTTCTCTAAATAGTATAGACATAGAAGTCTGACATGAAATTCTTTCTTTCGAATTTATGGAATACGTATAAAGTACATCCTTTTGAATGTCTAGATATATTGAACTTAAGTCATTGCTGCAAAAATGAATAATATCGTTGATACCAATATGGAACAAGTAAGAATCAAAATTTTTATTGTAATTTTCTTTTGTTTTTGACAATCTTGCTAAAATCCATCTATCTATTTCTTCTAAATCGTTAACATTTAATTTGTTTGTTAATCCAAAATCATGGAGATTTCCTAATAAAAATCTAAGTGTATTACGAATTTTTTTATATTTATCTGTAACAGTTGATAAAATATCGTCTGATATTCTAACTTCGGACGAATAATCTTCGGAAGCAACCCATAATCTTAAAATATCTGCGCCATTTGTTTTGATAATTTTATTAGGATCAAATACATTCCCTTTAGATTTAGACATCTTTTGTCCTTTGCTATCTACAACAAAACCGTGGGTCAAAACAGCTTTGTATGGTGCTATATTGTTTACTGATACTGAAGTAAGAAGACTACTTTGAAACCATCCTCGGTGTTGATCGTTTCCTTCCAAGTACATATCAGCAGGATACTTATTATCATTTATTAGAACTGATTTCCATGAAGAACCAGAATCAAACCATACATCTAGAGTGTCTTCTCCTTTCCTCAAATCCTTTGCATTTTCTTTGTATTTTTTAGGTAACAAATCTTCGATTTCTAATTCCCACCATGAAGAAGAACCTTTTTTTGAAAAGATATCTTTAATATTTTCAATAATTTCATCATTAATAAATACTTCTCCGCTATCTTTAAAATAAAATACAGGTATTGGAAGACCCCAGGATCTTTGTCTAGAAATACACCAATCGGCTCTTTCTTTAACCATGCCTGATATTCTATTAATGACTTTTTCTGGATACCATCTAACTTTTGATATTTCTTGTAAAGCTAAATCTTTAAATTTATCAACAGATGCAAACCATTGGTAAGTGGCTCTAAAAATAGTTGGTTTCCCTGTTCTCCAATCGTATGGATATTGGTGATTGTAATCTTCTAAAAAGAGTAAAAGTTTTTTTTCGTCTAAGATAGCTATTATTTTGTCATTACCTTCTTTTAATACATTAAGTCCAGTTAAACCATTCCCTGCATCTTCTGTAAATCTTCCAGCACTATCTACAGGTGAATAGATTTCTAAATTATTTTTTATTCCTGTATTGTAGTCATCTGAACCATGTCCAGGTGCGGTATGAACCAACCCTGTGCCTGATTCTTTTGTAACATAATCAGCAGCAACAATTGGTGAAACTTCGCCAGTTAAAGGTGACAAGTATTTTAAATTTGTTAATTCATTTCCATTTATTTTTTTAAAAAGAATAAATTTTTTACCAAGTTTCTCCTCTAATTTTTGTGATAGACTTTCTTCGATAATTACATAGTTGTTGTCGGTCTTGTATATTCCATATTCGAAAGATTTGTTAATTGCGACTGCTTTATTAGCAGGAAGTGTCCATGGGGTAGTTGTCCAAACAATCAAAAACAATGATTCTTGGAAGTCTCCTAAGAAATCAATAGAATTTTCGATTTTGAACTTAACATAAACACTTTTTGAAATATGATTATCCGGGTACTCTAGCTCAGCTTCTGCAAGTGCTGTTCTAGAACTTGGGCTCCAATTTACTGGCTTTAATCCTCTGTAAATATAACCTTTCGAATACATGTTCCAAAAAACATCAATTTGGTTAGTCTCAAATTCAGGGTTAATGGTAAGATAAGGTTTGTCCCAATCAGCAAAAATACCTAGTCTTTTAAATTCTTCTTTTTGTATGGAGACAAAAGATAGAGCAAATTCTTCGCATAAGTCTCTAATCTTTGATTTGGAAATATTTTTATCTTTAATCTTTTTTGAAACCTGGTGTTCGATAGGTAAGCCATGGCAATCCCAACCAGGTATATAATCAATCCCTTTTCCAATTATTGAATTATATTTTATGATAATGTCTTTTAAGATTTTATTAAGACAATGTCCTATATGAATTTTCCCATTAGCAAAAGGTGGCCCATCATGCAGAACAAAACTTTCTCTGCTTTTATCTTTGATAGAATGATAAATATTCTTTTGCTTCCAAAATTCTAAAATTGAAGGTTCATTTTGAGCTAAATTTGCTCTCATTGGAAATTCAGTCTTAGGTAAATTTAAAGTTTCGTTGTAATCTTTGCTCAATTAAATACCTTTAATAATTTTTTCGATATTGTCATAAATCTTTCTTGAAAAAACAACCCACTGATCCCACATTTCAATATTATACTTATTGCCCTTTACTGTCTTTACAATCTTTAAACCGTATTCTTCTTTAGATAATTCTATATCTTCTTCTTTTTCAACTATAGAATTAAAAACGGAGCTCAACTTGTGTAAGATGCGTACATTCTTTTCTTCTCCATCTCTAATTTCTGTAATTAATAACCTTACTGGGACAGACTTAGTGCCTGCACTTGTTCTCATCATTGAAGAGCCTTGACCCCATCCCGTTTGTAACCTGGGTGTCTCAGCCCATAGTTTCATTTCCATATTAGATATATAACATCTATTATGTTCAAATTTATCAAAAAGTCATTAGATTTAGATTTAATTAAAATGTACGATATTCATATGGATGATTTTGATATTGTCGTTATTGGTGGTGGTCCAGGTGGTTATGTTGCAGCAATTGAGTCAGCGAGATTGGGTTTTAATACTGCACTAATTGAAAAAGACACTTTAGGAGGAACTTGTTTAAACAGAGGATGTATACCTTCGAAATCACTATTAAAATCTGCTGAAATTGCAGACGAACTTTTAAACAAATCAAAAAAAAGAGGCTTTAATTTTGATAATCTAACCTTTGACTATAAAAAAATTGTTCAGCACAGCAAAACAACTGTTAGAAGACTTAAAAGTGGCTTAAATACTTTGCTTTCAAATAAAGATATTTCCATCCTCGAAGGGCACGCAAAATTTAAGGATTCAAACACTTTAGAAATAGAATCTAGCGATTCCACTACTTCATTAGTCTCTGCTAAACAAATTATTATTTCTACTGGATCTACTCCTTATTTCCCCGAAGATTTGAAACCAGATGGCGAATTAATTGTTGACAGCGACTATGTTTTAAACTCAGACACTCTCCCAAACAAAATATGCATAATTGGTGGCGGATATATTGGAATTGAATTTGCGTACTTCTATTCAAGCTTTGGTATAGAAGTTTCAATTGTTGAAAGTGAGAAAAGTATTTTATCTTCTTTGGATTCTGAAATCTCTATTGAGCTTAAAAAGTCCTACGAAAAAAGGGGTATAAAGATTTTTGAATCTTCTGCTGTTAAAGAAATAATAAATCAAGATTCTATGGCAAACATTATTTTGTCAAATGAAGAATCAGATATTATTGAAAATGTAAATAAAGTATTAGTATCAACTGGTAGAATTCCAAATACTTCTGGCCTTAATCTTAAATCAGCTGGTGTCAAAACAGATAAATTTGGATTCATAAAAGTTGATAATAATTTTAGAACTAACATAGATAACATATTTGCTATAGGAGATGTTATTGGAGGTTTGATGCTTGCTCACAAAGCTAGCGAAGAAGGGTTTTTGTTAATAAATGAAGTTATAAACGTCAATAAAGATTTGTCAGACAAACCGTTAGTTGTTCCTGCATGCATTTATTGTCAACCAGAAATATCTTACATTGGGATTACTGAAGATTTAGCAAAAACAAAAAAAATACCTTATAAGGTTGCAAAGTATCCTTTTAAAGCTAACGGTAAATCTTTAGCTGGAGACGACACTCTAGGGTTTTGCAAAATACTGGCAGATAAAAATGACAAAATATTAGGCGCTCATATAATTGGAAAAGGTGCAACAGAAATGATTTCCGAAATTTCTTTAATTATGAGCAACAATCTTAGCTTAAAATCTATAACTAATACTATTCATCCACACCCAACTTTATCCGAAATAATTTTTGAAAGTACTCATATCTTGAATAAAACACCGAGGAATTACTAACATGATTAATAAAAAAAGACTGTTATCTACATTTATTGATTTAGTTAAGATTGACAGTGAATCTCATAATGAAAAATATGTTGCTGAATATATAAAAAAGAAGCTAAAAAAACTAAAGATAAAATTTGTAATAGATAATTCTCAAATAAAAACTAAATCAAATCATGGCAATATTATTGCGAAGATAAAAAGCGACCCTTCCCTTCCAACAATTGTTTTGTCCTCACATATGGATACCGTTGTACCAGGAAACGGCATAAAGCCTCTAGTTAAAAAGAATCATGTTGTTAGCAGTGGTGACACTATTTTAGGTGCTGATGATAAAAGTGGTCTAGCGATAATTTTAGAGATTCTGGAAGTTTTTAGTTCAAAAAAATATAAACATCTCAATATCGAAGCAGCTATTACAACATGTGAAGAAATTGGTCTACTAGGAGCTAAGTATCTAGACTACAAATTGTTAAAGTCTAAAGAAGGAATAGTGCTAGACAGTACAAGCCCAGAAAGATTAGTAACAAAAGGACCTGCCTCTGATTTCTTTACAATTGAAGTTTTTGGAATCGAAGCTCACTCCGGTGTAAATCCTGAATTAGGTTTAAGCTCAATCAAAATAGCATCTGAAATAATATCAAAAATACAAACTGGGAGAATTAATAAAAATACAACGATTAACATTGGAAAAATTAGTGGAGGGACTGCAATTAATATAATCCCTGGGAAAACTACTATATCATGTGAAATTCGTGGTCATAGTGAAAGAATAATCTCTAATCAACTTAAAAAAATACAAAAACTTCTTGATAGAACTCAGAAGCAGTACAAAAAAACAAACAAAAAATTCCACATCAAATTCAAGAAACATAGAATTTACGATTCGATCAACATAAGTAAGAACTCATTATTAGTTAAGAGGATACTGAAATCATGCAAAGAGTCAGGATATAAAATAAATATAGTTGAAACTGGTGGTGGGGCAGATGCTAATTTCTTTGTAAAAAACGGAATCAATACAGTTAATCTAGGAACCGGGATGAGAGAGTTTCATACCAAAAATGAGAAATTAATATTGAAAGAATTCTACCAGTCTGCGGATATAGTATTCAAAAGTCTATTAGAGTGAATCTATTAATTCTTCATTTATTTCTAGATAATCGCTAACAATCTTGTCGGCTTCTGAGAGTCGAGAGCTTTCAACTGCATTGGTTATACCTATTGTTTTCATTTGTGCCAACTTTGCTGCCGTTACTCCCTTCGGAGTATCTTCTATGACAACAACCTCTTCTGGATTGATTTGTTCTGAATTGTTGACATCTTCAAGTACTTTTATGTAAGTTTCTGGATTAGGCTTTGGATAAGAAGTTTCATTTGCAGAAATAATTACTTCGAAATGATTTGCAATGTTTTCTTTTTTCAATATTCTCAAAATTTCGTCTCTTCTGGCGCCAGATCCAATAGCCAAAATATACTTTTTTGATAATTTATAAATTAAATCCAATACGCCTGGGTAGATCCTTGTTTGTTCTTCGTGATTACTATCGAAGTATTTATGTTTTTCTTCTATCAATTTATCAATTAAATTCTTATCGAAATCGACTCCCTCTTTCTTCAAGAGGGATGTGAAAACACCATTGTCATCAAATGAGCAATAGTCTTTATAGTAGATATCTCGACTTATTTCTTTTTTTAAAGGAATTAGTGCATGATTGAAACCTTTAAGATGTAAAGATTCAGAATCATAAATTACACCATCAAAATCAAATATTATTAATTTTTTGGTCATTAATATGATTTAATCATATAACGTTTATTGTCAGTAATCAAAATATTTAATAAACTTTTAATGATTATAAATTCATAATATACTATGAATCATGTTTGTTAGAGGAAGAAGATTGAGAAAAAATGAAAAAATAAGAAATTTAGTTGAAGAAACGGTTATAAATGTAAACGACCTCATACTTCCTCTTTTTATTATAGAAGGTGAGAATAAAATTGAAGATATACAGTCTATGCCAGGAGTCCAAAGAAAAACTCTTGATTATCATCTTAAAGACATTAAACAAGCAATAAGTTTAGGCATTAATGCGGTAATACTCTTTCCAGTAGTACCAAATAAGAAAAAAAACAAAAAAGCCACTGAAGCATTAAATAAGAAGGGTCTACTGCCCATATCGATTAAAAAAATAAAAAAGAATTTTCCTGATTTAATTGTTATATCTGACGTTGCTTTAGATCCCTACAATTCAGATGGTCATGATGGAATACTAGAAAAAGGTGAAATCCTTAACGACAAGACCGTTGATATCCTATGCAAACAAGCTCTCATTCACTGTGAGGCTGGTGTCGATATAGTTGCTCCATCTGATATGATGGATGGTCGAGTGTTTGAGATAAGGAACAAGCTTAATTCCAAGGGATATGAATACATTTCAATAATGTCTTATGCTGCTAAATTTTCATCCTCTTTATATGGACCTTTCAGAGATGCTTTAAATTCTGCTCCAAAAAAAGGTGACAAAAAAACTTATCAAATTAATCCAGCTAATTTCAACGAATCGATAAAAGAAGTATTAAATGATCAAAACGAAGGCGCTGATATGTTAATTATAAAGCCAGCTAGTTTCTATTTAGATATTATCAGAGAAGCTAAAAATCTCTGTTTTTTACCTATAGTTGGCTATCAGGTAAGTGGCGAGTATTCTATGATAAAAAGTGCTGGCGATAGTGGATATATAGATTTAAACCAAGTCATGCATGAATCTCTCTTGTCAATAAAGAGAGCAGGTGCAGATATGATAATTACTTATTTTGCGTTGGAATATGCAAGATTGTTAAAAAAAGATAAATCTTAAAAACTTGTAGTAGTGTTTGCGGTATAAAGGAAAAATTGAATCAAAAATTTTTATGAGATTAATTTTGAAGATAATCTTTGTAATTAAGTATAAAAACTCCTGCGACAATTAGAATTGTTCCTATTATTTTTTCTGTAGTAAAATCTTCTTTTAAAAAAATAAAAGCATAAAAACACGTAAACAAGGGATAGATTGCTGTCAGAGGTACAATCTTAGAGGCAGAAGAATCAGCAAGAGCGTTAAAGTATAAATAGATTCCAATTACTGCTAAGATTCCCGGTATTAAAATTAACATTAAATTTTTTAAAGTTAACTGATCTAGATTTAATGCTTGGTTAGAAGTAATAAAAATTGGCACAAACAAAGAAGTTACAAGTACAAATCTAATAAAGAGAACGTAGAGAGGTGACATTGAGTGTAAACTTAATTTTTCGAATATCGGCGCTAACCCCCAAATTGCCGCTACCAAAAGAGCTAAAAGGTTTGGATTAATGTTCATCAAGATACCCCATTATGTTATTTAAAGAATTTATTGTTGTTGCTTCTAAATTATTATTTAATTTATTATCTCTTACAATCAATAAAGGCTTCATCCCAATTTCTAGACTTGGAAGGTAATCCAAATTGTAATTATCGCCCACATGCATAGATTCTTCTGGACTAGCATTTACTTTTTGAAGAGATCTATAAAATATTTCTTTATTAGGTTTGGAAAAACCAGACTCTGAAGAAATTGTAAAATGGTCTATATTCTCTGTGATACTTAATTTATCACAAACTTTATATATTCTGGAATCAAAATTTGATGTAATTATAATTTTATATCCTTTCTTTTTTAAGTTTTTTAAAGCGGGTAATGTATCAGGATATATCTCCCATGCATCGCACGAAAAATAATCATACAACTCATCAAAATACTCATCAAAGCTTTTAAACATCCCTAACTCAATGAAAATGTCTTTTACCAAAAAGTACCACCAGTCTTTTTCTGCTTTGATTAAATTATCTCCAGTTAATGAATCAAAATGAAGACCTTTCTTGGCATTAAAATGCTTCTTAAATACTTTAGATATTTCAGTTGATTTATATTCATTTGTATACTTTTTCAATATTTTTAAATAAGCTTCTCCTAATCCTTCTTTAATAAAGAACAGGGTATCAGCAGCATCAAAAGAGATCGTATTGTATTTAATCATTCAACTAGATTGCCTTGCAATAAACTTTTTAACTTATCTTTTGAGTAATTTTTAGTCTCGCAGTATAAATTAAATTGCTCTAGGTTTATTTTACCTAAATTAAAATATTTAGAGTCAGGATGAAAGAAATAAAGTCCACATATTGATGATGGTGGATTAAGAGCAAAATTCTCAGTTAACGATACACCGATATTTTTTTCAACATCTAAAAGGTTCCATACCTTTGTTTTTTCAGAATGATCAGGGCATGATGGGTAACCATGAGCAGGTCTACTACCTTTGTATTTTTCTTTAATTAGTTGTTCTATCGACAATTGTGTTTTATCGCCATTCTTAACTCTTATTTCTTTATGTAAGTATTCAGCAGATGCTTCAGCAATCCTATCAGCAAGAGCTTTTATCATTATTGTTCTATACTCATCGCCTTTTTTATTAAATTTTTCTGCATATTCTTCAACTTCATATCCTGAAGAAACGACAAAAGCTCCCAAAATATCTTTATCAGATTGATTTTGTGAAATAAAGTCAGAAAGTGAATAGTAATTTTCTTCTGTAGCCTCTTTCTTAACTTGCTGTCTTAGAAAGTAAAATGTTTCTAACTTATTTGAAAAACCTTTGTCGTAAATTTCTATACTCTCATCTATACTTAATGCATTCCAAATCTGAGAGATACCTCTTGGTTTGCAAGCATTCTCTGCAAGTATAGTTTTCAACATAATTTGCGCATCGTTAAAGAGACTTTGAGCTTGATCTCCATATTTCTTGTTAGAGAATATTTTAGGATAAACACCCTTTAGTCCCCACACCCAAAAAAAAGGTGACCAATCAAAAAAATCTACAATTTCCTTCAAATCAAAGTTCCATATATTTAAATTAAAATCTTGCATCTTATTGTCGATTAATGAAAAATCCGTTTTAAATCTATTCTTTCTAGCTTCTTCAAGTGATACGAATTTTATATTTTTGTCCTTTTTGTATTTTTTTGCATAATCTTTTTGTTCTTTAATTAAATCTTTTTTATATTTTTTAGATTTTTCTTTATTTAATAACTCTCTACAAACTCCTACTACTAATGAAGCGTCAGCAACATGAGATACAACATCACTTTTATATTCTGGGGCTATTTTAATAGAAGTATGTGCTTTGCTTGTTGTAGCTCCACCAATCAAAACTGGTACTTTAAGATTAGCTTTATCAAATTCACGGACGTTGGATATCATTTCTTCTAAAGAAGGAGTTATCAATCCACTTAATCCTATGATGTCTGGTTTAAGTTCCTTAACCTTTTCCATGATTTTACTACAAGGAACCATCACTCCTAAATCAAATACTTCATACCCATTACATTTAGCAACAACTGAAACAATATTTTTACCTATATCATGAACATCGCCCTTGACTGTTGCTATAAGAATTCTGCCTGCTGAAGATCCTGTACTTTTTTCTTTCTCCATAAAAGGCTCTAAATAATTAACGGCTTTTTTCATTACACGAGCACTTTTTACTACTTGAGGGAGAAACATTTTGCCTTCTCCGAAAAGTTCCCCAACAACTTTCATGCCGTCCATCAAAGGCCCTTCAATTACATCTAGCGGAGAATCATATTTTTTTCTCGCTATCTCTGCATCTTCTTCTATTTGAGTTGCAATGCCTTTAATTATTTGATGCGATATTCGATCTTCTAACCCCAATCTTTTCCATTCGTCTTGATCCTTCTGTGTTTCGTTTGAAGAAACAATCTTATTTGCAAAATCTATAAGGGTATCGGTTGCGTTTTCCTTTCTATCGAATATTACATCTTCAATTTTATCTAATATGTTTTTGTCTATATCTTCATAAATTTCAAGCATACCTGCATTAATAATGGCCATGTCTAGTCCATTGTTAATTGCGTGGTACAAAAAAGATGAATGCATTATTTCTCTTACACGATTATTTCCTCTGAATGCAAATGAAAGATTACTAATACCTCCACTAGTTAACGAACCTTTGCACAAAGTTTTTATTTTTTTTATTGCTTCTAGAAAATTAATTCCATATTTTTTATGTTCGTCAATTCCAGTAGCAACTGTAAGGATATTTGAGTCAAAAATAATGTCTTCTGGGTTAAAACCAACTTGATTAACAAGTATATCGTAAGCTCTTTTGCAAATTCTTACTTTGTCATCTATTTCTGTTGCTTGGCCATTTTCATCAAAAGCCATAACTACAACCGACGCACCATAATTTAGAATCTTTTCTGCTTGACTAACAAAGAGCTCTTCTCCTTCTTTCAAGCTTATTGAGTTTACAATTCCCCTACCCTGTATGCATTTCAAGCCGGCTTCAATAACAGACCATTTTGAGCTATCAATCATTATAGGGACTTTTGCTATGTCCGGATCTGATGCTATCAAATTTAGAAATCTTGTCATGCATTCTTCGCTATTCAACATTCCTTCGTCGAAATTTACATCTATAATATGAGCACCATTTTCAACTTGTTGTTTTGCTACTTCTAAAGCTTCTTCATAATTTTCTTCTTTAATTAATCTGGCAAATTTCGGAGACCCGGTAACATTTGTTCTTTCTCCAATAATTAAAAAAGTATTTGTTTCATCTTTAGTTAAATGTTCAAGTCCACTATAAGATGATTGTTTCAAAGTTGTTATATTTGTTCTAGGTTTATTATTTTCAATGACATTTTTGATTGCTGCTATATGTTCAGGTGTTGTACCACAACATCCCCCTACAAAGTTGAGTATTTTAGAATCAACATATTTCTTTATTTCATTTGCTGTAATTTCTGGAGTTTGATCATACCCAGTATCTGATAAAGGATTAGGTAAGCCAGCATTTGGATAACAAAATGTTTTACAATTTGAAATTGTTGAAAGCGTAAATGCGTAGTCATATAAGGATTCAGCTCCAAGACCACAATTCATGCCTACAGCATAAGGATTTGCATGTCTTACAGATTCCCAAAAAGCATTTATTGTTTGTCCAGACAATGTCCTGCCAGATTTATCTGAAAATGTGACTGAAAGAAAAACTGGTAGAGATAAATTTGAATCAGTAAATAATTTTTTAAGAGCAAAAATTGAAGCCTTAAGGTTAAGAGTATCAAAGGTAGTTTCAGGTAAAAATATATCAACACCAGCTTCTAGCAAATATTTTGCTTGTTCGTAATAACTTTCAGTCAATTCATCAAAAGTAACATTTCTTTTCCCTGGGTCTTCTACATCTGGCGAAATCGAGGCTGTTCTATTTGTAGGGCCTAAAGCACCAGCAATTAAAATTTTCTTACCACCTAATTCAATAGAGCATTCATTTATTGCCTTTTGCGCAGCTTCTACAGCCTTTATATTTATTTCTTTAACGTATGCTTCTAATTTGTAATCTGATTGCGCTATGCTTGTACCATTAAAAGTATTAGTTTCTAAGATATCAGAACCGGCTAGTAGATATTTTTTATGAATGTCTTTTATCGCTTCATTGTTTGTTATATTCAAAACATCGTTGTTTCCCTTGAGGTCGACATCGTGTTTTGCTAAAACTTGTCCTCTATAATCTTTTTCTTCAAATTTGTATTTTTGAATCATCGTGCCCATAGCACCATCCATTAACAAAATTCTTTTGGATGACTCTTCATCTAAAAAATTAAAAATATCACTTTTTTTATTTTTACCACTCATCTCTTAACACTCTCAACAATTTAAATCTTGTGATTATATCTTCTTTGGTAAACAAGTTTTCGTCTTTTAGGTAATCTAAAAAAGAAAGTTCGTCAATTCTTAAAAAGGGGTTATGTTTTTTCTCAAAACCTAAATCTTGAATTGGAGATAAGACCTTTTCGTCATATTCTTTTTTAAAATCGACTAATTCAGAAGCAATTTCATTTGAATCTTTATATATAGATTCAAGAAAAAGAATATTATTATAAAAGTAATCATGACCGCATAGTATTTTAAAATTATCTGGCAACATTTTTAACTTATGAAATATTGTTCTGTATAACATAGTCACATCACCTCTGAACTTTGTGTTTCCTACTCCACAGTTAAAAATGGTATCTCCACATAAAAGATAGGTATCGAACATCAAGGAAATATGTTCTGGGCAATGGCCAGGTGTATGCAAGACCTTTATATTAAAATCACCTAGTTTTATTAAATCGTTCTCAAAAATATTATCAAATTTAAATTCAAATAGCTCCTTACAAGAATCATGAGCAAGTAATTTTAAATTATATTTATCTAAAAAAAAAGGATTTTCTTTAATGTGGTCAGGATGAGCGTGCGTATTGACTATATATTTTGGAACTAAATTTTCTTTCTCAATTATTTCTTCGATTATCTCTCTATCTAAGGGATCAACAATAATAGATTCTTTGTTGTTCTTAGACGAAAGTATGTAATTAATATTTCTATCGCTGTTTGGCACCAAAAATCTATAAATTACACATGTATCGCTAGGAATCCTTTCATACATTTTTTTATTATACCCTCTTAAAAATGATGAATAATTGTTTTTTTTAATTTTAATATTATAATAATTCGGTCGTCATTTAACTCTAATTGCAGCGACTTTAAAGAACTGCTAAACGGAGAAAGGGTATTATCTTTACCTTTCCTCTTTGAGTTACAAATATTGTTATAAACGAGAGGAATATCATGTCAGATGGATATGTAATTAATCTAAGTTGTACATCTAGCGACTGTAATCAAAAATTTGAGAAAAAAGATTACTATGTCTGTGATTTTTGTTTTGCCCCACTAGAAGTGCGTTATGATTATGAAAAAATAAAAAAAGATTTATCTATAAAAAAAATTGAATCAAGAGATAAAAATATGTGGAGATATAGAGAGCTCCTACCTCTTGATGGTGCACCCACTGTTGGTTCCAATGTTGGATATACACCACTAATCAAAGCTTCTAATTTAGCAAAGAAACTAGGATTGAAAGAGCTGTACATTAAAAATGACGGAGTTAATCATCCTTCTCTGTCATTCAAAGATAGGGTTGTAGCGGTAGCTCTTTCAAAAGCAAAAGAACTTGGTTTTAAAACTGTTGGATGCGCATCAACTGGGAATCTAGCCAATTCAGTTTCAGCTCAAGCTGCTGCTTCTGGTTTAAAAAGCTTTGTCTTTATTCCCTCAGATTTAGAAGAATCAAAAATTATTGGAACTAGCATATATGGTTCAAACGTTGTTGCAGTTAAAGGGAATTACGATGAAGTAAACAGACTCTGCACGGAAGTTTTAGGCTATAACAAATGGGGCTTTGTTAATATAAATTTGAGAACTTATTATTCTGAAGGTTCAAAAACTGTCGCATATGAAATTTTAGAACAACTAGGATGGGTAGCTCCTAAACATATTGTTGTATGTATGGCTAGTGGTTCTCTTCTGACAAAAATACATAAAGGAGTTAAAGAATTCGAGAACTTAGGATTAGTTGGTTCTAACAATACCAAGATATATGGAGCTCAAGCAACAGGATGTTCACCTATTTCAACTGCTGTAAAAAATGATTGGGAAACATTTAAGCCAGTAAAGCCAAATACTATAGCAAAATCTCTTGCGATTGGTAATCCTGCTGATGGAATCAACGCAATCAATTTGTTGAAATCAATTAACTCGTATTCTGAAGATGCAACAGATGAAGAAATTGTTGAAGCTATGTTTTTACTCGCTGAAACCGAAGGAATTTTTACTGAGACGGCTGGAGGCGTAACACTTGCATGTGCTAAAAAATTAATAGAAGACGGAAAAATCCCAAAGGATGAGTCCATTGTTCTTGTTATAACTGGGAATGGCTTAAAAACTCAGGATCCACTAGTGAATAAAATTTCAAAACCTTTTATAATAGAACCAAACATAGATTCATTTAAAAAGGAATTTAATTAAGGAGAACAAAATGGCAACAGTAAAAATACCTACACCACTCAGGAGATTGACTGGAGAAAAAGATGAAATCAAAACAACTGCTGAAAATGTAGCGGAAATGATTTTGGACTTAGAAAAACAGTTCCCTGGAATGCAAGAACGTCTATGTGACAACGATGGAACTATAAGAAAATTTATAAATATTTACGTTAACGAAGAAGATATAAGATTTATTGATGGTGAAAAAACTAACATAAACGAGAACGATGTTGTTTCAATAATTCCTGCAATTGCTGGTGGCTTTTAATTAAAAAAATCTTTTATTTTATTTAAATAATCAGAGATAGGATTAGCTGAATCATTATCAATTTCTTTTTGGAATTCTTCCATTAGCTCTTTTTGCTTAGAAGATATATTTGTAGGAAAGACTACATTGAGCTTTACATACAAATCTCCAACTCCGGATGAATTAATCCTTTGAATGCCCTTTCCTTTGAGTCTCATGACCCTTCCATGGTGAGTTCCTGGTGGAACTTTCACTTCAGATTTACCATCTAAAGTTGGAATATCAACAGTACCTCCAATTACAGCTTGAGGGATGCTTATTGGCACTTCGCAAATTATGTTCTCACCTTCTCTTGTAAAGAAGGGGTGATCTTTGACCACTATATTCACAAATAAATCACCTCTGGATCCAGAGTCAAAAGGTGCATTCCCTTCTCCTTCGATCCTCAGAGTAAGTCCCGTATCTACCCCAGCAGGAATCGGAATACTTACTGTTTTATTCTCAGTATCTTCTGGGAACGCTCCTGCGCCGCCACATGATCCGCATGTCCTTCTTGTTTCAAAAGGACCTAGTCTCTGTGAAACTCCACCTGCTCCGTTACAAGCATTACAGACCTTATAGGTTTTAATTCTTCTTATTGGGACTTTTTTCTCAACCCCTTTTACCGCTTCGTCGAATTCTAGAATTACTTCAACTCTTAAATCATTACTCTTGCTTTGTCTTCTACTACTTCTACCCCCACCTCCAAAAAAATCCTCAAAAGCTGAACCTTCTAATATGTCCTCTAAATTGATTCCACCACCAGGAAATCCTCCTCCTGGGAATCCACCTCCTGGAAACCCACCTCCAGCTCCGCCTCCTTCAAATGCGGCTGATCCAAAAGTGTCATATTGAGTCCTTTTCTCGCTATCACCAAGAACTTGGTAAGCTTCATTAATTTTTTTAAATTTATCCTCAGCTTTTTTATCACCTTTGTTTCTATCAGGGTGGTATTTAAAAGCTAGCTTTTTATATGCTTTTTTTATTTCTTCTTCAGTAGCACTTTTTGATACACCAAGAGTAGAATAAAAATCCTTACTCATCAGAATCTCCTTTACCGGATGACACTGTTACCAAGGTTGGTCTGAAAAGTTTATCTTTGATTAGATAACCATCTTGAATAATATTTATTATTTTATCTTTATCAATCTGATCTGACTTGCTAACTTCTAATGCTTCATGGAATGTAGGATCGAACTCATCATCAACAGAACATTTTATTTTTTCTATACTATTTTTTTTGAGGAAACCATCACATTCTTTAAAAACTGCTGACATACCTTTATAAAAACTTGAGTCTTTATTATCTTTTTCATATAAAATCAATCCTCTTTCAAAATTATCTATAAAATTTAATACTTCTTTTAATACAGTTTCTTTAGCATAATTTGAAGCAGAATCTTTGTCTTGCAATGATCTCTTTTTATAATTTTCGAATTCCGCAGCAAGTCTTAACAGTTTTTCGTTAACTGCTTTCTGTGCTTCTTCAAGATTTTCTACTAAAGAAAGATATTCGGCTTCAGAATCATTATCCTTAAAAAAGAATATTAAACCGTTTGGGAAATCGTTATCTTCAGACAAATCGAAACTAAATGATTCTAGATTTTGTTTCGTGGATTCGCTTTTTATATTTAAATTCTTGAGCAATTCGACAAGATCATCTTTTTTTTTAATTTCTTTATTATGTACTTCTACATTATTTTCTTTTTCAGATTCCATAACATTCTCAAATATTGTAGATTTTGTTCTTTCTTTTAGTGCCGAACATAAGAATTATTGTTGCTTATTGTACTTTTTGTTGAACTTCTCTATTCTTCCTGTCGTTCCGCCAGATCTCTCTTTGCCCGAATAGAATGGATGAGATGAGCTAGAAATCTCTACTTTAACTAAAGGATACTCCTTGCCCTCATGAGTTATTGTTTCATCTGTCTCAACAGTAGAGGAAACTATAAAATTATCATCTGTAGTGATATCTTTAAATAAAACTTTTCTATAATTGGGGTGTATATCCTTTTTCATAGGTGAAAATACTAACAGCTCAACTAAAATTTACAACTATTTATCAGTAAATTCAGCATCAACTACATCATCTTTGTTGTTTTCATTTTTTTTGTCATTGGTTTCTGCGCCTGATGCTTCATTTTCAGCTTGTTTGCTTGCCTCCTTGTACATTTTTTCAGCTAATGAATGTGACACTTTAGTTAATTCCTCTGATGCTGTTTTAAGTTCATCAACATTTTCTGAAGTTAATGCTTCTTTAGCTTTTGCTACAGCTTCTTCAATCTCTTTTTTCTCTGATTCATCAATTTTATCAGAATTCTCAGAAACTGTCTTTTCAGTAGAATAAACAAGTTGGTCTAGGTTGTTTCTTTCGGATATAAGCTCTTTCTTCTTTTCGTCTTCTTCTGATTTAGATTCAGCGTCTTTTACCATATTGTCTATTTCGTCCTCTGAAAGACCAGATGAAGCTTCTACTTTAATTTTCTGCTCTTTGTTTGTAGCTTTATCAAGTGCTGAAACATTTAAAATTCCAGAAGAATCAATATCAAAAGCAACCTCAATTTGTGGTACACCTCTAGGTGCTGAGGCGATACCATCTAAAATAAATTTAGCCAGAGTTCTATTATCTGAAGCTATAGACCTTTCTCCTTGTGTCACATGGATTTCAACACTTGGTTGGTTGTCTTGGGCCGTGCTAAAAATTTGACTTTGTCTTGCTGGAATAGTTGTATTTCTGGAAATGATAACTGTGTTGACACCCCCAAGAGTTTCTATACCTAGTGACAACGGTGTAACATCAAGTAAAAGTACATCTTTAACATCTCCACTCAATACAGCTCCTTGTATTGAAGCTCCTAGTGCAACGACTTCATCTGGATTGATACCTTTATGAGGTTCTTTTCCGAAAAAATCGGTAACTGTTTGTTGGACTAAGGGTATTCTTGTTGAACCACCTACTAGAATTACTTCATTTATTTCTGAGGCTTTAAGTCCGGCATCTTTAAGCGCATTCTTGCAAGGCTCTAATGAAGATTTAACTTTTGAATCGATTATTTGTTCTAATTTTGATCGTGATAATTTAACTAAGAGATGTTTAGGACCATTTTGGTCAGCTGTTATAAAAGGTAAATTAACTTCTGTTTCAACAGAAGATGAGAGTTCAATCTTAGCCTTTTCAGCTCCTTCTCTTAGTCGTTGAAGTGCCATCTTATCAGATGTAAGGTCAACTCCGTTTTCTTTTTTAAATTCTGATGCAAGGAAATCAATTATTAATCTATCAAAATCATCTCCACCTAAAGAAGTGTCACCATTTGTAGATTTAACTTCAATAACACTATCTCCAACTTCTAATATTGAAATATCAAAAGTTCCTCCTCCTAAATCATATACTGCTATTAAACCATCTTTCTTTTTATCGAAACCATAAGCCAAAGCTGCTGCTGTGGGTTCGTTAATAATTCTATCCACATTTAATCCTGCAATTTTGCCTGCGTCTATAGTAGCCTGTCTTTGACTATCATTAAAATAAGCTGGTACTGTTACAACCGCATCGGTAACTTTAGCACCTAGATAAGCCTCAGCTGCGCTTTTAAGTTTTGATAACACATTGGCTGAAATTTGTGGTGGAGAATATTCGTTGTCATCTATTTTAATCCAGGCATCACCTTTCTCGTTTTTGACTACTTCGTATGGTAACACCTTTCTGTCGTTGTTAGTTTCTTCAAATCTTCTGCCGATTAATCTTTTTGCAGAATATACAGTTCTTTCTGGATTAACAACAGCCTGTCTCTTTGCAGGCTCTCCAACCAATATTTCATTATCTTTTTTGCCAAAACTTACTACTGATGGAGTAGTCCTGTTTCCTTCTTCGTTAATTATAACTTTAGGCTCGTTCGACTCGACAATCGCTACACATGAATTAGTAGTTCCTAAGTCAATTCCTATTACTTTTCCCATTAAAAGACACCTCTTCTATTCGATATTCCTAGAAGCTAATCATTAAAATTAGTATGTCAAGACTTAAATAAGACCAACTACAGTTGTAGCTGCTTCTTTCATTGTAGTAACTGCAGTAATGTTAAGATCTGATTCTTCTAAAATCTTTTTTCCAAGATCAACGTTTGTTCCCTCTAACCTAACAACTAAAGGCACTTCTATGCCTACTTCTTTAGCTGCTGTTATAATGCCTTCGGCAATAGTGTCACACTTCATAATTCCACCAAAGATATTCACCAGGATTGCTTTAACATTATCATCGCTTAGTATCATCTTAAAAGCTTGAGTAACCTGCTCAACAGATGCTCCACCACCTACATCTAAGAAATTAGCTGGTTCGGCACCATGATGCTTTATGATGTCCATAGTAGCCATAGCTAGCCCAGCTCCATTTACAAGGCACCCTATATTGCCATCTAGCTTAACGAAGCTAAAATCCCACTTCTTCGCTTCAAGCTCAGAAGGTTCCTCTTCTGTAGGGTCATGTAATTCAGAATATTCTTTATGTCTAAAAGCTGCATTGTCGTCAAAATTAATTTTAGCATCTAAGGCTTTTACAATATTTTCTTCAGTAATAATTAATGGATTGACTTCAACTAGAGCGCAGTCCATTTGGGTAAACAAATTATACATTCCATTTATTATTGCATTCAATTGTTTGGTTTGGTCTTTGTCAAAACCAAGAAAATAAGCAATCTTTCTTACATGGAAGGGTTGTATTCCTACCACAGGATCTATTGGTTGAGTAAGCAGTTTCTCAGGTTCTTCTTCAGCTACTTTTTCAATATCAACGCCACCTTCAGGGCTAGCAATTATTACATTTTTCTCTGATTTTCTATCAGTAACAAATGAAAGATAAAACTCTTTTATAATAGAAGATGCCTCTTCAACATAAACCTTGTTAACCACTTTTCCTTCCGGTCCAGTTTGATGAGTTACAAGCGTCATACCTAGCATATTTTCTACGTGCTCCTTAACTTCATTTGGAGTTTTAACAAGCTTTACACCTCCGGCTTTACCTCTACCTCCTGCATGAATTTGTGCCTTAACTACATACTCTTTAGCATTTATAGATTGTGCATACTGTTCAGCTGCTTCTGCATCTTCAAAAACTTCTCCTTTAGAAGTAGTTATATTAAATCTTCTAAACAAATCTTTGGCTTGGTACTCATGAATATTCATTTAAGCAGCCTCCTTATTGAAAAATTTATTTCTTAATTTTCTCCAAATCCAAAGAACTGGATCAAAATAACGATCAACAACCCTTTCTTTGACTGGGATAATAGCATTATCGGTAATTTGAATATCTTCAGGGCATACATTAGTACAGCATCTTGTAATATTACACATTCCTGAGCCATGCTCTTCCTTGGCAGCAGGTATCCTGTCAACCATGTCTAAAGGATGCATGTCTAAGCCAGCTATCCTAAGCATGAAGCGTGGTCCAACAAACTTATCTTTTTTGTCATGATCTCTTAACACATGACAGACGTTCTGACAAAGATAACATTCAATGCATTTTCTAAATTCCTGTATTCTATCAACGTCTTCCTGCATCATTTCATAGTCACCATTTGCATTTTTTAATTCTGGATTAGGTGTAAATGGTGTAATTTTTTTATTTTGTTCATAGTTCCATGATACATCGGTCACTAAATCTTTAATTATTGGAAATGTTCTAATTGGTCTAACATAAATAGTATCTTCTGGGCTGTATTCGTTCATACGAGTCATGCAAGAAAGTTTAGGTTGTCCGTTAATTTCGACACTACAAGAACCACATTTACCAGCTTTGCAATTCCATCTTACAGCTAAATCAGTAGCTTGCTCAGCTTGAATACGATGAATTACATCTAGGACGACCATGCCTTTGTCTACTTCAATCTTGTACTCCTGCAATTGTCCTCCTGATTTATCCCCCCTGTATATTCTAAAGTTTCTAATAGCCATTTTTGCTCCTATCCTAATCTATCATTAAGGACTTCTTTGTCTAACTCATCTATAGTTGAATTTGCTATTCTGACTAACTCTGGATTAGCATCTGGTCTTTCGATCTTTTCAGTTTTCATTGAACCATCTTCGCTCTTACTAACCACTACATTATACTTTAGCCATTCGTCTCTTTCACCAGGACAATCAATTCTTGTATGAGCACCTCTACTTTCCTCTCTTAAGAAAGCTGATTGCGCAACAGCTTCAGCAGTAATTATAAGACTTTTAAGTGATAATGCTTCGTGCCATCCTGGGTTAAATTGACAAGCTCCATCCGCTTTAACGTCTTTATATTTTTCTTTAAAGTTTTGCAGCTGCTCAATTCCAGAAGTTAATAATTCATTAGAACGAACTATACCGACAGTGTCCTGCATTGATTCTTGTAATTCTTCATGAAGAAGATATGGATTAACCCCTGTATCTCTATTAAGTATATCCGTAGCTGTACGTATACTTTTTTTAACTTGTTCATTGTCAATTCCTGGAGAAGATGCCAAATTAGTAATGTAGTCAGCGGCTCCATCTCCTGCTAGTTTACCAAATACCAAAAGATCGGATAAGGAATTTCCTCCGAGCCTATTCGCTCCATGCATGCCTCCTGATGCTTCACCACATGCAAACAGTCCTTCTACTTTTGACATTTGAGTTTCTGGGTCAACTTTTATACCTCCCATGAAATAGTGCAAAGTAGGACCGACCTCCATGGGATCTTTTGTAATATCTAATTCAGCTAGTATTTTAAATTGGTGATACATTGAAGGTAATTTCTTCTTTATGTCTTCTGCAGTCCTTTGAGTCGCAATATCTAAAAAAGCTCCACCATGTGGGGAACCCCTCTCCGCTTTTACTTCTGCTCTTATAGCACGTGCAACAACATCTCTCGTTAAAAGCTCTGGTGGTCTTCTAGCACTTTTATCGCCTGAGACAAATCTTGAAGCTTCTTCCTCAGTATCAGCAGTTTCGACAGCAAATGCTTCGGGGACGTTGTCAAACATAAACCTTCTACCTTCATTGTTTACTAGTATCCCTCCTTCTCCTCTTACGCCTTCTGTAACTAGAGTTCCTCTTACAGATGGTGGCCATACCATTCCAGTTGGATGGAATTGAGTAAATTCCATATCCATTAATTCTGCTCCTGCATCATAAGCCATTGCATAACCGTCACCAGTATATTCCCAAGAATTTGAAGTTATCTTCCAGGCCTTACCTCCACCTCCAGTTGCCAAGATAATGGCTTTGGCTTTAAAAATTACAAAATCTCCACTATCTCGCCAAATAGATACCATTCCTGCAACCTTATTCCCATCTTTTAATAAATCTAGTCCAGTACATTCCATGTATATATCAATCCCTTGATGAACTCCATGGTCCTGGAGTGTTCTAATTATTTCTAAACCTGTTCTATCACCAACATGAGCTAAACGAGGATATCTGTGACCTCCAAAATTTCTCTGGTTAATTAAACCTGTCTTAGTTCTATCAAATACGGCCCCCCACTCTTCTAGTTCTCTAATACGACTTGGAGCTTGCTTTGCATGTAATTCAGCCATTCTCCAGGTATTAAGGAACTTTCCTCCTCTCATTGTGTCTCTGAAATGAATTTTCCAATCATCTCTTTCGTCAACATTAGCTAGAGATGCGGCTACTCCACCTTCGGCCATAACTGTATGAGCTTTACCTAATAATGATTTACATACTAAACCAGTGCTTAAGCCACGACCTGAACACTCAATAGCAGCTCTAAGTCCTGCTCCACCAGCTCCAACAACAATTACATCATGCTCAACTATCTTTATTCCATCTAGATCCATTAATACCCCCAAGTGTTGTAATCAACCCAAGTTCCATTCGCTACTAACCTTACGTAAATATCGGCAAAAGCAACCCATATCATGCTAATCCAAGCCCACAATTGATGTCTACTGTTTAGCCAAGAGACTCCTTGCCAGATTCTATAATTAAAAGTAGGTTTACCTTTAGGGCAAGTGTAACAATCCTTTCCGCCACCAACTACATGTCGAAATGCATGACATCCAAAAGTGTAGCCAGCTAGAAAAATTGGATTTAACAATAATATTACAGTACCTACACCTATACCTAGTTCACCATTTCTAAAAAAAGCAAGAAGTGCATCGTAAGACAAAATAACTATGAAAAGTAATGCTATGTACATTGTATATCTATGTAGATTTTGAAAAATAAATAAATTTGTTTCACCCTTGTAATCATCTTGATGTATGCCTTTGACAGCACATGCAGGAGGTGCCATAAAATAGGCTCTATAATAAAATTTTCTGTAATAGTAACAAGTCAATCTAAATGAAAGTGGACCAAATAAAATAAAAATTGCTGGAGATGCTGGAATAAGATTTGGCCACCAAGTAGGCCATGAACCAAGCAAGCTATGACTTAATGGTGCAGAACCTAATGCTGTAGGTTCAATAAATACAAGTGGAGAATAAAAAGGTGAAAGATATCCGCCGAAACCACCTGCTCCAGCACTCCACCAGTAATAATCTGCTTCAAATACTGCCCATGTTGTGTAAATAACAAATGCAAAAAAGCCTAGACCAGTCCACAATGGTTCTATCCACCAATTATCTAATCTATTTGTAGAACCCAAACGGATAGTGCCAGAAGAATTTTTTATTTCAGCCATTACAAGAATCTCCAATTAAAACAAAATCTGCTGATAACAACGCTAAACATTATAATAACTGAATTAGTTAAAACGTTGATAAAAATATTTTTTATATTATTTTAAGATTATCAATTAGATTACATAAATCCTTAACGTGAGAAGCAGAAGTATTTAATTCATTTTGCTCATCATCGGAAAGGCTAACTTCAACAATCTTTTCTACTCCTTTAGAGGACAAAATTACTGGTAACCCTAAAAATTGATCTTTTATTCCATATTCACCATTAGCATATACGCAGGTTGGTAACAATTTGTTCTGGTCTTTTAAAATAGATTCTGCCATTTCGATAGCTGAAACTCCAGGTGCATAGAATGCACTTCCAGTTTTTAATAGCTTAACAATCTCAGCTCCTCCATCTCGAGTTCTCTGAATAATTTCATTTAATTTTTTGTTATCAATAAGTTGTGATATTGGTACTCCTGAAACAGACGTATAATCCTTCAAAGGAACCATATCATCCCCATGTCCACCTAATACTAATGCATTAATATTAGAAGCAGCTATACCTAGCTCCATAGCAAGGAAAGCTTTAAATCTTGCTGTATCTAATACGCCAGCCATACCAAGGACTCTCTCTTTTGGTAAAGAGCTAACTTGGTAAGCAACATAGGTCATTGCATCTAGTGGGTTTGTTACGACTATCAATATCGTATTTGGTGAGTTTTTTACTACTTGTTCCGTAACTTCTTTTATAATCTTTGTGTTAGTACTAACTAAATCATCGCGACTCATTCCAGGCTTCCTTGGGAGGCCTGAAGTTATAATAACTAAATCTGAATTTTTAGTATCTGAATAATCATTTGTACCTATAATTTTAGAAGAAGATCCGGAAACTGATAACATTTGAGTCAAATCCAGAGCTTTGCCTTGAGGTAGTCCTTCAACTATATCTAACAACACTACATCCGACAGATTAAGCTCTAGGGCTCTATATGCAGCCGATGCTCCAACGTTGCCTGCTCCAATGATAGATATCTTTGGAAGATTTGACAATTGATTAATATCCCCCGCTTAGTACATATAGTCTTTTAGACATTGTCCATATTTCTTATGATTGCGTCACCAAATTCAGAACACTTCAGAAGATTTGCTCCTTCTATCTGTCTTTCTAAATCATATGTAACATCTTTATCAAGCACAGTCTTTTCCATGGCCTTTACGATTAAATTCCCTACATCTTTCCAACCAATATGGTCAAACATCATTACTCCAGACAAGATAACGGAACCAGGATTGACTTTGTCTTGACCAGCATATTTTGGTGCAGTACCATGAGTAGCTTCAAATAATGCAATTTCATCTCCAATATTAGCACCAGGAGCTAATCCAAGACCACCAACTTGTGCTGCACAAGCATCTGACATATAATCACCATTTAAATTAGGCAATGCTAATACGTCATATTCATTTGTTCTAGTAAGAATTTGTTGTAGCATGTTGTCGGCAATACGATCTTTCATAACAATCATTCCTTCTGGAACTTTCCCATTATGTTTATCCCACAAGTCATCTTCAGTTATTGTCTTATCACCAAACTCTTCTTTTGCTAATTCGTAACCCCAATCTTTAAAAGCTCCCTCCGTGAATTTCATTATGTTTCCTTTATGAACTAAAGTTACGCTTTCTCTATTGTTTTCAATGGCATATTGGACAGCCTTTCTAACAAGTCGTTTCGTTCCAAAAGCACTAATAGGTTTTATTCCAACGCCAGACAAATCTCTGACATTTGCACCTAATTTATCTTGAAGAAATTTAATTAATTCATTTGCTTCTTTTGTATTACTTTCATATTCAACTCCTGAATATACATCTTCTGTATTTTCTCTAAATATAACCATGTCCATATTTTGTGGACTTCTAACAGGTGAAGGAGTTCCTTGTATCCATCTAACTGGTCTAACGCATGCATATAAATCCATTATCTGCCTTAAAGATACATTTAAACTTCTAATTCCACCGCCTACAGGAGTAGTTAGAGGGCCTTTTATTGAAATAAGATATTCGCTAATAACATCAGTTGTTTCTTTCGGTAGCCATTCTTTAGTAATCTCTAAAGCTTTCTCTCCCGCATATACTTCAGCCCAAGATATCTTCTTTGAACCTTTGAAAGTTTTTTCAACTGCGGCATCAAAGACTCTCACTGATGCTCTCCATAAATCTGGACCTATTCCATCTCCTTCGATGAAAGTAATGATAGGATTATCCGGAATATCATAAGTCCCATCTTTGTTTATGGTAATTTTAGCGCCGTCACTAGGTATTTTTACGTTTGACATGTTACATTCTCCCTGAATTTACTACAGAGAAAAATATAATAAATAAAAAGAAAAAATCAATTATTAATTTGTTTTTTGCATTTGACGTAATACAGTCTGGAGTATCCCGCCATTATAAAAATATTCAACTTCTACTATAGAATCTAGCCTACAAACAAGTGTTATCTCTTTTGTTTGGTCGCCTTTCTTCATTTTTACCTGCAAATTAGTAAGTGGTTTTAAATTGTCTGAGACACCAGATATTGTGAAAAATTCATCTCCCTTGATGTTATGAAATTCGGCATTTTCTCCATCTAAAAACTGCAACGGCAGAACTCCCATTCCTACTAAATTGCTTCTATGTATCCTTTCAAAACTTTCTGCAATTACAGCTTTTACACCCAAAAGCATAGTTCCTTTAGCAGCCCAATCTCTTGAACTTCCTGTTCCGTATTCCTTTCCTGCTATAACAATCAAAGGAGTGTTAGACTCTTTATAATTCATAGCAGCATCATATATAGATAATGTTTCACCTGTATCGAAGAATTTTGTGAAGCCTCCTTCAACGTCATCTAAAAGTTTGTTTCTAATCCGAATGTTTGCAAAAGTTCCTCTCATCATAACTTCATGGTTACCTCTCCGAGAACCGTAGCTGTTGAAATTTTTCAATTCAACACCTCTATCAGTTAAATATCTTCCAGCAGGAGTTTCTTTTGTGAAAGAACCTGCGGGTGATATATGATCAGTAGTTATAGAGTCTCCAAGGTAAGCCAATACTCTTGCATGGTTAATATCAGATACTTTTGGCAACTCATCCGAAAAATCATCAAAGAAACCTGGCTTCTGTATATAAGTAGATTCTTTGCTCCACTCATAAATTGATCCTTCTGGGATTGATATTGATTCCCATCTGTCATCACCAATAAAAATATTTTTATACCTATTTGTAAAAGTGTCAGGCAAAATTGAATCGTAAACTGTATTTCTAATTTCATCATTTGATGGCCATATATCTTTCAAGTAAATACTTTTACCATCTGCAGAAATTCCAATCTTGTCGTTGTAGAAATCAATATCAATAGTTCCGGCCAACGCATAAGCTACTACTAAAGGTGGTGAACCAAGATAAGATAATCTTATAAGAGGATGGACTCTGCCTTCAAAATTTCTGTTTCCACTTGAAACAGCTGCAACATGCAACGAATTATTTACAATAGGTTCCTCTACTTCTGGAGGCAAAGGACCACTATTTCCTATACAGGTTGTACAGCCAAATCCAACTGTTTTAAAACCTATATCAGAAAGACTTTCAAGTAAATCAGCATTCTCTAGATAATCAACAACTACTTTTGAACCTGGAGCTAAACTAGTCTTGACATACGAAGGAACTTTTAACCCTAAATCATTAGCTTTCTTAGCAACTAACCCTGCTGTAATCATTACATAAGGATTTGAAGTGTTTGTACAACTTGTTATTGCTGCTAAAACTACTGATCCATTCTTTATTGACTCACTTGATTCTTTTATTTTAAATTCTTCTTCATTGTTTAATTTTCTTGATTCAAGTTCATTATGTAAAGCATCCTTCATTTCTGATAATAAAATTCTATCCTGCGGTCTCTTTGGACCTGCTAATGCAGGTTGAACGGATTCAAGATTTAGGTATAAAGATTTGTAGTAATCAGGGTCTACGCTTGAAGAATCTCTGAAGCTATTTTGATTTTTGTAATAATTTTCTACTAAATTTACTTCCTCTTTGGTTCTACCCGTTAGCTTTAGATAATTTAATGCCTCTTCGTCAACAGGGAAAAAGCCCATTGTAGCACCATACTCGGGAGCCATATTGGCAATAGTTGCTCTGTCTGGTAGCGGCAAATTGTCCAAGCCTGGACCATAAAATTCCACAAATTTCCCTACTACTCCCTCTGTTCTTAACATCTCTGTAATGTTTAAAACTAAGTCAGTTGCTGTAACTCCTTCACATAAATTACCCTCTAATTTAAAACCAATTACATCTGGAATTAAAAAGTATAGCGGCTGTCCTAACATAGCTGCTTCTGCCTCTATTCCGCCAACTCCCCATCCAAGAACACTAATTCCATTAATCATGGTAGTGTGGGAGTCAGTTCCAACCAAAGTATCTGGAATACAAATCTCTTTGTCATTATGTCTAATCTTTTGAACTAATTTGGCTAAATATTCAAGATTAACTTGATGGACAATGCCATTACCTGGGGGGACAGCTCTGAAATTAGCAAAAGCTTCTTGAGCCCATCTTAAGAATGAATATCTTTCCTGATTTCTTTCAAATTCTAATTTTGTATTTAGATAAAGTGAATCTTTCTCTTTAAAATAATCCACTTGAACAGAATGATCAATTACTAAGTCAACTGGCACCAAAGGGTTAATAGAGGCAGTGTCTCCCCCTTTTTTGTTTACAATGTCTCTCATGGCGGCTAAATCAGCAACGCAAGGTACTCCAGTAAAATCTTGTAAAACGACCCTAGAGGGACTAAAAGGTATTTCAAATTTTTCTGTCTTATTGAAAATAAATTTTTTAATTAATTCTTCGTCTATTATTTTGTTGTCATAGTTTCTAATAAGATTTTCTAAAAGGACTCTTAAAGAATAAGGCATAGACTGTAAATCAAAAGATAAATCTTCAGATAACTTTGGTAAAGAATAATAATTAAATTTTTTCTTTTGTCCTACAATGTTTGTGGTAATTAAATAATCGTTTTTATTCATAAGCAATCTTCACTCAATAAAATTAATTTTCTCTATTTGTTTTATTTTATCAAGTCTGGCTTCATGTCTTCCTGATTCAAAATCAGTTGTTAACCAAAGCTCAATAATATTCTTTGCAACATCTGATGTAATGTATTTCGCTCCTAGAGTAATAACATTAGAATTATTATGAGATCTGGACATTATTGCGACATTAACGTCATTTGCAACTACTGCGCGAATATTTGTATATTTGTTTGCAACTATATTCATTCCACAACCAGAAGCGCATATTAAAATTCCTCTTTGGAATTGATCTTGAGAAACTCTTTTTGCTACCTCAGAAGCAGAATCAGGATAATCAAAAGACTCTTCAGAGTAAGTACCAAAGTCCTTATATTCATAATTTAACTTTTCCAAATACTCTTTTATCTCTTCTTTAAGGACAAAGCCCCTATGGTCAGAGCCAATAGCGATTTTCATTTTACTCCTCGAATTTTTTGAAAACTAAAGTGCAATTGGTTCCACCAAAACCAAAAGAATTACTTACAACAATATTTATATTTTTATCTATAGAAGAATGTGGTACATAATTAAGATCGCATCCTTCTTGTGGATTATCTAAATTAATTGTTGGTGGGATAACTCCCTCATGTATTGCCATAGAACATATACCTGCTTCTATTCCACCAGCTGCACCCAAAAGGTGTCCTGTAATTGATTTTGTAGAACTAATAAGTAGTTCTTTAGAATGAGAGTTAAAAACTTCCTTGATAGCATTTGTTTCATTTATATCATTTTGTTGTGTGGAAGTGCCGTGTGCATTAATATAATCTACTTCATCATAGTTAACTTTAGAATTTCTTAAAGCAGAATTCATGCAAATAACAGGTCCTTCGACTGAAGGAGAAGTAATATGATGAGCGTCTCCGCTCATGCCAGAACTAAGCAATTCAGCATAAATTGTAGCCCCTCTCTTTTTTGCATGATTTAATTCTTCAAGAATAACTAACCCTGAGCCTTCAGACATTACGAAACCATCTCTATCAGCATCAAAAGGTCTAGAAGCAGCTTTTGGATTATCATTTCTAGTAGATATTGCTCTCATTACATTGAAACCTGAAATCGCAACATGGACTAATGGGGCTTCTGCTCCTCCTGCAACCATAGCGACTGCGTCGCCTCTTTCTATCATCATCGCAGCATAAGCAATGGCGTGAGCTCCTGCTGCACAAGCAGTTGCTGTAGCACAATTTGGTCCTTTTAAATTATTAAAGATAGATACATACCCTGCTGCCATATTTGGTACCATCGAAGGAACAAAGAATGGGGAAACCCTTGAAGGTCCTCTATCTTTGTAAACAATAACGTTGTCTACGAAGGTTTGTATACCACCTATGCCAGATCCAATATAGGAACCCACGAGGTGAGAATTTTTTTCAGTTATTTCCAGGCCTGAATCTTTAAGAGCCATAGAAGCTGCTGCTGCAGCGTAACAAATAAAAACATCGCTTCTTCTTGCTTCTTTCGGATCCATAAAGTCCTCTGCATTAAAATTAGAAGGGACTTCTCCTCCAAATTGAGTTTTTAAATCAGAGGCATCAATTCTTTTTAGATAATCAATCCCAGATATACCTTCTTTAACTTTAGGCCAAACTTCGTCCTTCCCAATACCTAGAGAGGACAACATACCTATACCTGTTACTACAACTCTGTTCATTATATTATTTCTTATTTTTTACTATGTAATTAATGGCATCACTTACTTTTAATATTTTTTCAGCATCTTCATCAGCTATTTCAACACCGAATTCATCTTCCATGCTCATAATAAGTTCAACTAAATCTAATGAGTCAGCGCCTAAATCCTCAATAAATTGGGAATCAAGAGTGATCTCACTTTCGTTCTTTCCTAACTGAGATGCAATCATTGAGATTACCTGTTGTTGTATTTCTTCTGACATAAATGTCCTCCTTAGGTGTAAAGACCACCATTAATCTTCAAAATCTCTCCAGTTATATATGATGAATCATCTGAAGCTAAAAACAATACAGCTTTTGCAACATCTTCGGGAATCCCAAATCTTGAGAGTGGTATTATTTCTTTGTATTTTTCTTTAACTGAATCTGGTAAAACGTCAGTTATGTCTGTTTCGATAAATCCCGGACTAATAGCATTAACGTTTATATTTTTAGAACCTAACTCTTTTGCTAAAGACTTAGTGAATCCCATTATGGCTGACTTCGTTGATGAGTAGTTAGCTTGTCCTGGGTTTCCCATCTCTCCAACTACTGATGTTATATTAATTATTTTTCCATATTGATTTTTAACCATTGATCGTACTACGTTTTTTGTGCAATTGAAAACTCCTTTAGTGTTGACTTCAAAAACTTCATCCCATTGCTGTTCTTTCATTCTCATAAACAATGAGTCTCTTGTAATTCCTGCATTGTTAACCAAAATATCGATCTTTTCATATTTTTCTAAAATATATTTGATTTTCTCTTCCACGACTATGGTATCTGAAACATTAAACTGAAGTATCTCCCCAGTTCCTCCTGATTCCTCAACAATGTTCAGTACTTCTTTTGCGGAGCTTTCAGAATTTGCATAATTTATAATAACAATCGCTCCTGCTTTTGCTAGTTCTATAGATACTGATTTACCTATACCTCTAGAACCACCTGTAATTAACGCGACTTTACCATTTAGCATATTTATATTTTATCCAAATCAGCTTTTTCACCAAAATTTGAAACCTGGCAATCTGGAACTATTCTTTTAATTAAACCTGATAAAACATTTTTTGGTCCAACCTCTAAAAATGATTTAACACCCAGATTTTTGTTTAAATAATTTACTGATTGATGCCAGAGGACTGGACTAACTAATTGATCAAGAAGAAGGTCTTTAATCTTTTCTTTGTCATCCATAGTTTTCGCATTGAAATTAGAAACCATTGGTATTTTGAAATCTAAAAAATTAATTGAATCCAATACAACTTGCATTTTGTCGACAGCTGACTTCATCAATTGTGAATGAAAAGGAGCGCTAATATCGAGCAGTACAACTCTTTTTGCACCGGCTTTTTTTGCTAAGTCGGCAGCCTTTTCAACTGCCATCTTGACCCCTGATATTACAACTTGACCTATACTGTTATAATTTGCAGGAGCAACATAAGAATCGTTATCTGAAGCTTCCTTGCAAATTTGATTTACTTGTTCATCTGGCAAACCTAAAACAGCTGCCATGCCACCCACTCCAAGAGGAACAGCTTGTTGAGTGTATTCACCTCTTTTTCGAACAGCCCAAATGGCATCCTCAAAATCAAGCGACCCGGAAGCTACTAAAGCTGAATACTCGCCAAGGCTATGCCCTGCTACAAAACAAGGTTGAACATCTTTCAATGAAGTTAAGACTCTATGTGCTGCAGTACTTACAGTAAGAATTGCTGGTTGAGCATTTACTGTTAAATGAACATCCTCGCTTTCGAAACATAATTTTTTCATATCAATTCCCAATCGCTCACTCGCTTGAGCAAAAGTTAATCTAGCTTCTTCAAAATTTTCATATAAATCTTTCCCCATGCCAACGTATTGGGAACCTTGTCCGGGAAAAACTAGAGCTAACATTTTAATACACCTTGTTTTAACATAATTTCAGAAAATTAATTCTTTCTCGAAGCTTGGTATTCCTCTATAGTTCTGTATCTATGAGAAATCTTAATTTCTCCAGTTTTTTTATCTTTAGATAATCCACTTAAAACTATTTTTTGGTGGTTCCTTCTCTTTCCAATCTTAGATTTTGATGTTTTTCTTTTTGGTGTTGCCATAATAGTATCCTTATAAAATGGTATTATAGGTCAATATAATCATTTTACAACTTGCAATAACCTTTTTGTCTCATCATGTTGAGGATTCTTAAAAACCTCTATTGTTGAGCCTTTTTCCACTATAGAGCCATTTGAAAGAACAAAGACTTTGTCGCACAAATCTTGTATTAATCTAAAATCATGAGTGATGAACAACATTGTAAGATTGTTATTTTTTATTAAATTTTTTATTATTCTAATTATTTCTAGTTGAGATTTTAAATCTAATGATGACATAGGCTCATCAAAGACAATAAATTCTGGATTAGACAAGACTGCTCTTAAAATCAATATTTTTTGTCTTTGGCCTCCACTTAGGTTAGATGCATTTTTATCTAGAATGTCTTCGTTTAGACCAACTTTTAACAAACTATCATTAATTTTGTTTATTTTTTCAGTAGTTGAATGCTCTTTGTCATTCCAAAAAGAATCTAAAAGTATATTCTTAATTCGCTTTTTAGGGTTAAGAGAGCCAAACAAATCTTGAAAAACTATTTGAACTTTTTTTGCATAATCTTTTCTTGTAATCAAGTCTACAGTCTCACCTTCGAAAAGAACTTGTCCTTTGTTGGGTAATAATAATTTTGTAATTAATTTTGATATGGTACTTTTTCCAGAACCACTAAGTCCTATTAGTCCGACTGCTTCACCGCGATTAATAGATAAATTTAATTCTTGCAAGACCCAGTGTTTAGTTGTTTCAAACTTAAAAAATAATTTACTTAGTTGAATAAGCTCGACTTTTGGTTTTGGATTTCTTTTCGACATAGATTGATTATCTTTTTCTATTGAAAGTTTATTTTTTTCATGCAACTTGTTAATTTGAAAAACATTATCAAGTTTGCTTAATAGACTATCTTTAATTTGGTAGCATTCGTCACAGTAATTAGAGACTATCCTCGGGTCATGTGTAATAATTAGTATTGTAAGTTCTCTATCTTTTGAAATCTGAGCCAATAAATCTAATATAAGTTTTTCGTTTACCGCATCGAGTGAAGATGTGGCTTCATCAGCTATTATCATTTCTGGATTATTTTCCAAAGAAAGTGCTATCAGTACTCGTTGAGCCATACCACCGCTGAGTTCATGAGGATATTTTTTTAGCAATTCATCAATTTTATCAAATCCAACCTCATCTAATAATCGTTTTGCGTAATCTTTTATATCTAAATTTTTATCAATTATTTTTAAATTTATTTCAAAATGTTGAAATATTGTTAGTACCGGATTCAATGATGATAAAGGTTCCTGGGGAATATACGAGATATTCCTCTCATGCCGATCATCAACTTCATTTCCCTTGTATTTAAAAATTTTATATTCTTTTTTTGCATTATATATAAACTCTTTTCCCATTATAGCGTATGCAAAAAGTGATTTCCCTGTTCCACTTTGACCCACAATGGAAACAACTTTTCCCTTTTCTATAGTAAAATCTGAGTCTTTTAATAAAACTTCACTGTTGTTGTTTTTAGAAGTTATTTTAATAGATTTAATTTCCAATAAATTAGTCATATATATTCTAAATCTTAGTTTATTTCCAGCTAATATAAAAGTGTATAATTGTTATATGGAAAATTTATTTAAGAATTTGCTAACAGCAGCATTTGTTATTGTAATAGGATCAACATTAATTTTCTTCTACTTCAATCATTTAGAGTCAGTTGAGAATGAAATAAATTTGAGCTCAAATAAATTAATCAACAGTGAAAGCTATAAAGATAAAAATAAAGTCAGTTCTTATATGAATAATTTTAAAGATATCAAATCCAGTAGTTCGTCCTATTTAATACCTTTACTTTCTTCAAATTACTTTCTTGAAAACAATGAACCTGAGATGGCTCTAAAAGTTTTAGACAAAATACCAGAATCTGATTCGAAACTAATCAATGATTTAATATTTTCTTTACAGAGTAGAATTTATGCGGAAATCAATATGTGCGATAAATCCATAAATCGATTTGAAAAAATTGATTCATATAATTCTATTGCTTCAGATACCAGAACATATATTGGGAAATGTCTCAGGGAGTCAGTGAAATGATTATATATATTTTAATTGGAATAGTCGGGGGCTTTATGAGTGGGTTCATGGGTATAGGGGGTGGTTTAGTGATGGTCCCATTGTTAGTGATATTATCTAAATTTACTCAACATATGGCTCAGGGTACCTCTTTGGCTGTTCTAACTCTACCTGTTGTTGTTTTTGGTGCTTATCAATATTATCAAGAAGGAAATATCAATATGAATGCCGCTATAACAATAGCAATATTTTTTTGTATAGGTATATTTTTAGGTTCAAAAACTGCTCATTTACTTTCATCTGAAAACTTAAAAATTATATTTGGTTTCTTGATGGTATTTATAGGTATTAGAATGATAATCAATTAGATACAAATTTATCAGAATACTCTGTTAGAGCTTTTACGTTTTCAAACCAAACCATTTCTTCATCTTTTCTAAGCCATGTTGTTTGTCTTTTAGCTAACCTTCTTGTATTGGTTTTAATTTTTTCTATAGATTCATCTTTAGTAAAATCTCCCTTTAAGTACATGCAAATCTCTTTGTATCCTATTGAACGTAGAGGTTTGATTTCTTCACCATATAATTCGACTAGACTCTTAACTTCATCAATAAGACCATCTGATATCATTGTATCTACACGTAAATTAATTAGGTCATCTAATTGTGGTTTTGAAATAGATAAACCGATTTTAATAAATTGGCAATCCTTTAGAGTAGTACGGTTCTCTTCTCTAAATAATTCAGAAGGTTTTCTTTGGGTTATTTTATTTATTTCTAGAAACCTAATTATTCTTTGAATATCTCTATTGTTTATTTTTTTTGCTTGGTCAGGATCAATCTCAAGAAGCATATTGTACAAATGGTCTATCCCATTACTTTCTAGTTTGTCTTGCAAGGTCTTCCTAAAATCATCATCTTTTGGCAACTCAGAAGTTAATCCATCTAAAAGAGATTTTATATATAGTTGTGTGCCACCTGAAACTATTAGATTTTCATTTAAGCTCGAATTAATCACGTCTCTACTTAATTTCATGTACTGCCATGCATCAAAATCTTTGTCTGGTTGAATAATATCAATAAGATGATGAGGAATTGTGTTCATAATATTTTTTGAAGGTTTTCCAGTCCCAATATCAAAACTTTTATAAACATGCATTGAATCAGCTGAGATAATCTCTGTTTGATATCTTCTAGCTAATTCTATTGATAAATTTGTTTTGCCGCTGGATGTTGGTCCAGTTAATATTACAATCTTTTTTTTCTTGTCTTTATTCCCGGAAGTTCTCAATATCCTGATCAAGTGCCTCTTTTCTGCTTAATCTAATTTTTCCATCTCTTTCTTTAGATAAACATTTCACTAAAACTTCATCACCTTCTTTAAGGATATCCGAAACTGTTTTAACTCTTTCTTTTGCTAGTTCAGATATATGAATTAGTCCATCAAGTGTTGGGCTCAATCCTACAATTGCACCAAAATCTAATATTCTTTTTACTTTACCTATATAAAATTCTCCAACATCAATGTCTCTTACTATATAGGAAATGTCTTTCAGTGCGGACTTGGCATCTGATTCGTTGATAGCTATGACATTCACTTTCCCTGAATCTTCAATGTCGATTTTGACATTATTATCTTCGGTTAGTTTCTTTATGTTTTTACCACCAGAGCCTATAATGTCTTTGATCTTATCTGGATTAACATGAATTGTTGTAATTCTAGGTGCATGAGGTGAGATGTTTTCCTTCTTGGAACTAATTGTCTTAGCCATCTCTGATAAAATATGGAGCCTTCCTTCTTTTGCTTGATCAAGAGCTTCTTGAAGTAATTCTTTGCTGATTCCTTGAATTTTAATATCCATCTGAAGTGCTGTAATTCCCTCTGATGTTCCACAAACTTTAAAGTCCATGTCTCCAAGATGGTCTTCGTCTCCAAGAATATCTGATAAAATCAGATGGTTTTCATTTTCTTTAATAAGACCCATAGCAATACCTGCAACTGGTGCACTAAGTGGTACTCCAGCATCCATTAAAGACAAAGATGATCCGCAAACTGTGGCCATTGACGAGGATCCATTAGATTCCAAAATATCAGAAACAATTCTTACAGTATATGGAAAAGTGTCAGGACCTGGCATTACACCCATCACAGCTCTTCTAGCGAGTTCTCCATGGCCTATCTCTCTTCTTCCAGTTCCAAGTCTCATTGATACCTCGCCTACGCTAAATGGCGGAAAATTATAATGGAGCATGAAAGTCCTTCTTTCCTCTCCTTGTAAAGTATCAATTCTTTGTTGGTCTTCTTTTGTACCAAGCGTAACAGCTACCAATGCTTGTGTTTCGCCTCTAGTAAAAACTGCTGAGCCATGGGCTCTACTCAAAATACTTATCTCAGATGAAATATTTCTAATATCAGCAAAAGATCTTCCATCTATTCTGGTCTTATCATTTATCATCATCTGTCTGACTGAAGTTTTTTTGAAATTATCAAATATCTCTTTAAAATCTTTCTCATTAAAATTCTCATCTTCAGAAATATTATTCAATGTGCTTGTATATAGATTTGCAATGGAGGTGTTACGTTCCTGTTTCGATTGAATTCTAATAGATTTCTGTAAATCTTCGGATATTAGATCTTCGATTTTCTTCACAAATTCTGAATCTAACTCTTTTTGAATGACAATTCTTTTTTCTAAACCTTCGGGGATTAATTTGTTTTGAAAACCAATTATCTCTTTGATATGTGTATGTCCAAACATTAAAGCATCAACTATCTCAGCTTCTGGTATAGTATCTGCCTCACCTTCCACCATAAGTATTGCTTCGTTGCTACCTGCAATTATAAAATTTAAATCTGATGCTTCTATTTCTTCAAATGTAGGATTGCATATTAAATTATTATCGACTCTCCCTACTCTAACACCAGCTAATGGGCCATCAAATGGTATGTTTGAAACTGTTAAAGCAGCTGAGGCTGCTGTAATAGCAAGCACATCAGGTGGATTTATATTATCAGCCGAATAAACACTAATAATAACTTGCGTTGGAAAATTATAGTTTTTTGGGAACATTGGTCTAAGCGGTCTATCTATTAATCGTGATATTAATGTTTCTGATTCTGTTGGTCTACCTTCTCTTTTAAAATAACCGCCTGGTATTTTCCCAGCAGAAAAAGCTTTTTCCTGGTAGTTAACTGTAAGAGGAAGAAAGTTATCATCTACTGGATCTAAAGAGCTAACAACGGTTGCAAGGACTTGTGTATCGCCAATTTGTGCAAGCACAGATCCGTCTGCTTGTTTCGCTAGTTTGCCAGTTTCTAAAGAAAAAGATTTGCCAGCAAGAAGTTCGTTAATATTTTTGTATGAATCCATCGAAACCTATTTTCTTAAACCATGCTTAGAAAGAATTTCGATATATTCATCTTTGTCTTTTCTCTTTATATATTTCAACAACTTTCTTCTTCTTTCAATCGCTAAGAGCAGTCCTCTTCTAGAGGACGTGTCTTTTTTAAAACTTTGGACATGTTTAGTCAGCAATTCAATTTTTTTTGAAAGAATTGCTATTTGAACTTTTGTGGACCCTACGTCTTTATCTGAAGATCCAAATTCATTAATTATATCCTTCTTATTTAAAATCAATCATTAACCTCTTTAAATTTCTTAGCTTAATAATTAATCAATTATCTTTAAAAATCAAGTGTGTTAAACAAACTACTAGAACAATTTGATATCCGAATAAATATAATCGCCAGTTTCATTAAAGTTGTTATTTATAAGACCTACTGGATATTCGTCTATCGTAAGTAATTTGTGCTGGTCTTTATTAGATTTTACTCCTAATTTTTTTGATAAATTTGATAAAAATTCGTTATTCACCTTCTTGTGGTTTGAATGCTGTTTCAAATGATCTAATAGACTTTTATTGATCTCAACTGTAGAAAACAAATCATCAGGATTAAAAAAAATCGGACTCTGGCTATCAATTAAAGAAAAGAATTTGTTTGAATCCTCAACATTAAAAGAACCACTAGACAATCTTCTTAAGCTGGCAACAGAAGCACCAACTCCTAGCTTGTCACCTATATCGCTAACCAACGATCTAATGTAAGTTCCTTTTGAACAGTCAACTTCAAGTTCAAAAGTATATTCTCCACTCTTAGCAATATGAATATCATATATAGTAGAAATTCTTTCGGGCAAACCTACTTCTTTACCTTGTCTTGCATATTTATAAGAAGGAATACCATTTATTTTAATTGCAGAATAACTTGGTGGAACATATGTGTATTTACCTATAAAAGATTTAACTATTTTTTTTAAAGTTTCTAAATGAAGTTGAGGAACTTCAGTTACATGTAACACTCTTCCTGAAATATCTAAAGTTTCAGTTTGCAAACCAATAATAGCTTTAACAATGTACTTCTTTTTGTTTTCATTTATAAAAGGAATCAGCTTAGTTAGTTTGCCCAAAAAAATTGGGACAACACCTGTTGCTAATGGATCCAAAGTTCCAGTATGGCCTGCTTTTTCTGCATTAAAATATTTTTTTATTTTGTTAGTCACGTAAGTTGTAGTCATTCCGTATGGTTTATCAATTAATAAAATCTTATCCATTTTTAAGCTCTTTAATTATTCCCTCAATCAATATTTGAATCTTTCCATCAAAACGAAAACCTGATGCATTTTTATGACCCCCTCCACCAAATCTTCCAGCAAAATCAGATAAATCTTTAAACCCATTTGATCTGAGACTAATTTTCCATTTGTCAGTACCAATTTCTCTTATAAAAATGCCTATTTCTACATCAGAATAATTTAGAAGAGAATTAGCAATCCCTTCAGAGTCTTCTTTAGTGGTTCCAGTTTCATCATAGAAAGAATCTGTAGAGTGGCAAATAGCTGTTTTTAATTCTTCATTGAAATCAAGTGTAGAATATATTTTATTTCTTAATTGTAGTCTTTTTATTTCCCCATTATTGAATATGCTTTTATTTAAAGTTTCTAAGTCTCCGCCCATAGAAAGTAGCTCCTTACAGATTTCAAATGTTTCGGGATTAACATTTGAATTTTTGAATGATGAAGTATCAGTAATTATAGTTGTAAGAAGGCAAGTAGAAATCTTGGATTTGACTGATTCATTTGTTATTTCCGGAAATTGCTTAATTAGCCTGTAAACCAAAACACCAGTAGATGAAGCATCAGTGTCAATGTAAGTAGCTTCTGAATTTTCAATCTTATTATTTTCATGATGGTCAATTACAATAATTGGCAAATCATTATCTTTAATTGTTAAATCTAAATAATTAGACATTTCGGAACCTGTTCGTTCGAAATCATTTAAATCTAATATAAGGGCTAAATCAAAATCCTTTGGAAGAGTTTCAATAGAATCATGGATAATTTCATCTGCCCCAAGAAATGATAGATAATTTGGAATCCCATCACGATTATAAACTACACAGTCCTTAGAAAGGACATCCTTTATAAAGTAATAAAGACCTAAAGATGACCCTATTGCATCGCCATCAGGGCTATAATGTGAAACTAAAAGTATTTTCTTCTTTGTATTAATTAATTCTTTAATATTTAAAAGGACAGAGGTGCTAAGTTTTTTCGAATCCATCTTTCTGGTTAGATAGTTTGATTTATTTTATCAAAAGTAAAAATTTCTATTGTATCTCCTTGCTTGATATCTTCCATATTTTCAAAACCTATTCCACATTCAAAGCCACTAGCAACTTCTTTTACATCATCTTTAAATCTTTTCAATGAAGTTATTGTCGTTTCGAATACAATTTCATCTTCCCTTTTAACTCTTATGTTGTGCCCTCTGACTGCTTTGCCGTCATTAACTAAGCATCCAGCAATTTTACCTTGCTTAGAAAGATTGAAGATTTCTCTAATTTCTGCATGACCAGTAACTCTCTCTTCAAGGATTGGGTCTAGTAGTCCTTCAAGTAATTCTTTTATTCTATCTAATATTTCATATATTATTTTGTAGGTTTCACATCTTATTGAAGATTTATCTAACATAGCTTGGACTTTCGGCTCTACATTAGTTGAAAATCCTAGGATTATTGATCCTGTTGACTCTGCAAGCATAAAGTCTGATTCGTTAATTGTTCCCACAGCAGAATGTACAATTTTTGCTTTGCATTTTTCAGATTCAAAATTAAGTAATGCGGAAACAAGAGCATCAAGAGAACCCTGAGTATCAGCTTTCACTATAACTGGCAATTCTTTAATTTGAAGTAACTGTAAATCTGAATTAATGAAGTCTAAATCGACTGTGTGCGACTTGAAAGACTTTTCGTCTTCGATGTTAGACAACCTATTTCTTATTACATCCTTTGCAATTTTATCATTTTTAACTATATTGTATTGCAATCCAGCTTCAGGAACACCATCAAGCCCTAGTATCTCTACTGGATAGGATGGTGCCGATGTCATTAGTTGCTTGCCTTTGTCATCAATTAGTGCACGAATCCTACCTGAATTTGTTCCACAGAGTATTGTGTCACCTCTTTTAATTTCTCCTTCCTTGGGAATCAAAGTAGCAACAACCCCTCGTCCTTTATCCAAATAAGCTTCGAGGATGTATCCAGAAGAAGGAATTTTGGAATTGGCTTTCAATTCCATAACATCTGATTGTAGTACTACTATTTCCAATAAGTCATCTATGCCTTTTCCGTTCAATGCAGACACTGGAACAAAAGGAGTATCGCCACCCCAATCCTCTGGTGTAAGTCCTTTTTCTGACAATTGAGTCTTAATCGAATCAACATTTGAATCTTCTTTATCAATCTTATTTACAGCAACTACAATAGGAACATTTGCGGATTTAGCATGACTAATAGCCTCATCTGTTTGTGGCATTACCCCATCATCAGCAGCAACGACTAATATAATAATATCTGTCAAACTTGCTCCTCTAGATCTCATTGCCGAAAAAGCGGCATGTCCTGGAGTATCAATAAAAACTAAATTTTTTTTGTTAACGTTAACGCTATATGCGCCTATTGATTGTGTTATACCTCCATGTTCTTTATCAACCACTTTGGACTTTCTAATATAGTCTAATAATGATGTTTTGCCATGGTCAACATGGCCCATGACTGTTATAATCGGAGGTCTCATTTGAATGTCAGAGTCTTTCCTTAAAAATCCTTCTTCTAAAACTGATTTTTCATTATAAGAGTCAACTTCTACTTCATAATTAAATTCTGAAGCAATAATAGTAGCTTCATCGGAATCAATTTCATCTTTTGCAGTTAATTTTAATCCTAACTCTGATGCTTTACTGATAACTTGGCCTATTTTTGCCTTTAATTTCGTTGCTAAAAGTGTAATGATAATTTTTTCTTGAATTTTTATCTTATTTACTTTTGTTTTGGTTCTCGTATTGCTTTCTATTCCATTTTCTTTATCAATTTCATCTGCAGATTGTGAATCTTTTTGAGTCCTAGTTTTTTTTGCAAAATTATTTGATATAAGATACTCCTTCCTACCACCAGGCAATTTTGCTCTAACAGCTTTTCTCAATACATCCATAGCATCTTCATCTATAATCTCTTCTTTGGATGGTTTAATCTGAACTTTTTTCTTTTCTACTTGCTTATTTTTTTTGGTTTCTGTTTTCTTTTTTGCATCTTCTGATCTAAATTCTTTTTGAATCTTAGCTGGAGGTTCTTTAGTAACATTAGTTTGCTTGTCATCTTTGCTTTTTGGTTTGACATCTCTTTCGTTAGTCTTTGCTGGAGAATACACTCTTTTGGTTTCGCGTGTAACAGTTTTGGTTGGTTGAGAATCTTGTTTAGTTTTTATTTCTTCTTTAATTTCTTCTTTAGAAACTTGTTCTTCAGCCTGTTTTTCCTTAGCGACTTCTTGTTCATCCTCAGTTTTTTCTTCAATTTTAAAAACAGGGGCCTTTTTTCGTCTTATCGTAACTTTGGCTCCAGACCTTTTTATAACATCTCTAGGAGATTTTTTTACTTTATCATTATCTGGCGAGAACGATATTTTTATTTTAGCAGCATCGTCTTCAGATATGGAACTAGCTGAGCTTCTTGCAATGATAGATAAATCTTTACATTTAGATAAAACATCTTTAACAGTAATCGAAATTTCTGTAGCTAAGTCTTTTATTTTAACTTTTCTCATGTTTTTTTTATTAACTATCCTGTTCACCTGTTTCTTCTTCAACTACTTTTTTGTCAGAGGCCTCATCTTCTTCGGCTTCATCTTCTACATTTATATTTCTTAATTTTTCTTGTAGTGCAGTTCTTGCTGCTAATTGAATTTTTTCAACGTCTTCTTCACTAGGAATTCCTGAGGATTTTTTTACATCCTCTGCTTCTCCGAATGCTATATCTTCTAATGTATGAAATCCTCCAGCAAATAAAAGATTTGCATTAACCTCAGATATATTTGGAAGAGTTAAAAGTAGTTTAACAACATTTTCTTGTTCTTCTTTAAGTTGTTCGTCGGTTTTTACAGTAATTTCCCACTCAATCAATTCGGAAGCTAATCGTACATTTTGACCTTTTCTACCAATAGTAAGTGAAAATTGATCTTTGTCTACAACAACTTCCATAACTTTTGATCCCTCATCAAGAATAACTTTAGTAACTTGAGCAGGAGATAATGAATTGCATGCAAATTTTGCAATATCGGCAGACCATGGAACAATATCTATTTTTTCTCCTTTTAATTCTTGTATTATATTTTGAACTCTTGACCCTCTCATTCCTACACATGCTCCTACTGGATCAATATCTGAATCCGAGGAAGAGACGGCAATCTTTGTTCTTCCGCCTGGATCACGAGAAATTCCCATGATTTGAACTATTCCCTCGTTAATTTCTGGTACCTCTGCCCTAAATAAGGATTCAACAAAATTTTTATGTGCTCTGGAAATTATTAATTGTGTTCCTCTTTTGTCTTCTTCTATTTTTAAAAGAACAGCTCGAAGTCTATCTTTGGGCTGAAAGTATTCTCTAGGTACTTGTTCATCGTATGGAATTATAGCTTCGGTTCTACCTATGTCGACAACGATAGTGCCTCTTGAAATTCTTCTAACAATACCGTTAATCAATTCACCTTGCCTGCTTCTAAACTCTTCGTATATAACTTTTGCTTCTGCTTCTTTTAATTTTTGTATAATTTTCTGTCTTGCATTTTGAATAGCGATTCTAGTGTAATCTGGGCTAAGTTTAACTCCGATTTCTTCATCAATTTGAACATCTGGATCGTACACCCTTGCTTCTTCTAATGAAATCTCCATGTCTTCATCAAAAACATCTTCTACAACTTTCTTGAATTCAAAAAGCTCAAGTTCATTGAATTCGTTAAATTGGCATTCTAAATCTTTATAAAGTGGGTCCGTTTTTAATAATTTATGTGCTGCTGATACGACCGATTCATTTACAGCGTCAAGAATTATTTCTTTATCTATTCCTTTGTCTTTAGAAACAGACTCAATTACTCTTGCTAGTTCATCAAAACTCATTTACTTTCTCCCTCTTCTAATATTTGATGAGTTCCTGGAGAAGAAACCTCTAAAACATAAGAAGATTCAAACAAATCATCAAAGCCATCAATATCGTTTATCACTTTATTGAATTTCACACAATCATCAATATTGATTCCTTTGTCTTTGTCAATATATATAACTAATTTTAAGGAAGAAGGTCCACCTGACAGCTCTAAATCAACAAACTTATATTCAGTTGTTTCGCACTCTTTCCTTATAATATTTACTAATTTT
>CEQP01006684.1_pt1 | contig 55975 bp, 90 predicted proteins | sample 356291 | NCBI WGS metagenome assembly CEQP01 (sample SAMEA2621221, study PRJEB7988) | marine metagenome | isolation source: saline water (ENVO:00002010), including | reverse complement strand
CGGCTGCCAGTTGTTTATTATACATCGCCGAACCGTAGGTAAAGGGCGGTTGTTCTATATACTGCATCGACTTACGGCAAGTGACATCTCGCCAGAGAAGGTCAGAGTCTTTCGGATAGTTTCGTGTCCAGACCAAGTTACTGTGCTTCAACAAACGCTTTGCTCTTTTGTTCAGAGGAAAGATATATCGAAACATAAAGCCCTCTATCTTACGAATGCCACGAGACTGCATAAAGTCTGTAGTCAACCAGAATACTCTTTCCTTACCAGCAATTCTGGCGTTCTCTTTGCATAGTTCCTTTGCAGAGCGCGGATGAAGTTTCTCACCATTGTTCATCATGTATACTTGTGTCCAATACTTCTCTCCGAAAAGAAAATTGGATGCCTGATACACATACCCACACTTACCCATAATACCATCTGCCATCGTGTATAGAAACAGCTTAGAGGGGTGTTGTTGTTTTATCCAACGTATCACTAGGGATAACATCTGTGATTCACTGTTACGAGGCATATCATCGTCCATACACATCTTACCTATCTCCCAATAGGAATCGGACTCAAGACCATCGAACATTTTATTGATTGTTTGCCGTGGTTGTGTTCCCCAGCCCAGTGTAAGTACACCTCTCAGACGCTCATGCACAAACACACCTAAGTAATGCTTCGTCAACCTAGGCATTACAGGTGAATAGTGGTGTTGCTGAATAAACTCTATGGCATCGTATTTGTTTATTTCTCTTACGAGCATATTATCTCTTCAGTTTAATAAACTTCCTACGCGACTTTGAAAACTGTTTAGAAGGTTGATTGTAGAATAACTCTTCTGTGGTGCCAGTTTTGATATATCCAATGTTCTGATTTTTCTCATTGAAGATATAAGTGTGATTGGGCGTATCATCTTCCCACTTGGTAATCTCTTTCAAATAAGTATAACCGTTTACGTTCAAGATTCACTCCATTCTATTAGACGTTGTTCAAACTCTTCATAGGTGCCATTCAACACATGCTCGTTTTGTTTTTCTCTGTAGATGAGATAGTGGTCAAGAAGCAGAAACAACTCATCACGCTTTATATCTCTCTCCAGACGTTTCTTAGTATGCTGTTTCATAAGTCTCCGATCCCCGAAAAAAATTCTGGGCAAAAAAAATAAAAATCGTTTTTAAAGAATACATGGCTGCGATACCAGATACCCTATCAAGACCTCGGCCCCAGAGAGCGGCGCATAGGCCCGGCCGTGCGGGCCCGCCGGAGCCTCTCAGCTGGGGCGAGGGGGCAGTGCGTTTGAGCTTATCAGGATTCACACACTGCCAGTTGCTCCTTTCGGTCAGCGGCCGGGTCTCACCCTTTGACATCCGCACCATAATCGCGAGCAGTTCTCTCCACCTTTTTACCGAGGCCAGTCCCTCCCGTCATTTGCCTCATCGGAGCGTGGTCATGCCACCTTTGCGACTCGGCACCGTGGTTCATCTCCGACCCCATAGCACTCTACTCTTAACCTCAACCACGGTGAGATGGTGCGGTTTAGCTGGGGTTTAAACTATTGTCAACTCATATTTATTGCCTCTCTCCACTCAATCAAACACTATGATCGCACATTCTTGAGCAAATGTCAAGAACTATTTTAAATAAGCGGGGCCAGTCCACTGTACCCAACTCAGGTCAGTGAAGACGTTGCCTCGTGCTGCGTTCCTAGCAGGGGCAGCCCATCCAGCGGCCTTGAGAATGTCACCATACTTGAACTTTTTGTCACTCTCAGTGGCAACCACGAAACCCCAGACGCTGTTACGTTGTAGGATCTTGATGTATTTCTGACCCTCAGTCCACTGAAGGCCCTCTATGAACTCGGTCTGCATCCGTTCATTCTCAGGCATAAACCGCATATAGTCTTTAATCATCACTTCCTTGACGGCCTCTAGAGCGGTTTGCATTTCCTGTTTCATCTGTATTCCTTTCATTAGTCTATGAGTAGATCATGACACACTTTGAAGCAAATGTCAACACTTTTCTTCATTTATAATCCCTTATATATCAATGACTTAGAATTTATTTTCTTCCTTAAAGGACTACATACCTATTATACCAATGGCGCGGCCCACCTGTCAAGGGTGAAATGAATAAAAAAAAGACTTGACTTCTGCTCAGATACCTGTTATGATCATTATACAATAAACAATTAAGGAAACAAATTATGTCAGTTGACTATCTTATGGAATCGAAAGGAATGGATCGCACAGAGGCCGAAATGGTAGAATACCTTATGTGTAGTAAGGGTATGACAAGCGAAGAGGCGATTGAAACCGCTCTCATGCTGCTTCAAATCCAGAACGGCAACTAAGCTCCTCTCCTTTTAAAACGTGGGAGCAGCGCTCTGCTGCTTGGGGCGTGCGGATTTAGATAACCACATTTCCCCACTATTTTCCACTTAGCACCTCAAGTATAGAACTTTTCCCCGCCTGTCTCACCTTCCTGTTACTCAGGTTCTTATTCTTTTTCTTCTCCTTCCTACTCAGGCTCGGTACGTTATTTACTCGCGTTCCGTGTTTGATTCCTGCCATGGTAATCTCTTCTATCGTTCTCAAGCACCCTATACAGATATCATCCTCTAGGACACAAACTCCTATGCACCCCGACTTCACTTTGCTACAGGGAAAAAGTAGTAAGTGTCCCCAGTGAAATACCACAAGAGGGCAGAGAATGGCGCAGTGATAACGATGATGCCTATCAACTCTACTAGGATACGTTTCCATAACGGCAAAGTTTCTTGCCATTCTCTGAATGGTTTTAGTTTTCTATACAAATAACCCATATACCACACACCATGCCTCTAGGAATAATGCTTGTGCCAGTGGGGCCATCATTACTAACGCAGCACTGATACCTAATAACAGCAAATATTCTTCCCATGTTAAGTTTACTAATCTATCTTGAAGTCTCCTCTCGGGCGATTTCATTACTTTTCTTCTCCATCTTTGCCTATCTGTTGAATACAGGATTGGGCACTCGACCACCAACCATCTGGTGGCAGTGGAGCACCCATTCCAAGCCATATACCGAATATCAACCACAAAATCCAATAACCTTTCATGTCATGTTACCTCATAACCAATCTGTCCACATCGGCAAGAAATGCATCATCAGCGTCCTATCCTTCTCATCATTGAATTGATGGCGGATTCAATCTCAGCGGTTGCTTGTGATTTTGGCACCATACTACAATGCAACTGCGCTCCAAATGACTCGCATACCTCAATCATATCTGATTTCTGTGCAATCATAGACTTCAGCGTTGACTCTTTGTAATCATAATAATTTTCATTCTCTGTGCTGGTGGCGGACGTAGCGGCGCATCCTACGGATAGCACACACAAGAATAAAATCGGAAGTGTTTTCAACTTCTCCATGACGTTTTTTTCTCCTCTGTCGGAAGTTATAGTTTAATTGCTAGGACTATCAGTATAGCGACTAGCAGTATGTTGGTAGTTAAAATGAGAATACCCAGCATTGTGTGATACCAAACCCATCTCGTTTTGTAGGCATTCTCAATGCTCACATCGTCAGGGTCAGGGTCAACACTCAACTTGGCACCCTCTACAAAAAACTTCCCGAAACTACCTATCCAAGAAGCTTTCGCCTTTTCAGTTCTTGCTTTACTTTTGTTTTCCATTTTCTCTGCACTGTGGTAGACGGATGCTCCCACATCTTCTTAGCGGGTGTGTTACATTCAAAATACGAAAACTCAGCCAACCCGCCTTTCTTCACTCTGTCGTTCTCGTAAAAAAACCATGTATCCCAATCAATCATATCAACCCAGTGTTTTGTGTCAGGATACTTTCTCTGAATTGCCTTGTTGTGATATTCGCTCGTCATATCGTCAGGAACATCATTTGTTTTGTTGGCAAATTCATCGTACAATCTACGTCCCATCCACCCAGCAGTGGCATTAATTGACGTTTTGTTTTTGTCGTATCCGTCCCACTCGTGTAGGTCATGGAATATGTTCATCCAGCACATATTGACCAGTGGCACGTTCAGTGTTTGACACAATGTCTGTAGTCCAACTATGGCACGGCAAGTGTCCACATAGCATTGTGGAATGTTATACATGCCTTCGTAATAATTTTTTAATCTGCCGTCCAGTGAGGGAATTCCATAGTTCCAAACACCATACCCGCCACCAACAATCAACCAGTTTGACATCGGGTGTTTGAGCTCACCACCAGTGCCATCGTGATACACGTTGTCTTTTAAAATGTAATTGGTAAATCCTTGTCCCACGCCGTTGTAGGCATTTCTGTAGTCGGGGTCTGTGTGAGTCATCAAAAACTCTTTGCGTAGTGGCGATGACCACATACACAAAACTGCTGGATTCATGTCCAGCGTTTCTTGTTTGGAAAGTTCGTATGCGAGTCGGTCAAAAATAATTTGGTTGCCAGAAGCCATCTCGGCGGTGTTCAATAGTTGAGGCCCTACTCGCAAGTCCTCTTTTAATTGCCATGCCCAAGATAGTTTCTTCTCATCTGGTTGTGCCGTGAAAGAACAACCACCTACCAATAATAACTTATCGTTTGCCCCCATCGTAGCGAACCGCATGTCCTTTTTCAATCAAGTATTCGTTCAAAGATTTATCGGCGTACTCACCCGCTGACCATATCTCACCCAGTATCCTACCGAATTTGCCCTTAGCGTCATACTTCCGTGTTTTCAATATAGCGGGTTTGCCCTCTGGACAAAACCCCTTTACGAAATCCTTCGCCGCAAGGCCTCGTTTCTTTTCTTCTAAATCTCGTGTTCTACTCTCGGGCGTATTGATGCCCACTAGTCGCACTCTCTCATTACGCAAAATGACATCGAACCCAAGGTCAATGTCTACATCACAAGTATCGCCATCAACCCATCGATTGATAGTCACCTTATATTCGTACATAGTTTATTCCTCTTCGGTTGCTCCTGCTAATTCTTTTAGCATGAAACTATGTAGGCGATTTCCATCTTTGCCGAGTGTGATGAATGTCCACTCTTCGCCCATCTTTTCTTTGAGGAATTCTTCAAATACTTTAACTAAAATGATGTTATGAACAGAGGCAGATTGTCTGAACCCCAGCCAATAACTCGTGTAGCCTACGCCACCGCAAATCACAATTGTTAATAAAAATAAGAATGTTTCATAGGTCATAGGAACTCCATGTTTGCCCATTGATTTTCAAGGAATTGCCGATTGTGCGCCACATACTCTCTGTAGCTTAACAATGGTTGATTGTATGCCTCACGTTCCTCACAATTTTTGTGAAACATTTCGTGAAAGAATCTGTCTTTCGCTTCTTCAAGTGAGATGGTCATATATCTGCTCCCAGTTTTGGACAACCAGTGCATTACCTTTGTAATTCATGTTGTGCCCATGTTCTACCAAAATACCCTCAAATCCAACTTTCATGCCGGCCTCGCAGTTGACGTACTTGTCTTCTATCCAAGGCGCTCCGTAGTATTTATGCGACAACTCTTCTAGAATCTCATCTTTGTCGGCACCACACGCTAAATAAATGTAATCGTGAAATGTATCCTCGCCGAACAACTTCTTTAGATTCCTAGTTCTCAACTCTTGGGCATATTTGTCCTCGTGTAGACTCGTTACAGCAACAAACCTATATCCATGCTTCTCAGCAAGTAACTTCATATAGTGTTGAGCATCTCTCAATGGAGGCAAAAACCCGATAGCAGCACTGCTGTTGAATTGATTGGTCAGTCTCTTACCCTCGGCAACTGTCACGCCGAATCTGTCAGAAACTTTATACTTCATTTTCCAATCTTCGCCCACTGGTTGAATCCCATTGTGAGCCATCCAAGTAAAGAATGCTGTTTCCCAATCAAGGCAAACACCATCGCAGTCTGTTAAAATTATTTTGTTCGTTAATACCATTACAACCTCTTTGGAATACTAAGGCTCTCCAGGCCTATCGTCTGTCTCTCCTGTTTCGCCACGCCCAAAAAGAATTCAAGGTCAGGGGCGATTTCCTTTTTGACCAAGACAGCTGCCAATGCTTGGTGTTCTTCTTTGTTCAACCTCGCAATTTGTTCAGCAATGTTTTCGATATAGTGTTTTTGCCTATATGCATCAATCGCCATCTTACACTCCACTCAGTTTGATTGCGTATTGATACATTTCCATGGCACCTTCAGCGGTCTCAAAACCATACTCATCAGCAAAGTCCATTGAAGAAGAACCCATCACACGATTGGCGAGTCCTTGTTTTGCGATAATCTCAGCACACTCCTCAAGAGTAGCACCAAAAATATGAGTATCACAAATAGTAATGAACTCTAAACCACCATTCTTCGCAGCAACAAAATCTATCATACTTTTCTCTCATTTCTCAATTAATTACATAGTGATCATGACATACTTCCAAGCAAATGTCAAGGAAAAGCTGCCTTCGTAAGTCATTGATTTATAAGGAAAAGCGAAAATAATTTAAATTTATTTTCCCTTACGAATCAATGGCTTAGTCAACTGGACGGTATTTGTCATAGAATCTACCCCATTGCCACTCTTCTGGTATGTCGCCATCCGCCCTAATTAGGTGAGCTTTACCCGATGGTTCGACACACCATCGCATTTTGGGGCGCTCATACGCCTTCTGGCGAATCTTGGCGATGGTTTCATCGCTGTGTTTGCGCCCATACATGGGATTGAACTCCCCACGGCGTGTACCTGTCATTGTGGCGGATATCTTGCGTTTGTGGTCTTCAGTCAGACCATCGGCATGAGGGTGTTTCTTACCTAGTTTTGCCTGTCGTATACGTTCACGACCTTCGGGTGTGTGCCACCCTGTCCTATCCCGACATCTATCAACGATAGGCAGATTGTTCTTATTCTGCCCTATGACATAATCTCTAACTTTCTCAACTTGAGAGAATTTGATAATCATCTCTCGTGGTTTTGGTACATCCTGTAGACTGTGTTCGTCAACAATCCAGTATTCGTTCTTCCATCCACCACATTTGAAGAGAAAGAATCTAGAAGCTCTTTCCATTTGATAGTTTACCCGACTTCACGATTTCGAGCATTGCTAATTTGTCTGCATACTCGCTCATCATTCCTAGTTCTTTTTCTATTGTGTCCATGATATCAGGGTGTTCTGCCACCCCAACGCCCTTGTCAAGTAATACTTCGATGTTGATTCTGTGTCGGTTCATTTGACCTTCAAGAAGCATTTCCATCGTCTTGACTATTTGGCTCCTATTGCTCGCCGTCATTTTTTCCTCCGCTTCGGTTTGCCATTATAGTCCGTGATGCCCAACGGTGACATCAGTTTCTTTAATTTGGGGATTTCTTTGAGCAGTTTGCCGTCTTTGATGGCGGTGAGTATAGATGCCTCAGTGTGATGCAATCCCTCCAGAATTTGCAACCAATTCATCTCTCGTTTCCAATCTGGGAGATTGTTCATATTGCTTTCTGGGTCATAGAATTGTTTGATTCGGCGCCACTCCAATTGAATAGTAGTCCCACCCATGCCCTCTGGCATATCTTTGTCAATCTTCGCTGTCTCTGGTACACCGTCAGGCAAATTCCACGTTACCTTTTCAGCACCAACTCCGATACGAACTAGCGGGACTAGGGCCTGATTAGTCTGGGCCCATTGTTTTAAGCGGGTTACTTGTTGTTCTATTTCATCGACCTTGAATACCCAATCAAAGCCCTCATTCATCTGTCTAAATTTCATGTGCTACTCCATTGTATAATCACAACTTTATTTATATCAAAACTCATTGATACTTTCCATGAGGCGATTAAGGTTGAACTCACTGAAATAGTCCGCCACATCACCTCTGCCCTTGTTCTTCTGCAATTCGTATTGAAGAACAATTTCATCCTTGATATCCTGTGGTGTTTGGGATAGGTCAACCATCTGCTTATTACGAATATAAGCTGCAGCCATATCACCTGTAACCCATTCCTCAGGCCTCTTTGATTTCCACTCGGCAAGCAGAGTTTTGCGAATAGGTCTCTGCCTCTTGCCAGTGGTGAAACAATCATCTTCAGACAATATATTGGGCACACCATCGCCTTTGTCACCAGTGATGATATGTTCCATCAATACCTCATCAGCAGATGAATTCAAAACCACAAACTTCTTTCTCAATGGTGACCACTGTTTGACATTGCTGTATTTTTGCAACTGTTGGAAATCATGGTCTCCCGATATAATCAGCATCGGTTTTGGTTCCTCAAACAGATTTTCACTCAGGTCATTGTCTTGACTGTACTCTGCCAACGTGCCTATGACATCATCCGCCTCCGCACCATTGACATCAATTACTGGGTACGGCATGTACTCATCAAGTTCTTGCCGTATCGTACCTAGACAATCGAAAATAGTATTCCAATCAAAACCACTGTCCTCACGAACTTTCTTACGACTTGCCTTGTAGTATGGGAACACTTGTCTTCGCCAGTACCTACGATTATCACAAGCAATAACTAACTCACCATATTCCTCGTGCCATCTTTTACGATATCCACGAATGGTGTTGAGTATCATGTGTCTGACTAAATCAAAATCAATGTTGTCAGTGGGACGGTTGTTCAACTCAGCCATCAAGTTGGATATACTAATTTGGTTATAATCAATCAATATCATCGGAAGAACCTCTGACGCTCTGGAAATCGATTTTGGAAACATAACCAGTATAAAGGCAATTCTGGTTCATCTCGCAGTTTACCTTTAATTTCTCGCCATATGGCATCCACTGTGGGGTCAAGTTCTGCTGTCTTATTGAGTCTTACATTCATATCACTCAAAGTGTCACCAGTAATGATATCACAAGTAGTCATGCCTGCTAACGTAGCACGTTTGGCAACCTTTTTATTCCCAACCATCCTGCCATCCACAACATGATCCAACAACGTGAAATGAATCATGTTGATGTCTTTTACGAAAGTCGAAATAGTCATCGCTGTGGCTTTCTGTAAGGGTGTACCAAAGTCCACCATAGTGTCTAACATACTAACCATCCAGCGAACGTCATACTCTTTCAATAAAACAGGCAGATATTTTTTTACGATGTTCTGAAACTCTGACCAGTGATTGTGAACGTCAACATATCTACGCAGATATATGATGTGTTCCACAAGTTTATGGCAAATCTCAGGTTGGCCCACAAACTCTCGTCTGACCTCATCGATGTTATCTTGTAGGTCAGGTTTGCGTACACACCATCTACGAGGCTCTAGTCCTGTGATGGGTAATAAATTGGGGTCTGATTGAAGAATTCTCTTATGTTTTTTCATCTGGTTCCCGCCCCCATACATATCCTAAGTCATCGTAGTATACACCATGAGACCTTTTGATATTGCCGTCCTCATCATATGCGGGCACGATGCAACGCATATTCATTTTATTCTGTTGGTCAGAACCATAGAACATACCACTCCACGTTCCAGACCTCAAATAACTTTCCATGATGTTTATGTAAGATTGCAGATTCGCCACCTTGGCGATTGCACCTTTCACATTGCGTCTTTCATCAGATTTAGCAGAACTGAGATGTTCTCTGTTCTCCTTAATCCAACCCATGACCTTCACTCTAGAGAGAGGGTCATCATCAGGTAACGCCAATACATCTGGATGGACATTCTTGTATTTGGGTGGGTTTGTTTTTGCTCGTTTTTCACGAGCTTTTGCTAGTCTTTCCGAAGCAGCTTTGCGTTGCTCCTCAGACATCGGCTTTCGCCTACGCCTGACTTTCTTAGTTGGTTCAATATTGCGTGCCATAACGGACTCCTTTGATTACTATTATATAGTAACACAAAGAAGCCGTGCATGTCAAGTGTGTTTAGGAAAGAATTTTCTGAATATTATCAAAAATTAGGGTTCTCCACTGTTTTTTATCAGTATCGAACACCGTCACAAGATGGTCTTGCTCTTTTCTGGGGTTGGTCACTTCGGGAAGATGGTCAGGAATCAATGTCGCCACGACTGTCCTCTCTGTGCCATCCTTTTTCTTGTATAGCATAGACATCACATTTTTGGTCAATTGTGATACTAATTCCTGTTTTGTTACGTCAACTACCATAGCCTTTTCTCCTTCATATCATTATATATCGTGTCAGCAATAAACGAGTGACACTTCTCGTCTGGGTGTCCGTGGGGCATGACCCCAACAAACTTTTCCTTGTTTTTCTTGTCTGTGAATTCACTGTAACGTATCGAACTTAACTCTGGTACGGCCATCACCTTATTGTAAAGATTCCTAAAATTATTCAGCATATTTGTTTTTTTAAGATAGGTGAAGTATTTTTTTCTGATATTTGCGTTTGAGTGCAGAGTAATAAATTGGCATGAGTCTTTGGGGATGAACAAGTTCTCAGATTTTTCGATGGTTTCCAAGTCTCCAATAACTCTCCTCATTTGACCTTCTAGTGCAAACATATCCATGATGTAAAATCTACACTGTGCCTGTCTAAACATGTCTACCAATGATAAAATCTGTCTCATCAAATCCATCAGGGTGTGGGGATATGATTGATACTTGAAAAGAGATTGCCAACCAACCTCATCCCACTGTTCACCCATTGTAGCCATAATTTGTCCATACTCTTCTATTGGATTTATATCGTCACCATCTGGTGAGTAAATACCACCAGCGATGACAGCACCCATACTCACTGGTGCTTCAGATTTATCCATGTGTTTCTGTATGTCATAACACAACTCATCACCACCATGTATTTCAAACCTAGATGCATCAGTCAATTGAACCAAGGTCATACTAGGTATAGGATTCTCATCATTAGCAAAATAATCTCGTAGCACCCTCACTGTCCTATAGTTGGATGAACCTCCCTTGGCAATGTTGTGAGAAGACAACCCCATTTTCTTTGCCAATAGTGTCGGAAATCTATGTTCATTCCTATAATTACCATCTACATTACGAAATTGCGTTGTTTTATCGTTTGGAACAAAGTAATCCTTAAATTCTCCAAGTTCCGCACCTAGAGTCATAGAACAACCGCAACTAAGTAGGACTCCGTTCATCTCTTTTCCTATCAATGAGCCATCTAAGTTTATCTCTAGTGCTTCTGTCCAATTTTCTGAGTTGAGTGTCATCTATCTCCAAAACATCTGTGTCATCTAGTACAGCGGCCTGTAGTTGCACCTCATCACCTAGTCCACCCACAACGCCGTCTTCTGGTTGTTGTTCTGGTATAATCTCCTCATGCACCGCATCATCGTCTAACTTGGCGAAAGTGATTCTTTCACCTTTTAGTTGCGCCCATGTCATATTCGCTGATACTACCAACAGTATCGCCAATGGGTCAAATACCAATACTAATAATATTATCACAAAACGTACGGCGTTGTCAAGGGTCTCTTTGTCAGATTCCCCATAAATTAACTCTGAGATGTATTTTATTGGCCCGACTTCAACCTCGAGCGCCATTCGTTCTTCCTGTAGCGGGAGTAGTTCTTGACTGAGTTCATCAATCCTCGTAATGCTGGATTGAATCGATGTAGTGATTTCGTTCCGTTGTGCCTGTTGTCCTTCTCTGACAGCAATAGCACCTTGTCTGCCTCTGATTCTGTCATATTCGATGAGTGTAGCGACTGTCTCATCCAACTGTGATAAAAGTGTCTCTCCATCGGTGATAAGTCTTTCTTCATTCTGTATTTGTCTTTCCAAGTTCTGAATCTGTAGGACATTGGTTCCCCCCTGTGATATAGTCTGCTCCAAGTGTGCCTTAGACAGGAATCCAAAGATACCCATCGATGTAATTATACTCAGGATAACCACAGCTGAAGTAAAATACGTTTTCAGCAAGACACCAGCAGTATCCCAGTTTTTATATAACCACGATGCGGTGACTAACTTGGCAATCTCCAGCACCACTCCCATTGAAAGAATCGCAACAGCAGCGGCAGGGAATATTGCCATCAAACCTACTATTGAGAACCAAGCTGCTACAGCGGATACCGCCAGAGCAGAGAATATCAGAAGTAATAGAAAAGACATCTAGAACAACGATGACTCTCTGGTCAAGAGAGCGGACATGAAAGAGGTATCAGATAAGAAATCAGAAGCCTCGGTGGTATATGTGTGAGTGGGGGTTGCTATCAAGGGACTGGCAGTGTCAAGCGCAATCACTTGAGAGAAAGTTTTGAGTGTGACATTACTATCATCCTTGTAGGTCTCATAATTATCAAAGGCAGCAGTCATCCTACTAACAAAAAAGTTTTTCATCTCAGTGGTATCTGCACCATCTAATGTTACCTCACCAGATGGGGTCTCACCAGTTTCCCATTGAAATTTACCAATCAATCTTGCGAGTGCATAAGAACGCCACTGGTCTGCAAGTGGTTTTTGCACATACACCTTATTGTGGTCAATGCCGGACACATCAAATCCATCAGTGCCTTTGCATACTAAAAACTTTCCAGCTGCCTCTATCTTGGCCAAGTTTGCATCCCAGAAATTCGGCATCAACATAGCAACCTCAAATAGATTGCCGCCCTTCGTATAGTCAGCGAACTCCAGACTATCATAAAGGGAATCGTCAACAACTCTCTTAAAGATAGTTCCTTGGGCTCCATCAGATATCCCATCGTGAGAATGGTCTATATTTTCTGTGCCACTGTACAGGGTGGCGTCAGTTGCTGTTAGATAATACTGCATGTGCCAAGAACCATTTCTTGGCCCACCGTATATGAATGTGTGTTTACTCATGTGGTCTCCATTTAACAGGCGTGAAATCTTTTAAGTGACTTCTACGCAATCTTATATTTAACATGTCATTTATACAGTGTTCGTCTTCTCTGTTCTCCCACTGTAATAAAAACTCTTGCATCTTTGCATGTGACTTTTGCGTAAACTCCGCGATAGTCACCTTCTTTAGTTCTCCAACATACTCTTGAACAATCTTTGAACTGCCGTAATACTTTTCATAGAGTTTATCTGATTTACAAGAATACCCGATATAATATCTACCATCAGGAAAATATGTACAATAAACCCTATGAGTCTTCGGTGTTCTCTTTCGGGATGATTTTCGTTTTCTTTTCGTTCCATTCATAACCATCAGGTAATTCCTCACTTGTGGAATTACTATTTATGGTCTTATCACCACCCCATAATCTGTCCCATGCCTCCTCTTTGGGAACTGTTTTGAGTTTTGGTTTCTTTGCGTATTTACTCGTTGTCTTTTTTATGGCCATAGGGGGTTCTCAAAATTTGTGCAAAATCCACAATCCTCTGTAAATCCTCGCATTGGTATGTAATTATACAATTTAATTCCTTTTCTTAATTTTGTATAAGAGTCCTCTGGAAATAACATACTAAGATTCCACACTACGCCTACTTTATCATATCCGACTCTATCCTGTAAGTTCCAACCTTTTGTATGAGTGCATCTACCCAAATGAAACCCCATGATATAATACATGTCATGTGTCTCAGGCAATTTTTTGTCATGCATGTGTTTTAGTACGATATCAGGTGTCCAATCAATCTCATCCATGAGAGCCCTGCCACCTCCGCAATGATAGATGTGATACCGTGTCCTTAACCAATCAAGAACACTATCCAAATATGTTCCAAAGGCAGCACATTCATATTCTAGTCTTGGATATCTTTCAGTGTCATGTTCGTAGCACTGTTTCCACGCATCCACAACAATGACTGCCTCGTTCTTTAACTTCTTCACCCTCTGGTGGAACATGTTGTCTGTCACTTCACAGCCCTGTAAACGTAAAGATACCAAACATATCTGCTACCCTTCTTATCATAGTTGGTCTGGTCTAACTTACCTTCCTTAACTAGAGGATATAACTCAGGGCAGAATGGTATGGCTTTCTTGTAGAACACCTCACCTTCTGAAAAGTGGTCTCTGATTTTACGGATAGTCTTAAACTGATTGCTTAGACTACTAGAACAAATGTAAAGTTCTCCACCTTTGTTTAGATGTTCTGGTGCTTGTTCGATGACCTTATGTACCAAGTTATTTCCAGTATCGTCTGCTACAGGTACACCACTTGGATACCAATTCGTGGCATCAGCAACAAACTTAGGAATACCAGAAACATCACAAAAAATGATGTCATATGTATCTAGCACTGATTCAAACAAATCGGACTGAATAACATCTATGTCCACCTTGTTATTGTGTGCGTTCATCTCAGTGTACGCAACGTGTTTTTCATTCACATCAGATGCAGTCACCATCGCGCCACATCTGGCAAAATGTATTGCTATTGGGCCAACACCACAACCAAGGTCAAGCAAAGATTTACCCTCGACATCTAAATCTAATTTAGATGCAACCTTACTGATTGTTGTCGGTTCAAATGTGTCATCACTTACCGCTAGTTTAAAGTTATCAAAACTCACTAGTCTCAATTATCAACCCCTTCTCTTTCAAATTGTTTACTACCTCGTCCCACGGTTGCACTGTGGATATCTGTAGCATACATGATAAAATATTATAATGGTTAGAAGCACTGTGCGGTTGTTTTGCATTTATCAAACAAGGCCATGCGTACTTGTGACTCTCCACGATACTATCTCCATCATAGTATGTAATTTCCCGATAGTGTTCCTTGGTTCCATAATATATTGGAAAACTAAAATTCACCTGTCTCAGTTTATTATCTATATGTTTTCCCACAGAGGTATTTCCGGCAGAGTGAACCATAGAAATATAAGATGGTTTTATACCGTACCTCTTGGCAATAGCAGTTGCTGGATAGTGATGCCTGTCCAACACTGTGAGATTGTAATTCGTTGATGGTTTATAGAAACTTACATCCATACCTTTTCTAACAACTCCATGTACTATATCGTGGTCATACCAATCGACAGTCTTTGACAACGTGCGATAGAAATCCATCTCAAATAGAGTTGTCAAATCTTTTATTCGATACAGATACATTCGATATCACACCTTCCTAAGAACTCTAATCCTTTCGTACATTTGTATGGATTTTTCCACACCACTCTACTTATACCAGACTGATAAATCAACTTCGCACAATCCAGACATGGGGCATGGGTAGTATATATGGTAGCACCTACGGCACTTTCATTACTTCTAGCAACCTTCGCTATAGCGTTGGTCTCTGCGTGTAGGACTTCGGGTTTAGTTTTGTATTCACCATAAATCTCTCTGTCATTTTCATGCACTGCGAATGTTGTGTCAAGGAAAAAGTCTTCACAATCATTGTCCCAACCACTCGGCATACCATTGTAACCGATGCTGATTATTTTGTGTTCCTTTACTATAACACAACCGACTTGGAGTCTCCTAGCACTGGACAGATTGGCATACACCTCAGCGGCCTGCATGTGAGCATAATCAAATTTAGTCAAGTTTTCCACGATACTTCCTCACTACTCCACGATATACTAACATCCGATACCAAGGCAAGTTCCTAGGCATACGTTCCATAGTATATTCCCATAATTCACCGTCACCATCTTGATAAACGCAATGATAACCTCGCCATCTCCGACTTGCTACAGGTATCACTTTCCCTTGGAACCCCTCAAAGACGAACCTTTGCAGTGAGTAATACCAACAGTTAGAGTAATTTGGTATGAACAAGATTACTGGATACATTATAGCACCAACAATGATTGCCCATATCGTAATTAGTCTATGCTTAATCGTCTTCCTCATCCCAATCATCCTGTACATCATTGGGATTAAACTCTGTGGTGTCTATTTCTCCACCACAAAAGGGACAAAAACGTATTTGGTAATAGTTACTATCCATATCGTGTGACATTTCAAATCCTGCTTCACACTTCTCACACTCAATTTTCACCATTAGGCGGCGTTCCCCCAGACATCGCCCCAATCGCCCGAAAGCGCGCCGCGAGCATAGTCCGTTGCTCTGTTCTCAAAGAAGTTTGTATGTGTGGGAGCATTAATCATTTCTTCTACCCACAACACTGGATTCCTTTTCACTTTGAATATTCCTCGCATCCCCATACTTATAAGTCTACGGTCAGCGATATACCTAATGTACTGTTTCACCTCTTCGCTTGTTAGATTCTCCATTGGGCCCATCTTAAATGCCAAATCAATGAATTGGTCTTCAAGTTCTACCATCTTTTCAGCGATAGTGTAAATCTGACTCTTTAGTTTGTCATTCCATATCTTGCGGTTCTCTTCAACATATGTTCTGAACAACTTAATCATAGACTCAGCGTGCATTGTCTCATCAACAATAGACCAAGTAACAATTTGACCCATACCCTTCATTTTACCATGTCGGGGGAAGTTCAACAACATAATGAATGAAGAGAATAATTGCATACCCTCAGTGAACGCACTAAAAGCCGCAATGTTTGTAGCAATACTTTCCTTAGTTCCGTTCTTCATTGACAAATCCATGAAGTAATCGTGTTTGTCCGCCATCGCCTGATATTCCAAGAACTCATTGTATGTTGACTCTGGCATCCCAAGTGTCTCAATTAGATGTGCATAGGCGGCAACGTGCAATGCTTCCCTAGCAGCAAATCCAGCAAGCATCATGCGAACCTCTGGTTGTGGGAAGTAAGGCAAATAGTTGTTGATGTATCCACCAGCAACATCAACATCACCTTGTACAAAAAATCTAAAGATGTTAGTGAGAAATGCTTTTTCCTCAACTGATAGATGGTTCTTCCAATCCTTAACGTCCTCAGCCATAGGCACTTCAGTATGTAACCAGTGAGACTGTTCATGTTTCAACCAAGCCTCATATGCCCACGGATAGTTAAAAGGTTTAAAGTAAGTTCTCTCTTCTGTTAATTTACCCATTGAATGTCTCATCCCATTGTGTCTGTGATTGTGATAAGGCGAGTAAGTCTTCATATCCGCCGATTGTTTTACCATCAACAAGAATTTGAGGCACCTGTCCTATGGGCTGATACTCCTCTTCAAACGTAATTTCCATGCCTCGCAAAAACCCCTTCGCATCATGGCAATATCTACATGAATCCCTATACTGTACTACTACTTTACTCATTTCCTATATCCTTTTTTCCAATTTGTTTAAAACCCCATTCTCGTTCCTTGCACCACCAACATGTGTTACACCGCCCTCTATCCAATTCAGTACAAGAGTGTGTAATAGGCATAATCTCATCGGCAATCCCCAAATCAAATCCCAACTGGATAGTTTGGTCTTTTGTTAGGTTTGCAAATGGATGTCCTACATACTCCTTATGTTCTGGTTTAGGTTCCCATCTATCGTTGGGAAGAGGATACCCCTCAGGCAACATCTCTCGTTGCATGGGGGGATACTTATTCATTCCATTCAGTAGATACTCTGCATACCCCTTCTCAAAAATCTCATATGCTCCGCTCGTTACATAGTCAGAGGGATTATCAGAGGTAATTTGTCCTACTATTGTCGTACTGATTACAGGTATATTGAGTCTTCGGCAAGACCACTCTAACACCTTGTTTGCGTAGTGGACGGCCCCATCAATTTTTGGGACTGTGAATGGGTTGCACTCTTGTTCTCTAGCGAGGCATATGGATTTAGTCATATACCAGAGAACGGCAGAGTCCCAGCCACCACTCACAACCACCGCAATCTTTTTATTTATTGGTATTAGTTTTTCTAATTCATCCTTCACATGCAACACAATTATCACCATCTATCATACTTTGAAAATCAATCTCTTTTATTGCCTGTCGTTCAATTCTCTTCGACACTTTATCAGCCTTCCCCAATTTCTCTGAGCGGCAGTAGTATAATGTCTTGAGACCTTGTTTCCAAGCAAGGTAATGGGCTGCATGTAGATATTTGATATTTGCGTCTGGTCTGAAAAATAAATTAAGAGACTGCGATTGGTCAATAAATGCTTGACGGTCAGCACCAAGTTCAATCAACCATCGCTGGTCAATCTCCATGGCAGTTTTGTACACGGATTTCTCTTGCTCATTCAAAATATCTAGATGCTGAACTGACCCATCATTGGATATTATCGATGACCATATTTCGTCATAATTGACTTTATCAGTGCTCGATACTTTATTTTTAATGATACCATCCAGATGTTTATTCTTATTGAGATACGCTCCAGAAAGAGTGTCTTGCCTGTAAGCATTCGCACGATACGGTTCAATACTTGGCGAGGTGTTTCCCATAATAATACTAGAACTAGCGTTGGGAGCAATAGCCATAACGTGACTAAACCGCCTTCCTGTGCCTCTAGCATCAGGAGCTTCGCCTCTTTCTTTACCGATTGATAAGTTTGCTTCATCCAATTTACTCCTTATAAGTCGAAATATTCTCATGTTAGCGCCCTTAGCAATAGCAGATTCCCAAGGGATATTTTTCTTCTGTAAGTAAGCATGGAAACCAAGAGCGCCGATACCGATACTTCTCTCTTGGGTAGCAGAGTAAACCGCCCGTGAAACTTGTTTTGGTGCGTTGTCGATGAAGAACTGTAATACATTATCCAACATCTCTGCCACATCTTTCAGAAACATATTGTCTCTCGACCATGCGTCATAATATTCTAAGTTCACCGAGGATAGACAACATACTGCTGTTCTTTCTTCGTTTGTAGGTAAAATAATTTCAGAACATAAATTTGACTGATTTATTCTCAGTCCCAATTCTTTTTGAAACTCTGGTAGGTGTCTATTACTGGTGTCGATATAGTGAATGTATGGTTCACCTGTCTCCATACGCATTTCTAGTATCTTTTGCCAGAGTTCTTTCGCTGATACGGTATCTTTGACTTCTCCTGTGTGTGGGTCAGTCAAGTTCCATCTATCATCAGCATCGGGGTCTTTCATGCACCGTTCAATTAATTCCATGAATCGGTCAGTGATATTGATACCATGATGTAGATTCAAACATCTCCAGTTTTGGTCACCTGTTGGTTTACGCATCTCCAAGAAGACGGTGACATCTGGATGAGAGATATCTAGGTAAGCGGCATAACTACCCCTTCTGGTGCGGCCCTGTCGATATGCCAAGGAACTGGAGTCGTAGGTTTTGAGATGAGGCATGACACCAGTTGACTTATCATCAGCGGCCCGAATACCAAAACCGATACCCACACCGCCACCGAGCATAGAGAGCCAATTTGTTTCCGATAAGTTTTCAACTAATCCCTCCGCTGTATCATCGATGTAATTTAAAAAACAAGAAATAGGCAGACCACGTTTTGACCTACCATATGAGAGTATGGGTGTTGAATACGATAACCAGTGTTTACTTGAATATTCATACAATCTTTGAGCGTGTTCTAAATTACTAGAAAATGTCTTGGATACAAAGGCAAATCTTTCTTGTGGAGACTCTTCCTCTTCTTTCATGTAACTTTCTTTTAATCTTTGTAGACCCAATTTATCAAACAACTGGTCTCTAGCGGTATCAATAAAGATACCTTGGTATTCTCTTTTTGGCATTATAGTTCCTCTAACCACCTATCAGCGATGGCACGTTGGAAATGAAAGCCTGGATGCATGAGGTCTCTACATAGAGCAAACTCTTGTCCCTCGCTAGTTTCCCAAGCTTTCATACCAATATCATGTCTTTCAGAAGCGGATATAGTTAGTAGTTCTACACCCTCTTCAGCACACAATTCGTTTATCGCCATCAAATTTTTCTGTCGAGAGATATATCTCTCCGCTTTGTCTTCTGCCAACGCACGTTTCCATGTCTCATGTTCTGGTGAGAAGAACCCAATCGGTTCTGGCGTTTCGTCTATCCACACCTCTCTAGCGAGTTGACTGTTCTCTAATAATAAAACTTGTTTGGGTTTTAGTACAGGTAACCAACTATACAAAATCCTAAACGTGACATCAAGTGGGGCAAGGGGCAATCCCAAGTTCCACACCTTTGTTCCTGTTTCCCACTCCACCATAGTGGGCCATATCTGACCTTCATTCAAACCTGTGCCAAATGTAAAACACTCGCCCGTAGCGATTATGTTTTCGTGGTGGTATGATAAATTAAAATCACTCTCACGAAATCCCCACTTATTCAAATTATAATCAATACGATAATCTTTCCACCCATATTGTTCCAACATCTCTGGACGTTTTGTAAGATTGTTTTGATAAGTTTGTTCATCGTCTGTAGAGTACCAACTCAAAGAGATAGGTTCTTGTCTCTCATAGCACTCTTTGTTGTGATATTTTAATTTTTCTTGGATTCTTGATACGTCTTCAGCACTGTCTTCTGATGAGTGAAATATCCTTTCAAATGCTTTATATCTACTCACTAGCGGACTCCACAGCTTTCACTACGTCTTTGAAGTGTGTTTCTAATACATCCCAGCATTTATCGGCAACCAACATATGTTCCTTCTGAGTCCCATTCGCTCTTCGTAATTCGCAATAGTGAATCCATGAACGCAAAGTGCCGGCCATGTATAAAGTGGACATGGTGTTCCCCTCTGGTAGTATCGCCCTCGCTTGTTCTTTGGCAATACCTTTCTCAAGGGCCCACTTATAATTTTCCTTCACTAGATTTATAAGTTTCGCTTGTTTCATGTTCCACTCTTCGGCGGTCTGTCTTGCCTCAATCTCTTCGCCGATTTCTATACTATTCTGGCGATTTTGCAAATCCTGTAGTCTGGTCTCTCTTCTCACAAATTCTTCCGATACAGCGTATCGTTGACTGAATTCTTGAAAAGAGAAACTACGATGTCTCAGTATTTGCCTTGCTATGTCACGAGTAGTTTTGATTTCCATAGTCACTGACACCACCTCAAATGGAGACCAGTGACCATGTTTAATCAGATACCGTAACAAGCCTGGAGCAGTCTTGGTATTATTTTGGTTATCAGGATTACTCACCCTAGCAGCGTATGCAACTAATTCTGCCGCCGTACGGCATCCAGTAGAAGCGCTGGGAGTTGTCATCCCGACAAGACTAACTTCACTCATTATCGTCCCCTTAATTATTTTTTATTAAAGACCAACCACACCAAACCAACAGTGCAACAGTCAAGGCGAGAAAATACATTGATAGCATTCCCATATCAAGTCTCCTTATTTGTTAATCTCTGTCCATACTTGGTCTACTAATTTCTGCTTGACTTGTCTACGGTCAAGTTTTAAATCAAGAACATCAGCAGCAAGCTCATCGATTTGCTTCTTTGTCATTTTTTGTAGGTCAGACCTAGTTCCTTCCCACTTCTTAGTGTTGACTGCACTTTTTTTGACTTCTGGTTTGACAATGCTCTCCGCTGGATGCGGATCGTCATCTCTCTTCAGTGCAAAATAACAGATAAAACCTGCAAATGCCACTAGAAGAATTATACCAGCCAAGAAGTCGTTAGTCAATGTTGTTTCCATATTTAACTCCCTAACATTTTTTCCATTTAGTAAATTTAAGTTTTGCCTCCAAACCACTAGAGGTGTATGTATCAACAATAAGTTGAACATCCAAATTTGCCATCATCATATCATTTATATCTTTTTCAACGATTGATTCTGGCCACACACAAACTTGGTATCCCAAGTCTATATATTTTTCTACAAGGCGACAAACATCTTTGTTCTTTGGTTGATTGTCAAAAACAATCTTGACCAAATCCTTGTCAAATCCTAAAGTATCAATTTTATTGAATGAAGTACCAGCACAAGCGATACTGTTATGCAAGAATAAGCTATCAAGTGGGCCTTCCACAACGGTAATCGGTTCCCGCTCATCCACATTATCCATTCCAAAAATCGTTGGAACATCTTCCACCACCTTTACCTGTATGTACCTCAATTTCTCTCCACGCATAGCTCTCAAAGAAACTGCGGTAAGTTTACCAAACTTATCAAAGAACGGTATTGCCAGTCGTGGTTCACTTGTAACTATTGAGTTACGATATTTTTCATTCAACTGGATTACATCTTTGATGTTGTCAATGTAATATAATCTGTCCCATTTGTTTCTTGGGATTAACCTAGACTCAACATACTTTACGGCCTCATGGTCATATGGTAAAGCAGAAACTTTATCCATTATATTATCTATAAGTCTTGTAGGCTTTACTTCTGTATCAAAAAGTTTGTGTCCGTTGGGAGTCCAATTGTCACCCTTGGGTTGCCATGTTTTCTTCTCATCCTCAGTGTACTTTTCAATACAATACTGTTTGTAATTCATCGGGTCAAGTTGTTTCAACACATTGCCAAACGATGCACCATACCCACAGTTGTGGCACTTATACACCATACTATTATCAATCTTGTAGAAATATCCTCGCATCTTGTTTTTCTTCTTCTGCGAGTCTCCACAAAAAGGACATCTCACATTGAACAGATAGTCGTTTTTGCGTTTGAACAATTCAAACTGATGAGATATCAGTGTGAGATATTTTACATCTACATATAACATAGTCCTATACTAACAGAACTACAGGTCAATGTCAAGGGTGTTTGCTACTTTATTAGCCCTGTCAATGAGTCTTTGATAACTAACAGATGGTTCTATAGGATGAGGCCATTTGTAGTTTCTACACAAGTCTATGTACTGTCTATAGTTGTGTTCTCTAGACGGCCTAGTAATATCTGCCAACTCCTGTGGCGAATATGTCCTCATTATACGTCTTAGTTCCTCTACCAACTTCTTCGCCCTCATATAACTATGTGGTTCCACCACGAAATCATAATTAATCACATCGCTACAAAACATAAATCCCCACTCTCTTAATTGATCATACATGTTTTTCGCCCCAAAAATCAAGGGTATTTTTTTAAATAAAAGAGGCTTGAATGTCTTTTCCGTGTAAAATTGGATAGTCTCGTGAGTCTCCACAACGACATCAAAAAGCACATGTTTGTACCAAGGCGGTGGCATATGTGTTTTCCGTTGATTGCCGGCATTCCAATGCACTCTTCCCAACTCATCATCGTGGTCTTGGTCTATGTCAATTTTTACACCTATACCTTGAAACGTGCTATGGGCATTCCTCATATCGTACAAACAAAATAAATCCCACATCATATGTCGATGAGGTCTTCTATTGCCCAACATCAAAGTGTAGTGGTCATGGTAGTCTTCTTCTAAACCACCATCCGCAAGTATGTATTGATTTATAATAAGTGTGTCTAGCATCCAATATTCTGGCATTGAATAATGTTTGTAGTTGGGGGGTGACTGATTCTCGTTAGTACCTAGTCCGTGTCTGGCACTTATTTCAGTAAAAGATTTGCATTGGAGTGGAGTTTTGTAATCGTAGTTGTGATGTATTTCACATTCGTTGGCGTTCCACATAACAACTTCATCATCAATGTGTTTGCCTTTTTCGTACTCTTGAAACCAAACGGCATCACGATTGGGGAGGGTTATAACCATAACAAAAAATTGTCCTCTAGGAGATAAACTTAGTTATAAGTCCAGCATTTCCTAGTATAAATCCAAGGGCAGCAGCTGCTCCCATAATAATCCATTGTCTACGTTCTACCGCACGAATTCTTTCTTCTTCTCTCTGCGACTGTTCCACCATGTGAGTTCTAAGGTCAGACAATGCTTCCGTGATGGTTGCAGTGTCCCTCTCTATTTCAGCAGATAACTCTCGTTGAACAGTAGAAATTCTGGAGTGCAGTTGTTCATATTTTATATCCATTCTCTCTATTTCTTCCTCGTTTGAAGAAATCCTCTGTTCGTGTACAGATAGTATCTCCCTGATAGATACATTCAGTTCTGTAATTTTTTCAATTGATAAATCTAGTCTCCCGAAAAACCCATCCATTTTCTTTAGGTCATTTTCTACGAGAGCTAATTTGGTCTCTAAAGTTTGTTCCGACATTTACCCACCCTTTTTCTTCTTCTTTCTTCTTTGCATGGGCATGAGTGAAGGATTCCTGCCTGGCTCTCCTTGTGGGCCCGTACCTATTCCAGCGATATTCCCACCGCCCATCGGGCCGGCAGCGTTCGCAATCTCTTCATCTAAGGTGAACCAACTAAAAGGAACCCTATCGGTTTCCAGAAGTTTTGCTTCGTTGATTACCCTTTCATCCTGTGAATATAAGTCAATCAATACTTCAAAGTCTTCTTCTGGCATACTCTCTATGTTTTTCTCTTCTCTGAGTATGGCAATAGCGGCAGCAAATGTCAGAAGTCTTTTCGCAGTTCTGTCTGGAGACTTCATAAGAGCTCGTCTTATTTTAAACGCGAGTCTGTCTAGCAAGGTGTAAGCATCCAACTCCTGAGAGGTAGATGGTTCTTTTATTTTTTCATAATCTTTATTGATAATGCCTAACTGATAAGCTGGATGCTGAGTGACAGGAGTTGAGAACATCCTCAATATTCGATATGCAATTAATGAATCAACTACTCTAGACATTTAAATTTTCCTAAGAATGTTTATTATTTTATAATCTAGTGGTATGTCATCACCCCTTGTCCCACCACTCACTATTTGTTCAATCGGCATCCTATTCAAGAAAACTAAAAATGTCTTCAATATTGGCCAATGTTGTTTGTCCGTCTTGTAAAACAACAATGGTGTGGCTGCTTGATCAAATACATTATAAAGAACTATAAGATGGTTTAAAATTAACCTGTCATTTAATTCTTCAGTTCTTTCATATCTACGAAACAACCTTTTCAGATATTTAAATCTTTTTATATCCTCTTCAAAATCATCCATTCCAGAACACTCTGGACTATTATAATTCTTTAAAGCATAAACAAGGTAATTCTCTTCATTCAACTCAACCATTTACATCATCTTAATTATCAATTTGCTACAGTAGCACTTCCTCCAATAGACCACCATTTACTGGCGGCATAGATGAGAGTTGTAGTATCTCCAGCATTATTAAAAGTTATCGTGTCATGTCCCAAATCACTATCATCAAGAGTCATTGTCACTGCGCTAGTGTTTGAGGACATAACTATAATTTTTAATTGGCCTGTAGCACCAGTGGGTAATGTTAATGTCCCACCAGAGCCTGGATTTGTAATTACATGCACGTTCTTGTCGGCAGCGAGAACACCAGCACCTGTTACTGTTTCGTGATCACCAATAGACACCGTATCCCCAAAGGAAACAGGTGTCGCAATACTAGCGAAAAAGTTAGCATTAGTAATAGATTTACTAGTAGAACTCTGAACTAAGTAGAGTGAATCAGCGGCTGCTGCCGAAGTAGCAGCCGTGAGTTCAGTTAATTTAGAATCTGCCATTTGTCAGTCCTATTCTGAGAACTGTGTATCGTCATCAGCATCACTGGTAATACCGTTCTTGGACAAAGCAACCAATACCTCGTATTGCACTCGACCAGCATTATTGCCTGTGAGTTCCTTACGGCGAATCCAACCAGAGTGAGCAGCACTTGAACCTTGGTCACCAGCAGCACCAATACCAATAGATGCAGTAGCAGTTCCCTGTGTGACACCAGTGTTGGTAGCAAGAATATCAAATGTCTGTGCGTTGTTACCAGTTCCAGTTAAGTCGATAATAGTACCAGCCTTGTAGGTAACACCAGTAGGTGTTCCAGCAACCGTTGTCAAAGCTCCACCTGATTCATCAGTCAATGTGAATCCAGTTACGTTAGGTGAAGTACCTGTTACAGCAGAAACCTTGTATATGGTTCCAGTTGCGTATGAGTTGATAGAACCAGAACCACCAAATGTTCCAGTGATTACAACTCTGTCAGCAACAGCGAGTGTCGCGTTTGCACAAGTAAATCCACCAGATGTATTAGCGATAACAACCGTACTCAATTCCGTACCAGCAGCAAGAGTCGCATTAGTAGCAAGTCGAAATGCGTTTGCAGTCAGTCCAACATGAGATATAAAGTAGGATGTATTATCAACTAAACCAGCGAGTGCAGTACCACCACCATCTTGATACTTGACTTCAAATGCTTCTGACAATCCATGAGAAGTATATGCAATTGAGTCAGTTCCTATTGTGACTCCAGAAGTAGGAATAGTCCTATCTGGTACAGGAACCGTTACAGCAGGAGGCGCAAGATAATCAGAACCAACCTCTGTTACAGTATATCCTGTTATGACACCACCAGCGACTGCGGCTGTAGCAGTAGCAGTTACACCTGTAAGTGTCTGTGAGTTGTTACCAGTTCCAGAAAGAGCAATAGCGGTTCCAGCATTCGCATTAGACAAGTTTGTTGCCAACTTGATAGTGTCGTTGTCAACCTTGATTGCGAAATAAGTGGTTGCATCACTCAAACCAGTGATTGCAGTTCCAGACGCATCAGCGTAAGTCAACTTAGCACCAGTGGTAAGATTATGGTCACTAATAGTGATACTGTTAGAAGCAGTTGTTACAGCAGTCGTAGCAATAGTTCTTGCAGTCGGCCCAGCAACAGTGATTGAAGGTGCTTCAAGGTATTGAGTACCTTCCTCTCCTACAGCAATACTTACAATGTTGTCAGAACCACGCACAATCTCGGTGTTGTCAACACCAAACACCAGAGTGTTATCGGTATTGGCATCTGCACCAAGAGAAGTGGGTTTCTCGTTCAACGTGTAGGCTGCACCAGAAGCAGCAGCAGGCGCAGTTTGTCGGTCAAATGCGATAACTGTGCAAGCAGTGTCACTAGCGATTTCAGTAATCAGAAGTTCTTGTGCTCCTGTTACCATTACGTCACCGACAGCAGCTTCTGTAGTAAATGCAGTTGAACCACCAGCAACAGATGCACGATGCGCCTTGTCGAACTCAAGAGTCAACGTATGTGAAGCACCAGCGCCATCTGTAATCGTTAATGGTTGCGGTACATTCATCATCGCCTTGTGATATGTATCCGCTAACTGCAGCGTATTTGTTGATACGTTAGTCACATAGTAACTAGACGTATCCGTAAGACCAACAATCTGTGTCCCACCACCATCAGTGTACTTTACATAGTCTCCGTTGCGGAAACCATGTGCAGATGAAGTGATGACATTACTATCTACGGCAGACGCACCGTTGAAAGTAATGGTAGGCGCAGTGATGGTAATAGTTCCTGTGGATGTTTTATCATCCGCTTTTCCCCAACCTGACATTTTTCTCTCCTTTTAGGTTTTTAACTAATTCTTTTTATTTATATCAAGAAACATGTGACATAAAATTCTTGTGACTGGCTTGAGCATGTTTCTGCATATCTGCCTTCTGAGCGGGTTTGCTGTCCATATACTTCTTCAGAAACTTAGCAGCATGCATTTTTGATATATCATGCGTTTTACCATCATGGAATTGAACACCCTTGCCAACTGTCATTGTTTTCCTCAACTGTGGAATGATATGTTCAATCTCTTTAGCATTTGATGCACCACTCACCTTGGGCTTACTGTCCTTTTTTAAAGGGGCAAGTCCTCTTTTGTCATCCTGTGCGTAATCTCTTTTAGCATCAGCAGCGGCAGATGCTTCCTCTAAATCCCACGATTCATTTTTCGCAGTGTGAGCATCATCAACTGAATTGAAGAACTTTTTCTTCTCATCAGCAGACATTTGAGCAAGAGATTTACCTGTTTTCTTGAGCATTGCATTGAACTTAGCTTTGTAATCCATTTCAAACAATGCATCTAATTCTTCATCAGTCCAATCCTCGGCATATACAAATCCTCTCTTGACTGCAAACTTAGCGCGGTCTTTGGATACCTTTTTCACCTGTTGTGTCTTAGGATTTGCAATCAAGGTATTTTTCTTCGCCATCTTTTTCATAGATGAACCCTGAGTTTTCCCTGCCTTCTTGGCATCTTTGTGTGCCTGATAAATGTCAAGTGTGTTCTTAGCGACACCTTCTTCAACGGAATCTTGTTCTTGATCCACATCATCCGTCATGTAACCTTTCATAGGCCCTTTCTTGATTGTACCCTTTTTAATGGTATCGGACAATTTTTCTCGTTTGGCCATACTCTTAGCCTTCGCCCTTTTACTAGCAGCGGCCGCAGCCTTATTTGAAATTCTCATTCCACCAGTATTTGCAGATGGATTGTCGTTTGCCATCGCACCATACTCGTCTAACTGTTGGTCTTCTTTGAGGCCTGGGTCAGTCTCCCTCTCCATATCAGCAGTCTTTTTGCTCAGACGTTTTGCTTTCTTTTGAGCTTTGAGGCGTTCTTCTTCCTCTTGGTCTGTGGCCATACGTTTAAAGGCACCCTCTTCGACTTTTGCTCTTTCAGCGGCCGCCTTTGCTTTAGCAAAAGGATTGCCTGGTTGGAATTGGAATCCTGACATTAGTTCATCTCCTTTGACGGTTAAGTCTTCTCCGTAACGGCCCCTGTCACGGTTACCGTCACCATTTAATTCTGTTTGGTCTTGTTGAATATCTTTAAAATTGCTTTCTTTCTTCATTGCTTTGAGTTCCGCACTGGAGTTGGCATGGGGTTCGCTGGACTGTGCATGTTTGGCAAGCGGGTTTGCCAGTTTGCCTTTCTGGGCAGATTTCTTGAGTCTTCCCATGTCAGTTACTTTACCAGCTTTCTTGTCTTTCAAGAATTGAGCCGAATGCTTGTGATAGGTATTGCTCGGGTGAAAAGTTTTGTCTTTTGACCAATGGTCAGCATCTTCCATCACTTTTCCTACTGAATGGCCGACTTTCTTGCCTGGCGCCCTCATCAATGTACCACCAACTTTCTTGGCATGTTTTGCCATATCTCTTTTGCTACCTTTAGCAACATACTTTCCATCTACGGCAACACCAAACTCAGTTGACTTTGGAATCGCCATTTCTGATTGATAACGTGGGTTTTCTTTTGCTTTTGCCTTCATTTTGTCCTTTATTTTTTTAGTTTCTTCTTTGGACTTCTCTGGAGGCATGGAGTATTCATTTGCTTCTTTTGTTGCTTTTTTCCAACTACCACCAGCGGCTTTATATTTTTTCGCAGCCCACCCATTTGCATACGCTGAGGGGTAAACATCAAACTTGGCTTTTGCCTGTGATTTAAACTTTGACCACAATGCTGGGTTTGTTGGAACATTCTTTTCTATGAGGATTCCCTCTTGTTCCAATTCTTCTTTCACCTCTGGTTTTTCGTGAGTATACCCCATCTTGTCCATGCGAACATGGTCTGCATATTTCTTTGCCATAAACCCCTTTCCTGTCTTCGGGTCATACATCATGTGTGGTTTGAACTCTTCTTCAGAGGGGCAGTTCTCATCAAGTGATTCCTCTTTGAGTTTACCCATACCAGATGAATAGGTATTTAATTCGTATGGAGTCTTCCCACCCTTATTGTAAACTTGGATGTGAACCATATGTTTCTTACCACTCTTGTGAGTAGCAGGAACTTTGACTGATGTTGTTTTACCCTCTGATGGTTTTTTAGAATTCAGTCCAACGTGAGTCATCCTATCATCGTCAGTTGATGATAAACCACTCTTTGCGTGATGCTGAAACGCATGATTAATAGCGTCAGTGTATGATTTGTGGTAGAGTGTATATTTTTCTACCAAGTTCTCGTAGTATTCAGCGCTCTCTTTTATATCATGGTAACAATTGCATGAGGGGTCACAACCACACTTTCCACTTTCGTTGATTGGCGAGTCACAACCCTCACACATATCTCCTGCTTGTCCTTGATTGCAGACGGCCTCTGATTCACTCTCTTCGGTTTGATATCTATTTTTTTGTGCAGACTGTCTTGCTCTCTGGAAAACCGTATCATCACCAAGTACAATAAACATCATAGAATTCAGCAAAGAGTTCACCGCTTCTCTCTCTTGCGGTGTTCCTACCTTGCCCATATTCATTTTCTCTAATCCTCTTTTCAAAAGAGGCAACCTACCAGCGGACATCAATCCCTGTCTTACCAACATATCTAGTCGGCGAGACATATCCGCTTCTAGTAAGTCAGATTTACCTGACTCTAGAATATCTCTAATGTTTCTTTCAACTGGCATGAGTCTACTCCAAGTTTGCGTTGTTTCATATTATTTATAAAGATAGCTTCTTCTGTTTATAATCTTCTATCGATTCTCGTACCATTTCTTCTGGTGGATTCATCATACTAGGTAATTCATGGAAGTTTTTCATCATATCTTCCTTTGTAAATCCCACACCGTGCCAATTTGACTGATTGAAGATAGGTACTGCCCTATCCCAATATCTCTTATGACCAAACAAATTTTTCTGCACACCAATGAAAGCAGTAATAGCATCATAGTATTCATTTTTCCACAAAAATGTCCCAACTTGCCAATGTGGGCTTTTTAAATCTGGTTCCATGAGTTTAATTCTGTGTTTAAAATACTCATCAATCTCTGGGTCAGCGTAAATGTCATCCAACCTGTTACCTACTGGTTCAACTTCGATTGGTTGCATGACCTTATATCCAAACTCATCCATTCTGTGTGTCATGTCACTGGGTCTAGTCATTCCATTGTCTCTCATAATGTGTAGAGGGAACATGGATACAGCCTCTGACTGCCAGTTCTCATCCAACCACTTGAATGTATATGCGAGGGTATCTGGAGTTTCGTAAGGCAGGCCCCAAATAAAACTCATTTCACCACGATAAAATCCATTGTGTTTAAGAAAGTATTCTTTGGCTTCTAATATACCATTTAAAATTTTCTCTGGTTTACCACCCTTACCAATAGCTTTTGCACTTGGATGATGAGTAGATTCGATACCATATAAATGACTGTTGAACCGCATCCTCGCCATTTGTTCCAAGTCACCCTTTCTCATGGTCAATAAATCAGCACGGCAGTATCCAGTGAAATTGGGTTCAAATGGTAGGTCTTGTACTACATCTGCATATTTTTCTATCTTAGGAACATAATCGTTGAAAGTGTCATCCGTAATAATATATTCTGTTGTGCCCCAAAGGTCATAATTTTCTTTTACATTCCTCTCAAAGCAATCCTTTGAACGAGTGTAGTCACCCTTCACACCAAGAATGGGAAAGTTACAATAAGAACAAGCAAATCTACATCCACGCGAGGTCTCCATCGATAGAGTTTCGTATGGCAGAATAAAATCTCGTTTCTCATATCTGATTGGCAACTCTGGCCAAGGATAGGCGTGATACTTAGGATTTTCCCAACAATCAACCACTGGGAACTTTGGGCCTTGACCAAACATCTGCCATTGTTTTACCTCTGGATTACCTTCGATAATCGCCTTCATACCGAGTTCACCATACCCGACACAATAGTAATCAATGTTTGGAATTTTGATGAGCGACCACAAATCCTGACTTCCAGCGCTTGTAGTCACATGCGGATATGTATCCTTTATGTATTGAAATATTCTGATGATAATGGGGGCGGCGAGGAAAAAAATTCCACCGACCCCCACTAGTCGGGTATTTGGCCCTACCCTGCTGTCTACAATTTCCTTGAGTTCTTCATACTTCCAAGAAAACATGAAATCAATTACTTCTACGTTTAAATCAAACTCATCACGCAAGTATGTAGCTATACGGTAAGTACCAGAAGTTCGACTTCTAGTCTCATATGTTGGGTCTTCCGTGAAAGCCTGTAAGTTGTGTGAATACGAACCTAAGCCCGTAAACAGTAATACGTCAACATACGCCATTTAAACTCCATAATCAATATACTTTTTTCAAATCGTAACCCACTGGAGAGGTTACTTTTATTTCAATTCTCTTCTTGTCTGTATCTATAAAGATAATATGTGTGGTTGTAAGTTTTTTAATACTTACAGCGTCAAAGGTTTTAGGAGAAAACCCTTGGACAGTTGAACCGTCTGGATTAGTCACAATTTGGTCTGGAAAATACACCGTTAGTTCATACTGTTCCAACCACAATGTTTTAAACCAGTTTACGATACCATCCCATGTTGAACTCAAGAAACTCATTTCACACCAGCATGGCCAATTGTGTCATCATAGCATATCCTATGACTACGGTTAAAAAATATATTCCGTATGTATTAAATTTACGGAAAATCACCTGTTTCTTTTTCATTTACTTCCTTTGCCCTCCAAAGTTAACAATTCCATCTACGCCTTGCGGCCTTACCTCTTTCACCTGTCCATGATCTCGACCTAGCACAAAAAGACTTGCGCCTTCCTGCTGCTTTACTGCCTGGCTTCAGTTTACTGGGTGGTGTAGTTACAGCAGTTTGAAGTTTGCTGCCTGGGTTTTGTCTACGATATTTCTCGACTCCCTTTTTTGTCAATCCAGCACCCTGTTTGACACTTCTTTTGTGTCCGCCCTTAACAGACATGCCCTCCATGCCCTTATCTTCGTCCATGAATTGCATGAATGTCTTCATCTCTTCACCTTCTTAACCTTAAACTTTACTGACTTTTGTTTAGATGCATTTGCTCCAGCCTTAGAAGGTTTAAACTTCTTCGCCTTCTGACTTGACCCCGACTTCCTATTAGTCAGTCTCTTGAGTTCCGCCTTCCTAACCACGGGCATCATTCTGGTAGCAATTCTGGCAACTAAACCAGAGAATCTTTTTGCCATTGTTTCAAGTCTAGACTTCTCAGCGGGTGGCAATGAACTTATATCTCTGCCTCTGGCAAGTCTGGCTTTAATCATATTTCTAGCACCACGAGTCGCCCTCTTCTTAATTCTCGCTGGGTCAGCAGCCCTTCTGGATGCTCTCATTCGTGCAACTTTTAACTTCTGTCTGTTTCTTCTAGCGGCAAATCTCTTTTTCATTCTACCTTGTATGGTGAGAACTTCTAAAATATCTACGACATCATGGATGTCAGCAAGTTCATCTACTGCGTCAAAGTCATCTAATTCCTCTTTGTCAAAAACATCAAGTTGTTTTAAATCATCGAACTCCATTCCGTCAACTTCCACTTCCATATCAGCAATAACTTCTGGTGTGAAGATTGCATCCACATCCATTTCCAAAACTTCCATATCTAAAGTTTCTTCTTCCTCTATTGCTTTATAGTGGTACTTGTTTGTTGTTCGATTTTGTTTGGTTGTTTTTCCAGGCTGTCCAGGCGTTATCGCTTTCATATAAGCAGTGCCATCGGGTCTGCCCCATTCATATCTACTGATTTTGACATCTTCTTTGACATCAGTTTTTACCATAATGGGTTTACCACCCTTGCCTGCTCGGTCAGCAACTGGGTCTTTTCTGCGTTTACGTCTGGCAGATGTTGCCCTATCATCTTTGGACATACTGTGAGCCTTTGAACGAGGCATACACTTCGGTTTACCCTCGCCTGGCTCTCTTGCACACTGTCCTTTTATCTCTCCGTCAGTACCGACACGAACCCAATCACCTTTCGGGCCTTTACCGAACCACTTTCTTAAATCTTCACTGACACCCTTGCCCCCAGCATCTAACTTAGCTGCGATTGCCATTTCTCTGCGTTTCTTTTTAGATTTACCTTTGAACTGGGGTGCATCACTTCTGTAAAAATCTGTGATTACTTCACCCATATCCATATCTTTAATTTTTTCATCAATGGTGCCATCTTCTTTGACACAATTGGGAACCATTCTGTTGCCTTTTTTCTTATATCCTTTTTGTTGATATCCGACCCAGCAAGTGCCTCTTGCTTCTTTTATACCACGTTGTTTTTTCTGATTCTTAATCCATCTTTGTGCGATTGGTTTTTGTGGGGGTCTCTTTGACCAAGCACTAATGTTTCTATAGACGGACAATGCACCCTTTTTAAAGTCTGCACCATCTGAATTATCTACAATGAAAAAATTCTGTTTGAAAAGGTTTGAAAATTTACCAATATTTTGTTGAACCGATTTCCACATTGGAGTGATAGCATCTTTTCCTAACGTCCTTTCTCTTGCTTGGTCTCGGCCGACAGCGGTTTGTAGGGATGTGTTTACCATTATCATGGCAGTCTCGTATCCCAGTTTTTCTAGTTCTCTTTTTTGTTTTGATATTTTTTCGTAATCTCTACCAGTGCCATCGATGACCAATCCTAGTCTACCATCAAGAAATCCTGATTTTCTTTTAGCAGTGACAAACTTGGCACGGTCTCTGAGAGATTGACCTTTTGTTGAGAATATATCATCTGGTGTCTGAGACATCCCAGCTTTTTTTAGAGCAACTTCAAATTGTTGGTCAGAGTTGACTACCTTGAAACCTAGTGAGTTTAGACCTGTTTGTCCAACCATGAAAGACTTACCAGACCCAGGCCCGCCGGCAAGGAAAACTGCCTTGAATATAGCAGGGTCATTTATTCCCTCTTCGATGGGAATGAAGTCTGTGAGTGTCTTTTCCATGCCACTATTTATAAGGATTGATTAGGGGAGTTAAGGCCTGAACAACACTTTTAGCAAAAGATGTATGAAATGGATCAGTTCTTTTTATATCCTCAATTATAGCTTCTTCACTTCTAAAATCATCCACCAAAGTATCATATTCATCATATGACAACATACCAGAATCGTACAGATGGTTAAGTTGTTTTAGTTTGTCTTCATACTTAGCAATGATTCTCATTTCATCCGTTATAGGAAAAACTGTCATGTCTGGAACCCCCATCATTCCTCCGATATTTTTACGTCCCTTTTCCTATGACCATTCCATGCAATAAAACCACCCAATCTCAATGTGTAATATGCAAGGTAATTCATAGTGTAGAAACCATTAACATTTATGTTGATGTCTCTGAATGTTTCATCCATCCACTTTTGAGTCTTAATTCCAATGTCTTTCTTTTTACCTTTTAACAATAGTGTCTGATACTTGTATCCGTAATCATGCACTAGTCCACCAATCAGCATAACGCCAACTGGAGAGAAAAAAGTCCTTAAAAATTTGGGTATACTGGCACCATCAAATTGAAACCCCTTTGGAACTACATATTCAACATCGTCAATGATGTAATTCCAATCCTTGAGTAGTTCCCATTGTCTAGAACCCATCAACCAAGCGAGAACTCCTCCCCAGAATCCCTTCCCCTTGGTTTCAAAGGGCAAGGGTCTCAGTTGGGGCATGTCTTTTGCGGAAAATGTTAACTTGGTATTTTCCCTCAAGTCCATAACATTTATCAATGCGCCAATGAGTATAATTACTATTGCTATCGTAAATTGCCAAAATTGCATGGCAAGGTCTATAATAAACTCCATTTGGATTTCCTTTTCTTAGTTTAAACTACCTCTAATCGGCTCATCAATCTCTCTGCCCGATTGGGTACTTGTTGATACCATCTGCTATCCCTACCTTCTGCGGCCGCATTTATCCAATTCCTTTGTTCAATCCATGCGTTCATTTTTTTGAACTTGGATAATCTAGGCCGGCCCATATTGAACATCATATTGATCAGAATCTCCCTAACCTCCTGTGGAAGATCAGTCCAGAGTTCAATGCCATATAAACCTACACATTCACCATCAGCAATCAGAATATCATTGTCAAAACATTCCCTGACTCTTTCCGCTGATACTGGTGTTCCCACTTCCTGCCCGTATTCTGGATCGTCCTCTGTTATCAGATGGCCAATTCCAAAAGTAGCATATCCCAAATGGTCATTGTAGATTTCCAGTACGATGCCTTCGTCTTCTGCGAGTTGTTCATAAACATTAGTCCATTGGTTATCGGTTTTTTGCATTGTTGGTTTCCTTTAAAAATAATCCGAAAGACAATCTTCGTTGTCCCTCTTTAAGACCCATCCCACCTCTAGTGGCGTTAAATAATTTTTTTGCTTCACCATGTGAAGTCTTGTGATGCAATCCAGATTTAAAAGATTTGTAATCATTGTTGGATGCGTGTGCTCGCATTTTTGTACCACTTATACCAGCCACGCCAGTTGCATCTGGGTCACGGGCACCAGCAGAAACTACTTTCAGATGCTTGAACTTATAGTATCCATGTGTCCCCTTTTTGCCATTATATTTGTCTGCGAGTTTTTGAAACTCGTGAACTCTATCAGAACCAGCAACCATAGTAACATGTGTATGACCCTCTTGATGCATCTTACTAAGGTGAGAGAAAAAGTTTGGTGATGATTTAGAGGAACCTTCAAATTTACCCTGTGGATGAACATGCTTAAGGTATCTGATTTTTTGAGATGAAGAAAGCGGATTTTTATATTTGTCTTGTGAGTGACTTACTATCACTCTGTGGTCTGCTTTATTTTGTCTCGCCACTGAATGTACTTTATCTACTAACTTGCTATGTCCAGCAGTAGGTGGGTTCATCCTACCAAATGCGAACACCATATGTTTGTCTTTGCTCATCTGTCCCACGCCTTAATTGCGGTGAAGTTGTTAAAACTAAACTCCATACGGTCTACAAGTTTTACAGCGTTACCCGATACTCTATCTATGGCAACATATCCTTCTGGATTGACAACTTTAAATCCGTCTTTAGTTCTAACAAAAGTGTCTGTTAGTTGTTTGACCCTGTTCAACTTTCTAACTATCATCATTTTAGCATCAATCAACTCACTTTGAAATTTAAATACGTTTGCCAAGAGTCCTTGATATTTTTTCACTTCTCTCAATGACTCTTGTTTTTTCAATTCTAATTTTTTCTTGTTAGATTCTGTTTTCAACTTATTTATCTCTGTATCAAATTTAGCCTCTACCCAATCATAATATTCTGAGGCATTTTTACTGGGATTTATATTTTGTTGCAATCTAACCTTTGAGTTGTAAAATGTTTTTATTCCAGCACCAATAAATTTTCCAGTGAAAGAATTCTGTAGTCTCAAAAACTGATTGAGTTGTGCGGAATTGATAGTCCTAAATGTTCTACCAACAACCGACAACTTAGCTGTTATGGCATCTGTCTCTTGTTTTGTAAAAGTAGAGGCACCGCTGGTATCTCTATAAGATGCATCATCCATCCATACTGACCTACTCTTTCTCAGTCTGGATATGTTGGCACCGAAAGATGCTTTCATCTTCTCCAGTGAATCACCTGTATATGTTGTGTGCCAAACAACACCAATCTTGGCAGCCTTCATCTTTTGTTCTAGGTCAGACATTTTAGGAACTGCATATACGATGGTATTAGGTTGAAAAGTTGTATATCTTTTTCCATCGATGGTATCAGTTTCTAAAGTTGCATTGGTGAACATCAAATCTCCTTGAAGCACACCCTTGATACCCAACTTAGAAAATTCTTGAAATGCAATCACAAATTGTGGTTTCAGTGCTGCCGGCAATTCTTTGGCATTGTTGATTTCTTGAGTTGACTTATATAAAAACGGAGTCTTATTGAAAACAGATTTTTTTGCCACAAAGAACTTACCATCACTGGGGTCTGTACCAGCAAATATAGCAGGAGCACCGTCCCACTTAACTGTCATATTTACAGACGAGCGAGAACTTCCAGCCAACATATCTCTCAATGACTGTAGGAAGTTTATGGCGCCCCTTGCACCACCGATACCAAAGTTAATAATTTCATCTTCTAGATGTTCAAGATGTAAATTCTTACCGTTGGCATCTTCTGTCAAATATGAAGAAAAACCTATCATTTAAATTTCTTTTAAGTTGCATAATCAAGACTATTTATAAAAATCCTTAGCGCGTTTTTGGCCTGGGACTTTTTTTCGCGCTATTTTGCTCTGGAACCTCTTCTGCTTTTTTAAGCGTTTTCAATTCTGCTCGTAGTTCCTTGATGGTTGCCTTGAGTTTTTCTTTCTCTTGTATCTCAAACTCCAAGGCAATCTTCTTCTCTTCTAGATTCCGAGAAGTGATTTGTAGATTGGCGTTGACTGTATCCCAAGCTTGTGTTATATTGTTTCGCAACTCTTCAGCTTTGAGAAAGTTTCTCTCATACAACTTCATCTGTGCATGAACTTTCCACTTCTCAATGTAATCTATCGCTAGTGCTTCTTCTAGTGACTTGACTGTCTCGGCGTTTAAATCGTGGTCATAAATCTGGGCGGGGGTTTTTAATTCGTCATCTTTCTCAGCAATCAAATTCTTTTCCATATCATATTTTTTTTCCATAATCATCTCCATAAAAAAAGGGGGTATTACCCCCCTATTTATAACACCAATGGGAATTAGTTACAAGTTACAACTCCATTCGCATCAGTGCTACATGTGAGCTCTTTTGACAAATCATCAGACATAGCATCAATAGTAGCGTTCAAACCATCAATGATACTCTGGTAATTTGTCTGCGTGGTTGTCAACAACGTAGCATTGTTAGTATCCAGAGTGGTGATAGTCGTTTGATAAGTTGTACTCATATCACCAAGGGCATCCATGCCATGTACTCCCATGTTATACACATTGGTAAGTCCCATCTCAGAAACATCAACAATACCTGTAATACCAGTAGTTGCTACTGAATCTACCGTGTTGAATCCTGCCGTTGCGACTGAATCCACAGTATTAAATCCTGTAGTCACAACAGAATCTACCGTGTTGAATCCAGTTGTGGCTACGGACACTGTTTGGTCACCAGCATTGTTCAATGCATCAAATCCAGCAACACCCATCGTCAACAGAGCATCAGAACTAGCTGCACTACCGTTTGTCCAAGACTCACCCAAACCCAGAACCATGTTTTGCTGTCCCAACTGTATAGCTTCATTATGGCCATGCATTGCCATCTGAATATCTTTGCTATTATTAGATTGAGTTTTTGCAAGATCCGTTTGCAGCCACGCCATCCCAAGTGTCGATAAGCCAGGCATCAAAACCTTAGCCCATTTCAGAGCATCATGCTCTACTACTTGTGGGGTTATTCTTGTTTCTTGAGTAAGTGCGATTGCCATGACAGCTGCCGAAGCAGCTTGACCGTCACCCGATTGGGCAACTTGTGCAAGAGCTTTATACCTCGCTTCAGAAGCGAGAGCGTTTGCCTCTGCGGTTCTCTGAACCGCTTCGTAATACTGGACACCAGAACTAGCGCACCCAGTTACTAACAACAGACTAATCATAAAACTAGTCATACCGAACCTTTTCATAATGAATCCTCTTGTAATAGGGGTTCATTATTATTTAGGAGCGAGTGTATCAAAATTTATCCAAAGTGTGAATTTTTAACAAAATATCATTTGCGATGTATTGATTCTCAGCGCGGCCTGGATGTTGTTGGTCTCTCGCTAAAATTTCTACGGCAGATTGTGACCACTCTCTAACATGTGGAGCGTACAATGGGTCTTGTCTAACAAATGATATATCATTTTCAAAACAAATTTGAGCAACTGCCCTAATGTTTTTTTCTTTATTCAAACTGGTGTTCGATTCGTGTGTCACCCACTGGTCATAGTAGTCACCAAAATTTTTACCTAAGACCGCCACATTATCCTTGGTGTTAAGGAATCCATGCCACACTGGTTTACCATCATCCCAATTGTTAGTCATTTTTATTTCAAATCTGGATTCCTCAATTGTTTTGTAGACAACTATCTCTGGTTTCAATATTGGTATCCAATGTTGCGCTAGTCTATAAGCGAAATCATTAGAACCACCAGCGACTGCTAGATTGTATAATTCTAGTCCCAGTTCATCAGCAACTTTCTTTGCAAATGTCCACTCAAGTGGCAAACCGACTCCCACTGCATGACTACAACCAAAGAACATGATGTTCTTGGTATTCTCTTCAAACTGGGCTGAACGAAATGCGTATCGATTGATATCGTATTTTATTTCTACATCTCTCCACCTTTCCATGTTCTGTGGATGGGTAGTTAGATTTTGTAGATAGTTCTTATGACTGTCGGTTTGCCACCATTCTAAAGTTGTATCGTATCCCTCACCAAAGTTTCCAAGGACATCAATATCATTCACTTAGTTTTTTGCCCCACTCTCGGCGGCGTATTGAGTTGGCATCCTTCTTACCATATGTATCTGCGAGTGCAGAATTAGGGTGTGCATCGGCAATCTTACTGAATACCTCTTTCATGCCCGAATCTGTTTTAGTTCTGTCCCCATGTCCACCTATGATGGCAGCAGATGTCGGCACTTGCCTGAAGTGAGGATTTTTCTCTAATATTTTTTCTCTGTCAGCTAACTTACAAAAGAGTTCAAATTGCTCTCCTGTCTCCGTGTTTTCAAATTGATATATTGGCACCTTTTTCTCCTGTATCTAAGGCCTATAGAAATTAAGTAAACCAACGGCAAGTAGAGCAAGACTAACTGCATTAAGCACTAGAATTGCCCTATCGTTCCATAAGTATCCTACCCAAGTCCAACCAATCATACCAAAAAAACCAAACCACATATCCCACTCTCGTGGGTAGTCGGCAGCTCGAATAGTTAAAGCGATTAGTATGAGAATAGATGAAACCCATTTTACATACCAATCCAATGTATATTTAGGCGTGGCAGATTTAAAGATTCTTTTAGAATTGGCAATCTCTTCCTCGGCCCACTCTCTAGTATCTCTAGACATTTTTTGCCACCAATTCACTTTCCGATATCCTTAATGTTAGATTTGCCGATAACTTGATAAGCACCTTTGTTGTATGCTGGTGCGACAGTGTATCCAGCTGAAATTTCTTGTTTCTCTCGTATCCAACTATCATTTTTAGTACCACCAGTACCAGAGAAATCACTCTTCGATGGATACTTGATGCGATGTTCATCCATGTATGCCTTCTTGACAACTAAAGGTTTACTTTCGACAAACTTGTTCTTTTGTTTGGGGGGATTGTTCTTCTTGTAGTTCTTGCGTTTTCGCCCATGCATATCATATCGTAGGCTGCCACCCATGTTCATCATACCCATTACTGATCCTCTGCCAAATCACCTTGGAAAAAAATCTGAGATTTTGTCTCCTTGTACAAACCTTGTTCAACTGGTTGAAGTCCAACCACCACTCGAGCGGCATCACGAACCTCAGCTGATACAGCAAAACCAAATCCTTCTGGATCTAGCAATCGGTAGATTAATCGGTAAGCATCTAGGATGTTTTGAGCAATTGCTTCATCCTCATCGGGGAACGCCGACAATTTGTCGGCGATAGTTTGCATATGTTCTGACATATTACTCCTTTTCTTGAATCGTGATTACATATTCCTTACCATTCATATCAGTAAGTTCAATGGTTTTAGTAGTGGACTGAAAGTAACCTTCAGTCGGATGTAAATCTGTTTTGATTGGGCCAATCAAACCAATAATGTTGTCGGGGTCATACCCCAACAACGATTTTCGGCAAACAGAAGCGATTTTATCACAGTAAGCAATCATTAAGCAGTCACCTCATAAGGTTTGTTCCACTGACCAATGTTAATGTCGGTGTAATGACTACGGTGGAAGTAGTCAGTCTGTATATCGTCCTCACAGAAATACTTAGGGCCCTTCATGGCAGCAAGTAACTCACTCAAGAACTTCTGTGCCTTGCCCTTGTAGTGTCTCTCTATCCAATAGGTATTAACCTGAGTATAACCCTCACCATGAGTGTGTTCAAACTTAATTGCACCAGACTTCAGATTAACAACCAGAGTTGAATGATTCTGAACCGCAATGGAACCCTTCATACCGTACTTTTTCAGAACACCCTTGATAGCAGGGGCAAGTTCTTTCTTCATTTCTTGTGATACATAAGCCATAATTTATTTACTCTCTCAATTGATTACAGGATCATGATCTCATAGGCTGAAGCAAAAGTCAAGAACTTTTTTAACTTTTTTGAAAATAAAAGTCGTTAGAATTCAAGGGCTTACAAAAAAGTTGATCTTTTTTATACCTATCGTAGGCCTCTGAGGTGGTCAAATCGACCCAAATCTGCACGGCAGAGCGGTCAAATCCGTTATTGTAGACCTCGTGTCTGGCCTCCGTGGAGAAAGCATAACACGGATGCCACTCACAAACGGTATCAGGCGACTCCTCTCCCGCTCTACAGACCGCCCAATCAGTAGGATTGTATGGTCTCAGGGGGAATACAATAGAGGTTCTACGTCCATATTGCGGTGAATCTGCATGTTCTGGCACTACGCCATGCGGTTCTACATGCATTATAGTCACTTTCTGGGGTGACAATGGGACATCTGGATGCATGATATCCACACATCTCTGGACTAGGTTCTCGTGAATTGGATTGGATTCGATGGCACCAACACCATTCGATTGAGTCATAAACAATATGTCTAAAGCATGGTCAACCACTTCGTCAAAACCACTTTTATTTTTTATCACACTCTGTGCCGTGTGACGATACAGCAGTTCTTGACTTTCTTCTAATACAGCATTAAATTCGCCCCTCATGTTCTCTGACATGACGAGCGATGTCTTGAAATAAATCATACCAAATAATCAACAGTGTGTGAGTTAGTCACCGATTGTTTGTGCCCGTTACTATCGTATACAGTCACATTGTATACGTCATGTTTTACTCTAATTTGTCCCTCACCAGCATCATAAGTTCTGGTCACCACTGTTCTATCAGACCAGCTGCTCGTGACACTTGACACTGGCGGTATGGGTGTTACTGAACCGCCCATGCTATTTCTTGGTAAACGCCTGAGCACCAAAGAAAGCAGCTACGATACCAGCAACAGCAACAAAATATGTGGCTGCCATGTCGCCCAATATTTTACTTGCTTGTTCCAATCCCATGAGAACAGCGAGGACAACAGCAAATGGATAGAGTAGCATACCTCCCAAGGCAAACCACGCCATCTTCCGTTGACTGTCTCGCATAGCATCTTGGTCTTCAAGTTCCCTTCTCTTGAATTCCATGTATAACTTTTTTTCTTCGTCATCAACTTTGCCATCACCGTTTACATCAGCTGGCAGAATCTTCTTTTCTTCCTCCGACAAAAACCCTCTCCTTTAATGTGTCTAGAAAAGAACCCTCCTGTTTGGGGGGAGTCTTCTCTGATTGTTTTTCTTCATCAGAGAAATATTTCTCTTCTAATGAATCATCTTTTTTCTCATCATTATCAGGGTCAGTCACATTTTTATAATATACTATCACTTCTTTGGTTTGTTTCACAAACCGTTTAATCTCTTGAAGGTTGTAAGCCATGAGTTCATAATCTGGAACTGACATGGCCACAAAGACCATAGAACCAGATTCTTTTTCTATACGTTCTAAGAATTGATCGAGATTTTTGTTGGAGACAACATACCACTTGGGTTCTTTCATGTCAATAGGTCTAGGCAATACAGGATGTTGTATTGGTATCTGAACTTCTACTGTCTTTATCTCAACCTCTCTAGGAGGCGGATTTAAAAAAGCACATCCATTAAGGACTAGTAGAGTTGTTGTAATCGCTATCGATTTCCAAACTGTCAAAAACTTGTTTTGTCGCATTGTTCACTCTTGGTTCAATTAGGCCAGGCTTAGCGGCAGCAAGTTTAGATAAATCATGTCTACGAAATATATCCAGATATCTATCTCTTTCTGCCTGTATCTCAGCATTGGCAGCAGTCAACTCACCTAACGCTTGTGCTTGAGTTTCGTACTGTGTCTGCATTTTATCTATAGTATCATTTTGGGTTGCAACTTGTAGTTCCATAGCCATGTTCAACTCACGCAATTCGGTGAGTTCCCGCTGGGTATCGTTATAATAGAAGTATCCTATTATACCGCAACCAAATAATAATCCTAGTAATATCTTGCTCATAATTCTATTTATACTTTTATGGAAGACAAATTTTCTCTGCCGCCAAAATTACCTCTATCAAATACTGGGGTATCATCATCTTGTCCAGAGTCATGGATGTTATTTTGGGCATCAGCTTCCAAATCATACAATCTCATCTTCGCCCTGTCAACGCCAACCATGAACCTCTTGTTTCTTGTTGGGTCACTGTATCGATTCTTCAATTGTTTCACCATGATGTGTCCCTGTTGTTCTAGTTCCTCTGTGCTGATAAGGGCGAACATTAAGTCAGCAGTGGCAGGAAGACCAAAACTCTCTGAGGTGTCTGTCAAGTCAACATCACTGTTGTTATATCCACCACGAGTGGTCTGTGTTGCAGTCACGATAGGCAAATCATACTCTACCGCAAGTCCACGCATCTCCTCGGCGATTGCCTTGACGATGGTGTAACTATTTGCACCATGATTACCACGCAATCTTTGACTCACACAGATATTTAGATAATCCACAAAGATAATATCTGGTGTAAAGTTCTGTTTGATTTTCAACTCCTCTACCAAAGTCCTAATGTGACCTGTATGTGCCGAAGCAGTTGGATATTCTTTGATAATCAATCTACCATCAATTTTTGTTTTGATTTTATCAATGCGGTCAGTGTACATCTTTTTAGATAAATCTTTCAAATCTTGAATAGAAATATCTAGCATGTTAGCATCAATACGTTCTGCAATTCTCTCTTCTGACATCTCTAGGGTGACATACAAAACATTCTTACCCTGCTCAATACAAGCAGCAGCCATGTGACACATGAACAAGGATTTACCCACACCAGTTCCAGCGAGTGCAACATTCAACGTCTTGTTTACTAGTCCACCTTCAGTAATCTTGTTGAAATACTCAAGGTCAAAGGGAATTCTTTCCTCTACTCTATGATAGAAATCATATCGGGACTCAGCGTCACCAACATAATCGTGTCCAATGTGATTGTCAAAACCAACACTGAGGGCATCGGATAAGATGTGAGGCAAAGCATCGACATTGTGTGCCTTGTCTTGGCCATCGATGATTTGTATTGATTGCATTACTGCATTGTATAGTGCCTTGTCTTTACAAAACTTCTCTGTCTGGTCTATCATCCAATCAAAGTCAGACTCCATGTACACCAGACTATTGACCAACTCTTCACACTTTGCGTATGTGTTTTCATCGATGCGTTTATTTTCCTGTAAGGAAATTAACAACGCATTTTTGGAAGGCACTGTATTGTATTTGTTTATATAATCACGAATGACTTTGAAGACTTCCCTATCAAATTGTTCTAAAAAATAATCTTCTTTTAGAAATGCGATAGTTCCTCTTACATAAGATTCGTCATTTATAAGATTCGACAGTATTTGTTTCTCTAATCTCATCGTAAAATTCTCGCTTCACTTCTTCTATACACGGTTCGCACAAATAACACTCATCTGCACCATTATTAAAACATATTGCACCGTCTTTGTCAAGGTCAATTTGACCCCCACATCGGTCACAGACTTTCGTAGGCATCTTCTATGTCTGCTTCGCTGACTTCTGCTTGCATGATAGCATCAGATGAAATCATGTATCTCTTCTCAATCCAATCTATAAAGCTTTGATCTGTGAGGATGGGTAACCAGAACTCTTTTGTATATGTATCTTTAGTTCTGTATTTCTTCGCATCGTCTTCGCCAGATTTCGCATACCATCCGTTTGATGGTTTAACAACGTGACCTGACTCAAGAGCCATATCAAGGAGACCAGACCACTTGCTAATACCACCTTCCCATGAGACTTCAATAGGTATCTTGGATTTTTCACGGACGTATCTGGACTTTTCAACATTAATAATAAAGTTGTAACCGACAACATCTTTTCCCTGTTTTTCTTGCTGTCTTCCAATGATAAAAATATTATCAGCGGAATAATAAATACCAGTTCCACCAGAGACAATATCTTTGGGGAACAAACCAATTTCTTTGTATGTGTGATTTACTACCACAGCGGGGAAGTCTTTCATAGTTAGATGTGGTGTAATCATACGAAACAGGGATTTCATTTGTTTCGCTCGAGTCATGTCTGCAACATGTTTCCCATCTATGGCATCATCAACTTCTTTCTTAGAAGCCAAGTTACCAACAGAATCGACAATTATCATAACTTTATCACCACGCTCCAGACCATTCATCTGGGACATGACATCATGTTTTAATTGTTCGATATCTGCAATGGGCGAGTGAATGACTCTTTCGGTGTCTATTCCAAAACTATCAAAGTAACCCTGTGGAGCACCAAACTCAGAGTCATAAAACAATATCACTGCATCATCATATTTATCCAAATATGCTTTTGCAAGTAACATGGCAAATGCAGTTTTGAAATGTTTGGACGGCCCAGCAAATACTGTCAGTCCAGAACTGACGCCTCCATCCAACTGGCCAGACAAAGCCACGTTCAAAGCAGGCACCGTAGTCTGAACAAAGTCTTTCTGATTGAAAAACTTTGACTTACTCAAGATAGATGCCTCTTTGATTGTGCTGTTCTTTTTTAATTTATCTAAAACACTCATACAAATAAATCCTCCAATGTTGCTACTGGTCTAGTCTTCCAATTGAGACTGTCCACGATTGTGTTTAGTGGGTCTAAAAATGCTTTCTCAAACATGAGTTCATAGTCGATATATCTATGCAAGTCAAACTCTTTTGGCATTGACCCATTAAATGCCACTGTGTTCTCACGCACATGGTTTGGTTCTTTGAGATACAAGAACTTAATCTTATCACCGTCTTGGATGACTTGATACTTATTCTCAATCTTCTGTGTCTTCACGAGATGATTGTAAACCAAAGCACCACGAACATGCATGGGAGTTCCTTTGGTGTACACTGTCTCACGAGAGGAATACTTTTCTATGTTGTTACATCCACGAGGAAATGCCATCTCCTCTGGAGTCATCTTTTTAAAAGACTGCCATGATTCCTCGACAAAATTTTGGAGTTCCTTCTCCCCTTCGTTGAGACACAGTGCCACAGCCTCACGCAAACTTTCACGAATAGGTGCTGGTGTGGAAGACCTTACAATCTCCAATCCCATCACTTTCAACTTGGGTGTCTTGTATCGAACACCTTCGTTGTCCCAGACATTCATCGCATATCTTTTCTTTGCAACCCAGATAGCAGAGTCAGAGATTGCCTCTCTTTTGAATTCTATCTTGGGTTGAAATACATTCATGTACTCACCCAAATCAGCCATGCGTTCATTGATTGCTGGCACTAACTTATCTTCCGTGAACCTATCAATGATATTAATTATCTCATCACGAGACTTACCCTTTAGATGTTTATCAACCATCGTATCCAAGGTCACATAACAAGAGTCAGTATCGGTATAGAATGAATAGACCTCATCCTCAGTGTCGAGGAACTTATTCATAAACTCATCCACCACCTTTCCAGTGTCACGGATGATTAACTGACCACTCAGAGTGATTGCCTCTGCAATCCTCTCATCAAAGAAACGGAACCACTTGTTACCTATTGCACCAAACAAAGAGTTCAACTGAATCTTTCTTGCCATCTGAAAGTTGTGATACTTGGCAATATCATTCTTGAGTTTAGGATTCTTGGTATCCTCATACTCTTGTTCTGCCTCCTTCATCAACTTCTTGTATCTTTGGCGGTCATCGAAAAACTTCTGAGTAATCTCTGCCATGAAACCCTGTTTGTCTTTGCGGAACAGATATCCATTCGCAGCCATGGACAAATCGGCATCTTTAAGTTTAAGTTTGTGTTTGCGTTCCAATACACTATCAACTGTACAATCAATTGGTTTGTGATTCTGAGCCAACATCTCAGGTGATAGGTTGTGTTGCATAATAATAGACGGATACAGGGAAGTAGCATCCACGGATACCACCCACTTGTATTTCCCTGTCTTTGGTTCTTGAACATACCCGCCTGGAAATCCCTCAGAGAAGTTCTCCTTTTTCTGAGGCAACATAATGTTCTTCTGTAACAAGTGATTGTATAACAGACAATCCCAAGTTCTCACAGATGAAAAGATATCGTTGTAATTACATTTACAGTCGTATCCCATCGTGATGATGAGTTCCAAGAATTTCATCTTGTCATCAAGTTCGTCAACCAGAACAGTATCAATGATGTTGTAGTCGATGAAACGGTTCCAATCATTCTCATAGAACTCACGGAATGTTTCAAATCCAGACTCAAGTTTTTTCTTGCCGAGTTCTACCTCAGCAATGTAGTCTAGTCGATAACTCTCTTGGAAAGTGTAAGTAAACTTTTTGTACAAGTCCATGTAGTCAAGTTGAATGATACCCTTGATATCAGTTTTGAGTAAGTCTCTGTTATGACCACGAACTGTCTTTTTGCGAGTCATGTTATATGGACTGAGAGTGTTCTTAGCAGAGTCACCAAAGATTCTGTCAATCCTGCCGACCAGATACGGCATGTCAAATAATTCTAAGTTCCAACCTGTGATGACATCTGGATAATCGTTGGCCCACCAAGTCATAAAGTTCTGCAACAAATCCATCTCATCAGAACAATAGGTGTAGGTTACATTGAGGTCTTTTGTTTCTTCGCCAGGCTTCCACTCACCAGAACCCCATGTAAATATCTCTTTGGTTTGATTATCTACTATGGTGATAAGAAGAACTTCTTCAATCGGGTTCTCTGTATCTGGAAAACCATGTTCGGCAGTTGTCTCAATATCTATTGAGAATATCCGCATCTGTGACATATCAAAATCAATGTCTTTGGGATACATAGTTGATAGGTATTGATAGGTCAGGTCAGTCTGACCAAATATAGGATAGTTTTCTACCTTGGCGTAGTTATCAATAAACTCTTTGCAGTCAGAGTTATCGCCAAAGACGATAGGTTTGAGATACTGCCCATCGATGGAAGTATACTCAGACCTATCCTTTGACTTAACGAACAAAGTTGGTGTGAAGGGATGGCGTTCGGTGAACCGTTTGCCATTCCTCACACCTCTTGTCAGAATTGAATTACCGTATTGCCAGGCGTAAGTGTAAAAGTTAGACATTCATCATACCAAAATTGTGATCAAGTAACATATTAACATAACCAAGGGTGTATGTCAAGGGTGTTACCCTTCAAATTTTGGTTGAGTCTTGACTCCAGTAGACTGTGTGTGTTGAAACTTTGACAGATATTCTTTTTTGATATCCTCTTTGGGTTCAAATACAAATCCAACTTGACCATAAGGAATAAACACTGTTCCGTCACTAGATGGAGCAAAAGGAACAAATACAATAGAGTATCTGCCTTTCATCTCACCCTCAGTAACTTCTTTGTATTTTATCTCAGCTGGGTTCTGTAGGACATATCTTCCACCTTGTTTGTCATCGGTTAGATGACCAATCAAATCGGAATACTGATTAGATACTAAACGAATACCGATTAAACTAGTTTTGCCGTATCCATTATTCTCAGCAGCATCATCAAAATTTATTTCAACTTCTTGACCAACATTGGCCTCGATAGTCTCCTCACTTTTTTTCTTCGCCATTACGAAATCACTCCTGTAAGAATTGTTTCCCCACTTTTATTTCTTGTGGTTTTTGTTCTTCTGGTATCTCTCTGACTAGAGAAATATTCAGCATGCCATCTACATAATCAGCACCAACAACTTTGGTATTTTCAGTCAGAGCAAATGTCCTCGTGAAGTTCCTAGCAGCGATACCTTTGTAGGCATATTCTGTTTTGTCTTCGCCTCTATCTTGAACGCCTTGAACAACTAACTTGTTGCCTTCTGGGACAAGATGAATGTTAAATTCGTCTTCCTTGAATCCAGCACAAGCCATCTCAATACTCCAAGAGTCGGAGTCTGATTTGATAATGTTGTAGGGGGGATAGTTGTTTGCAATATCTTTTACGGTATGTAAATTATCAAAAACTTTGTCATATCCTATTGAGAAGGGGCGAAAGAAAGCATCTAAATCGGATGCTGTAAATCTAGCTGTAACCATTGTAGTCTCCTTTTTTTAAGCAAGATTAAAATAAGAGAACCCTTTCGGCGAACTCTGATCTATATATAACACTTCTTTATAGAAATGTCAAGGGCGAGTGTTACTTTTTTCTACCAATATTATACTTGGTCACTAAAGTCCACTCATCTTTTTCTTTGTATGGGAGAATTTTTATCTGACTCATAGGAGCAGTCTCCGTAACAACTTCGGAATCTAACAACTCTATCAAACCCCAATCGCTCAAAAGTTTTGCAATTGCGTTTCTTCTTTGTAAATCCGAATCGCTTAAGTCTGCTTCTTTGCCATCCAAAGCAAAAAGTTCTTTGAAGTGGGTAATAAAATATCGACCCTGTTTGTGTAAAATGTGGCAGGACTGATAAAGAATTTTATCTTTCTTGGATGCGACACCAATTCTTGATAGTGTCTCTCTCACCTTTAAGAAATCATCATCACTTTTTAATTTTATTTCCACTGGTTTATAATCTGGGTAATCAATGTCAAAAAATGCACTCATTATAATAACCTTTATTTTTTAATTCAATAAAGATTATTTATAAATTATGCGTTTTTGCCACCTTTTCTAAGAGATAACTTCATTTGTTCTAGGTCAGATTCCCTCAGAATCCTAAGTGCTTCCATAGCTTTGACATTGTTATATCCAAAATACTCCTTGACTAATTCTATGTTCTCTTCGCGTTCTGGTTTCAACCACTTGTTGAACCGTCTTTTCTTACGGATGATTCCCCTGAGAAAATCATACTGCAACCTAGCATCAATGTGAGGTCTGGAATTCATCTCGTTTGCTGGGACAACCGTATCCGCACCATGAGACAATGCCTTGTTGATAATAAAAGAACTGTACTGTTTCTCAGCCCAATCATCAACCATTAGGTCTTCCTTTGTATCGTGTATGCTCTTCACGAAATCAAAGGGACTGATACCTTTCTTTTTGACAACATAATCTTCAGCATCATATGTTTTCTTTGCTGGGCCCAACTCATCTATCACGATGTTGATCCTTCCATCCTCTTGCCATATCAGCAAATTCCTTTCTATTTTCTTTCATGTATTTGAATGGGGTAATATCCCCCAACATCCAATCTGGTAGTCTTTCTTGCATGAAGACATCCATCAATCTATTAAAATTATTTTCTCTAACATCTAGAGTGCTGTGATGTAGGTCTATTATATCATATTCTTTGAGGTTAATCAACTGGTCTACTATTCTATCAGCCCTAAAACCATCGTCAGTGATATGGTCAAACGAGTAATCAATCTCATCATGTAGTTGAAATCCCAATTGTTGAAATGCTTGATAAAAATTTGGAGCAGCAAAGACCAATGGAATTTTACCCATCAACACTGCCCTCCAAGTTTTTTCCGTAAAAAATATTTGTTCTACGTCTGACTCATTGATTAAATCTATCAGTGAGTATCTATAGAACTCTGGAATCATAATCTCACCCAAGTCTGGTATAGCGTCACCCACAACGTCTACCGTAATTCCACGATAAACATATGTACAACTATCATTTAGAAGTCCACATCCGCTCAATAGATTCCACATCAAATCTCTGTGTGGTTTTATCTTGTTATTAAGACAGGTGAAGTCTCCTGTTGGCGGTTCAATCCAATCTGGTTTACCATTCATTTGTCTAGCACTAATCATCGCTGTCATCCACGCCCAATGCCATGGCCAACCTTCTATGGTGATGTTATCAGCAATGTTCGGTATTGTGCTGTTGATTGAAGCATTATATTCTTTGAACGACTTTACATCCAAATCATTGTAACTAAAGTATGGTATCGTCAGTCCACGTTCTCCAATAGTATCTGGAATTCTACACTCCACAGGATTGTAGACTACGACATCCTTATCTTTCCAAGTACCGTCCATCAACTTATCTTTGTGAATGTGCAAAGGTAACCAGACTTCATCTACAAGTACACCCATATACTCTGGGTTGCCCCACATTGGTAAAGGGCCACTCATAGCACAGGTACGGTATAAAATATTGCAAACAGGATCAACACAACCATGAGGGCAATACTTTTACTGTTTTTCAATTTACAATCTCCTTGATGTTCACTTCATTGCGTATCGCAATAATATTTGCAACTTCATACCAAAATTTGGCAAACCCCTCGTTCTGAGCTCGAGCAGAAGCATTCAAGCAAGACCTGATTCTTCTCAAAGCATCATCACGATTTGAAAATCCGCACTCACTGTCTGCTATATCTCTCATAGTCGAAAGCTATCCTATGCAATAATCTTGTATCCATGTTATCGAATTCATGTCTCTTATGAATGGTCAACCACTGTTCGCTTATGACTATATCGCCATCTCTCCAGTAATGATCATATCTATACTTTTCCTGTAAGACATGTTGTTTCAAGTATTCCATCGTAGTCTCAAATCCCCACTCACCCATTCCCACAATGCCAAATATCTGAAGGAATGGAAAATAGAATCCAGTTTTACCAGCATCATTAGTATGAACCAAATTGAAAGGTCTGTCAGTGGCATGATGTTCCACAAAGAATTTACTATCAGAATAAGAACCAGACTTATACCCTAGTGTGATTTGTATATCGGACATGTATTCTTGTTCAGATTTTGGTAAATCATTGTACGCAGCCTGCATGTCAATCCAACTTGTACAACTACCTTCAGTTCCCTTGACACCATACAACCAAATCAATGGCGCACGTTCATAGTTACTTGCCTGATTAGCATGCCAATCTAAAGCACTGGTATGACCAAACAGGCCTTCCTCGCCATGTTCATCTTTTTCACCAGTGACCCTTAAAATTTTTGGGTGACAAGCAATATGTTTGGTTCTATCGACATCAGTATACTCTTGGCAGTTGCCGATACGTTCACAGAAATTCACCTCTTCATCGGGAGTCAGCACTTGATTCCTTATCACCACAACTCCGTCACTCAAAACGGCTTCGGTGATTAATCGAGCATCTTCGTCAGTGGCATTTTTGAGGTCTAGGTCAAAACTAATCATTTAAATTCGCAACTGGCCATGATATCTGTGAGACAGGCAGTCATGTTGATTTCTTGGTCAGCAACAAAAGCAGACTTGTATTGATAGTCTGCAATCAACAACACGAGATGTGGCACTTGTTTTACTTTGTCCACGAGACCATCATAAACTTTACGATACAATCCAGTGGGGTCATTGTCTATATTGTTGACAACCCACACACGCATCTTTCGCCAGTCTTTCTCCTTGAGCGCATCGTAGAGTCCCTTCATGTTGACCTCAGCGATGTTACTTAGGATACCCTCATCGATAACACCAGACCTTGAATACCGTTGGAGTTCGTTTAGAACACGGCGATAGTCTGGAAAATACTTCATCAACAACTCAGCAATCACTTTATCAGAGAACTCAATCTGTTCTCTACCAAGGATTGTTTTCATTCGTTGCATGAACTTAGTAGCCATGACTTGTTTCTCACCCTTGTTGAGTTTGAAATCAATCACAGTAGTTCGACTATGTAGTGGTTCGATGATACGGTTCTTGAAATTACATGTAAAGATGAACCGACAGTTGGCAGAAAACTCTTCGATGAATGCCCTGAGAGCGGGTTGTGTTGAGTTGGGATTCAGATAGTCTGCCTCGTCCAAGATAACAACTTTGGTCTGCCCACCAAAACTAACAGTGGAAGCAAAGTCTCTTATCTTTGTTCTCAATACATCGATACCAGATTCATCAGAACCATTGATGAGAATATAATCAACACCAAGTTCTCTACACAATGCCTTAGCAACAGTGGTCTTACCTGTGCCGGCAGTTCCACACAGTAACATGTTTGGTATCTCACCTTGTGTAACTATGTCATCAAAAACACTCTTCAACCTATCAGGCAAAACACAATCCATGATTGTGTCAGGCCTGTATTTTTCTACCCACAAGAACTCCTTCATGTGCGAGTCCTTTTCTCAAGGGTTTCTATCTGGGCAAGCTTGTTTGCCTCCCAAGTCTCTTGAGAACGGTCTTGCAATTTCTTACCAGACCGAATCTTCTTTGGGAAGAACTTTGACTTCCTCAAATTTTCCAAAGCAACGAGGCGTCTTTGGGTCACATTCTTTTTTTTCAATGCATTATCTCCTCACGTTCAATGTCATCTTCTTCAAGATAACTACCATACTGTATTTCTAAAATTCTCAAAGGTTCATTACCAATGTTCTCAACTTGATGCCAATGATATGGCATTATACTAAAACTATCGTGTTTTGTCAAGGTGAAATGTTTGTAATTACCACTCGGGCCGACACTGTGTTTTATCAGACATTCGCCCTGTAAAATAAACCAGAACTCGCCACGATAAAAATGTCTTTGATAAGATATCTTTTTGTAAGGTTCAAGTTCCAAAACTTTTACCTTCGCATCAGTGTACTTTAACACCTCATCAAAGAATCCCCAATGCCTTTTTGTTCTATTGAGATTAGAACTGGAGTTTCTTTTGTTCTCGCCACCTACTCCACTGTACCAACATACACCACTAACATTCTCTGGTATGTTATTACCGTTTCGGTCACCACCATTAGCAAAAATGTAATGACAGTCAGGGCCATAAACCCTCTTACAATCTTTAATAAATTGATTCGCTGACCCATCATCATCATCAAATGGGACAACGTGATCAACCATCTTCAAATTTGCCATGATATCTAATCTTTGTGAAAAGTCCATGAACGGTTTACCCTTTTTTTTGAATAACCATTCATCACTGTTCAAACCGACCACTAACGTATCACCAAGTTTCCTTGCCGCCTCTAGTAGTGCGATATGTCCACCGTGTAGTGGGTCAAACCCACCAGACACCATAACAATTTTTTGATTCATCTATCCAAACTTTTCAGACTTCTTTGTGCTGTCATGCAACTCTAACTCTAGTTGCCTTCCTTTTGTTTCATTCACTACTGAACTTTTATTGGTAACGTAATCATACATAGTAGCAGCATCAGAAACTTCAAATGGATCTGTTGGGCAATTATCTTGGAAACCATCTTCAACAAATGCAGTCTCAACAATACCATCATTAAGAAGCACAGAGTATCGCCATGACCTATTACCAAAAGTTAAGTTATCTTTATCAACTAAAGCACCCATCTGTTTAGTGAACTGTCCAGAACCATCACCAATCGGTTTGACATTTTCGATTCGTTGATATCTAAACCAAGCGTTCATGGTAAAACTATCGTTGACTGACAGACAATAGATTTCATCGACTCCCGCTCTACGGAAAGCTTGATAGTTTTGTTCGTAGCCAGGCAATTGTTTTGCCGAACATGTTGGTGTAAATGCTCCAGGCAAAGAAAAAAGAATTACTCTTTTGCCTGCAAAATAATCTCCAGAAGAAAACGACTGCCACTCGTAAGGATTTTCCTCACCAGCAGCTACCATCTCTTCTGAACGGACTCGTACATTCCATACGACATCCATTGGGACTCGTTGTCCTACTTCAACCTTCATTTATTTTTCTCCTAACTGGTCTGTGAAGATGGGTCTAAGGCCAACCAATAGGTTCTCTTATCGTTCTTGAACATAAGAACAGGTTTAGTTCCTACGGTGACTGAGTAAGTGTCGGGTATGACTTTTAGTGACTCAATAGAGAGTCGAGCATCAAACTCCACATCGGAAGATCCAATCATTGTTGAGAAGCTATTGCTCTTGGGGGTGTTGGGGTCACCAACATTGACTGACACTGAACCATCACGAGAGACAATGCTCAAGAATGGCGCAGAGATAGCAGAGGCAGCTCTCTGTATTTTGATGATGGAATCTCCATCAAGGGTAGTCTGATACTTTGCCTCGACCTCAATTTCCCTGTCAGGCGCTGCTTTGATGACAGAGGGTTCAGCATAGTAATACTCAAAGGAACCCGCTCCCATGTTCACTGTCACGGATTCATCACCGAATGACAGTTCAGTATCATCACTCATGGTGAGCAATGCAAGAAACTGATTTAGGTCATAGATAGCGAACTCTCTTGGGAATGTTTCTGACACATTCGCCTTTGCCAAGATGTTCATTGAGTTTGCAACTGTGGCAAGTTGGTTGCCTTCTTTGACCATCAAGTTTGTATTGATGGTTGCAAAGTTCTTGAGTTGCTCAAGAGTTTCCTTTGATACTTTCATAATATACTCCAATCAAAATTCATAATAAAATAATACCACAAATACTAGGTGTGTGTCAAGGGTGTTTTATACCTCAGCCATGACTGTAGTATAAGTGATATTGTTATCGGTCATATAAGTTTTATATGCTGATGCATCTTGTGGGTCATGGGTAGATTTGTCAAGAGCATCGTATGCCGCCTTAAATGCCAGAGCAGCTGCTTCGTCAGTAAAATCAAACCTAAACTCAAATGTCAATCCGTCTTCACTAGACCATGTACTAGTGGTGGTATCAGACCTACCGTCAAGCCATGTTAAGTAATTTGTTGTTCTAGCATTGTAGTCAGAGTCAACTAGATTCAACATTGGTAAGTCGGTATCAGTGTTAGGTCTCACAAACCGACTCGTGATTCTGTAAGCCATTTTTATTCTCCCTTATAAAGATATTCTCTCTCTTATTTATACAAATAAATCGGGGC
>CEQP01018376.1_pt1 | contig 59242 bp, 50 predicted proteins | sample 356291 | NCBI WGS metagenome assembly CEQP01 (sample SAMEA2621221, study PRJEB7988) | marine metagenome | isolation source: saline water (ENVO:00002010), including | reverse complement strand
CGAAGGCATTTTTGGCATGAAGAGGCTCTAATAAAATCTTTCTTTTCATTCCCCAAAAACACATCTTTGAATTGGACCATCCCTGCGTTGGTGAATAACAACGTAGGATCATTAAAAGGAATTAAGCCAGAACTTTTCATAATTTCATGGCCATGTTCAAAAAAATATTTCGAAAATCTTTCCCTTAAATCAGTGGATTTCATTTGATTAGTATAATGTGGATATCAAATAGAATAAACTGCCTGATAAAAATTAGATTTTTGTTTAGATTGATTTTATGAATTAAGTATTGTGAATCTTAATTAGCAGAAGTCTCTACGTTTACAAAAACTTTAGCTTTGCCTCTTTTATCAAACGTAACTAGGCCCTTTTGTAAAGCAAAAAGTGTGTGATCTTTTCCCATACCTACGTTCTTTCCTGGTTTAAATTTGGTGCCGCGTTGCCTAACAATTATTCCACCAGTGTTTACACTCTGTCCACCAAAAAGCTTTACTCCTAGCCTTCTTCCACTACTATCTCTCCCATTCTTACTACTACCACCACTTTTTGTTGTTGACATTACTTTTTACCCTTTCCCTTAGAAATCGATGTGATTTCTACAGTCTGATAAGACTGTCGATGTCCGTTTAATGTTTTTGAGTTTTTTCTTCTTCTAAATTTAAAGACTTTTATTTTTTTGCCTTTATCATCAGATAAAATCTTTCCTGAAACCTGGAATGATTTCAATTTATCTGGTTCAGAATATATTTCTTTGGTATCTGAAATCATCAGTATATCTTCGAATTTAATTTCGGCGCCAACCTCTTGGTTGGTTTTTTCTATTAAAATCTTATCGCCTTGCTTTACTAAATACTGCTTTCCACCAGTTCGAACTACGGCTTCCATGATATCCTCCAAAAGCTATATTTTCACAAATTATTCCCTTTTGTCAATATTTTTACTTAATCTTCTAGCTCTACATTCCAATATGAGGCATCAACAAAGCTTAAGAAAGGCTTCCACTCTTCAAACTTAACTGTTTTTATATATAAATTTGAAAGAAGTTCCCATGAGGGTTTTACAGGTTTGTTTATTAATTTCATATTTGTAAAAGTTAATGCCTTGCTTCCTTTCTCTCGATTACATTTGATGCAACAACAGACAACATTTTCCCACATGGTTTTGCCACCTTGGGATTTCGGTATTATATGATCAATAGTAAGTTCGTTCTTTGGAAATGACAATCCACAGTATTGGCACTGTGATTTATCTCTTTTAAAAATATTATATCTATTAAACTTAACTTCTTTTGTAGGCACCTTGTCATATCTTATGACCATTATAACTCTTGGTATCTTTATAAGTTTAGATACAGTTCTTATGCAATCTTCATTTTTCATGCTAGTAATTTCGCTCCAAGTATTAAAATCAAAAGTTTCATAATTAATATCAACAGCTTTAGCAGCACCACCATAAAGCATTAAGAATGCTCGTCTTACACTGGTCGTATCTATTGGAAGAAAAAATTTGTTTAAAACTAGAACTGGGCTGTTAAGCATCATATTATAATTTACCTGGAATTACGAATAAAAGATTTACGCAATGTTAAGAAAGGCATATAATCTAATTATGACTGCTCATTTACTTATTATTCTATCTGCAGCATTATTTATTGTTCCTTTCTTGAATTTTAGCCTTTGGCCTATTTCATGGTTTTGTTTTGTACCTTTATTTTACTTACTTAAATTTAGCAAGTTAAGCGCTATAAGAATCGGGGTTGTTTTTGGAACTACTGTTACACTAATTGGTACATATTGGATACCTACAACAATCGTTACACAAACAGGTGCAAATTATCCAATCTCTCTTCTGACACACTTTTTATACTCTATTTATGAATCTGTTTTTTACATACTTGTTTTCTTATTGTTTAAATTTGTCTCAACAAAAAACTATAATAAAGTTTATCAATATTCTTTGCTGATATTTTTTTATATTGTTTTAGAGAGTTATTTTCCAAGGATTTTTCCATACAGACTAGGAAACAGTCAAATACTTTTTCAGGAAGTAGCTCAACTTATTTCGATTTTCGGATTAAATATATTAAGTATTCTTGTTCTTGTAGCAAATATAACAATATATGAATTAATCTTTTCAAAGCGAACTAAAGTTTTTGTAGGTTTTGTTTTAATCGTCATTTCAATTTTTTATTACGGTCAGCATTTAATTCAAAAGACCTCAATTTCACTATCAAGTTTACCAAAAGTTCCAATCTCTATAATTCAGAACAATAACAATTTAGAAAATTTAATCGAGTTGCATAATTCTATAGACCATAATCCGTTTTTAATTATATGGCCTGAAAGCTCGCTTGACTTGGTAAAATATGAGAATGAAGAGGCAAAGTTTAGTAGATTCGAAGAAGCTTTCAGGAAATTATTTAAAAGCACTGGTGAAAATCTTATTTTTGGAAGCATAAGCCAAATAACGATACTTCCCATTAAAAATAAGCAAATTTTAGATAATTTAAAAAATAGAATTAATGGTATATCAAAAAGTAATTTACTATTTGAGAAATTATCAAAAGCTAGAGGAGAAGATTTTTATAAAAAATCTATCGACTATAAACGACAACTTAATAGATATTTGCATAATTGGAGTGCTTCCGGGCAATATTATTTTAATACTGCGTTTCACTTCAAATTTGATAGGGAAACAGAAAACGACATATACACTGGGCTTATAGGTGCCTACAATAAAAGAAAGCTAATGATATTTGGGGAATACTACCCCTTTGCCCCTCTTATTTCTAAGGTAATTCCGATTTATGACTCTTTTGTAAGTCTCAACTCAGGTGGAAAATATGGAATGTTTCACATGCCTTTAAAGCTATACACTGGAAGAGATAACAAATTCCGGCATATAGTATCTTTAACAACTTCTAAGGGAGTTGAAATATACCCAGAAATTATGATTTGCTATGAAGATTTATTTGAGAGTAAATATGGCGGAGCTATCATGATAAATCTAACTAATGACTGGTGGTATGGGGATACTTTAGCTTCTTATCAGCATTTAATGCTTTCAGTTCCAAGAACAATTGAGACAAGGAGGTATTTACTTAGATCCACCACAAATGGAATAAGTGCAGTTGTTGACCCTACAGGGAAAATTGTAAAAAAAATAGAAAAAAACAAAAAAGGGATCATAAATTATGATGTTGCATATAGAGAATCAGGATATATTTATTGGCTTTTTCCTAGAGAAAACCACAATACCAATACGGTTGCCACTTATAAATTTCGATCAGGTTCATTGCGAGGAGATATAACTTATTATAGTTATTACAAGGAACTTATTAATGAATTCTATGTCATGATTTTACTAGTTTTATTTACACCTCTATTTAACTATAAAAGCAGAGATGGCTCTGATTAATTTATTGTTCTCTTTTGGTGAACCAACTGTTATTCTCAAACAATTTTTTAATTCCTTATTTGAGTTAAAACTTCTAAGAACAATACTTTGAGTCTTAAGGAAATTATTTAGAGATTTAGATTTTGTTGTTCTAATTAATATAAAATTAGAATCTGTTGGGTAAACATCGAAATTGGTTCTGTCTTCAAGAAATTTTACTAGTCGAGTTCTTTCGCTCTTAATGATCTGAATTTTCCTTTTTATACTTTTTTGATTATCAAAGTAATCACAAGCTATTAATTGAGAAAGAGTGGAAATATTGTATGGCAATCTTATTTTGTTTATTTCGGAGATAATCTTACTATTCCCAATCAAGTATCCCAATCTTAACGAAGCAAATCCGACTTTTGACATTGTCTTCATTATTAATAAGTTGCTATTTCTTTTTAGTATCGGTAAATATGAGTGAGAAGAATAATCAGCATAGGCTTCGTCAATTACAACTAACCCTTTTGAACTTTTAATTATTTTTTTTATATCTTCTTGGTGAAATGAATTTCCAGTTGGATTATTTGGTGTTGGTATAAATATTAAATCTGGATTGTATTTTTTAATCTTCTTAAGCATATCATTTATATCTATTTGAAAATTACTATCTAAGTTAACTTTTATAGGGTTATTGCCTGTAGCAGAAGATAGTATTTTGTACATGGAGAAACTTGGGTTCAAATGAATAATATTAGTTGTTTTGCCTGTAAGTGCTAGAAGCAAATATAATATTAACTCATCAGACCCATTTCCAAAAATTATTTGATTTAAATTAACTCCATGAAGTTTGCTAACTCTTTTTCTTAGTTCTTTTTGGTATGGGTCGGGGTATCTATTTATAGCATTAGCTTTTAAGTAGGCCTTTTTTTTTGATTTAGATAAACTTTCCAAGATTTTCAAAGTTTCATCAAATGGTGATTCGTTTGCATTGAACCTATAAGAATATTCAATTTCATCTGGCTCATACGAACTAAAATTCTTTAAAATTTTTTTTACTCGTAATTGTGATGACAACTATGAATCCCCTTTTTTCAATCTAAGCAAAGCTGACATGGCATGTCCATCTAGCCCTTCTTCCTTTGCAAGAGCTACTACTAGAGGGGCAAGTTTGTTGACACCTTTAACCGACATCTTTGTAAGGCTTGAATATTTTAGGAAATCTAAAACTGATAATGGTGATGAGAACTTAGCGTTTCCTGAGGTTGGCAAAACATGACTTGGGCCAGCAATGTAGTCCCCAAAAGCTTCGGCCGACAGTTTTCCTAAGAAAATGGATCCTGCGTTGGTAATTTTAGATGAAAGCTGCTCTCCATTTCTTGCAATTATTTGTAGATGTTCGGGTGCAAAATCATTTACTAATTTAATTGATCCTTTTAATGATCTTAATATATAGATTCTACCGTTCTTCTTTAATGATTCTCTTATTATGTTTTTTCTTGGCAATAACTGTGATTGTCTTATCAGTTGACTAGTTGTTTCTTTTGCAATAGTGACAGAATCCGTAATAAGGATTGCTGAGGATTTGATATCATGTTCCGCTTGCGCAATTAAGTCAGCAGCAATTAATTTTGGATCTGCTGTTTTATCCGCGACAATTAGAACCTCGCTGGGTCCAGCAATCATGTCGATATCTACATTACCAAACACCTGTTTTTTAGCTGTAGCCACATAAGCATTGCCTGGCCCTACAATCTTATCAACTTTAGGTATAGTTTTTGTACCAAAAGCCAAAGCTGCTATAGCTTGGGCTCCTCCTATTTTGTAAATTGTTTTTACTCCTGTAACTTTTGCTGCATACAATATTGATGGATTGATTTTGTTCTTTGAAGGTGGTGTGACAACATAAATCTCTTTTGATCCTGCGGCTTGCGCAAGTGTTGCTGTCATCAATAATGTAGATGGATATGATGCTGTTCCTCCGGGAACATATATTCCAATTTTCTCAATTGGATTAATTGTCCAGCCTAATATGTTTCCAAGCTTATCTTTGTATTTAAATGATTTTGGTAATTTTCTCGTTTGATAATTTTTAATCCTTTTATATGATTCTTCTATTGCCGATTTTACTTCTTTTGAAACTAACTTTTGAGAATTGCTTATTTCAGATTTTTTCACTTCAAAATCTTGTGGTTTTATTTCTGTCTTATCGAATTTTTTTGATAAAGCAGTCAAAGCTTTATCCCCATCACGCAATACTTGGCTAACAATTGAAGTAACTTGCTTTTCAATCTTTCTATTTGAATCTCTTTGTTTTTTTCGAAGTTTTTTTATTTCTTTGTCTATATCCGAAAAAGATAAATTAACAATTTTTATCATATTGATAATACAATAAATTTATTCCTTATTTTTATCAATTAGATTTTTTTACAAGCTTCTGGCATTGTTTAGGAGAATATCAAATGCCAGCGATAAATTAATTACTAGCATATAAAAAATTGAGAAGAGGAAAACTAATATATAATGGCCTTTCTTCTTAAAGGAAAGGAATACTGTGTAAAGAAAGGCTACACCCATTATTATCGCAATAAATGAATAAAAGCTTGAAGCTATACCCACAACCCAGAAATATAATGAAATAGGTAGCAGGGCTAGGCTATAAATAGCAATTAAATAATTAGTATATTTTTGACCATATATTAATGGCATAACCGGAAACCCGGCCTTTTTATAGTCGTCAGACAAATGCTGTGCTAATGCCCAAAAATGTGGTGGCTGCCAAACCATCATGAAAATAAAAAGTATTAAAACATCAATATAGTCTTTTGATATGTTTGGTTGAATTGCGGAAAAGCCAATTATTACAGGAAGAGCTCCTGGTATCCCCCCTAATACAGTTCCAAAAGGAGAAGATCTTTTTAGAAACAAAGTGTAATAAACAGTATAAGAGAGTATGGCCATTACGATGAGGATAAAATTAGTTAGGTTAATGAAGAAGAAAGACAACCCTAAAGAAAAAGTAATTAATAGTGAAGCGAAAAATGATGCGCCACCAATTCCTACTATTTTTAAAGCTTCAACTCGCTTTGCAAGTCTTTCCATAAGTTGGTCTTTCTCTCGTTCAATTATATTGTTAATGATTGCTGAGCCACCAGCAGAAAGAACTAACGACAAAATAGTAAGTATTACTAAGTTTGGTTCTGGAAAAGATCTTGAAGCAAGTATCATCCCTGTGAATCCTGTAAGTCCAACACTAAGAATAATCGTCGGTTTGCAAAGTAAAAGTAATGCTGCTAAATATTTCATGCGTTCAATGATTTCTTATTCTCAAAAATTATATTTAATAGTACCATCAGAATGAATAACGCTATTAGTAAATGTACAGCGGTCATTGAGAAAGCAAGTCGTGAAATAACTACAAATACGCCAAGTGTCACTTGGAATAAAATTAAAATTAATAAATTTCTCAAGTTCTTGATAATTGTTGCTGAAGTATTTTGGTAGTAAGAGAGAATAAAAAGAAAGGTTGAAAATAAAAGTATAAAAATTCCAGTAAATCTATGAGCAAGATGAACAAATACTGTTCCACTTAAGAAAGGAGGAACCCAATATCCCAAACATTTCGGAAAATCTGGACAAGCAAGGCCTGCGTTCGAGTGCCTTACATAAGCTCCTAAGACTAGTTGGACATATATAACAAAAAAGAACAAAAGATATATGATGTTTTCTTTTGAAAAAATTTTTGCATCTTTTAGTTCTTTTTCATTAGAAAAGACGCACATAATATAAATTAAAATAAAAATTATGATTGCGTTTCCAAAATGATAAGTGGTTATATTTGTCTCTAGTTGCAGGATTACCACTAGCCCTCCAACTATGATTTGAATCAACAACAGTAAGCCACAAAGTATTGGGAGTAATTTTTGTTTCCCAACATAAGTTTTCAATCTGTTCTTAGCTAAAAATAAAAAAAAGATGCTAACTACTAACCCAAGAATTCTATGGGTATGTTCCATGAATATGGAAAAGTTAAGCTCAGGAAAAAATTTACCAAAACATAAAGGCCAATCTGGACAGGCAAGACCTGCTCCTAGTCCGCTAACCATATTTCCCCATACAAGCAAGAGAATCAAAGAGAAGATTGTTAATTTTTCTAGATTGCCCATTGCGGTTAATTTAAAAGACGAGTAAAAATATCTGTCGCGGAAAAAGATATCAATAAAAACAGTAGGAATATTGGATAAGTCGCGAAGATCCAGGTCATTGTATCTTCGTGCTTGAGATGCATAAAGTAGAGTGCAACAAATGTTGCCTTAACAGATGCTATCAATAAAGCTATTGGGACGTTTAGGGGGCCAAAATCAAACTGTGCTGCTCCTACAGTTATAACTGTTAGGACCATCAGCAACAAACCAATTTTTATATATAATTCGTATCCGCCTAAATCTTTCATATAATCTCCCTAGCCAATTAAATACAATAATGGAAATAGATATATCCATATTAAATCGACCAAATGCCAGTACAAGCCTCCTATTTCAATAGCTGTATAATTTTCTTTTGAATAAGCACCCTTCTTGGTTTTATATAAAAGAAAACCGAGTACCCCCATCCCTATAAATACATGAAGCATATGAACGCCTGTAGCGGCATAATACAACGAATAAAATATATCTGTTCCAGGAGTAATACCATTACCAATTTTATATGAATACTCAAAGTATTTATTTATTCCAAAAATTGCTCCGCAGACTATGGTTATCCATAACATCCATTCGACCAATTTTAGTCTGTTTTCCTGAATTCCTTTGACGGCTACAGCAACAGTAAAACTACTAAAAATCAAGATGACTGTATTAATTGTACCAAGATTAACGTTTAGACTCTGCGAACCTTGTTCAAACATATCAGGATAAATGGCTCTAAAGATTGCGTAAGCTGCAAAAAGACCTCCGAACAATAGTAATTCCGTAGCCAGAAAAAGCCACATGCCAAATTTTGCAGCTTCATGTTCGGTTTTTGGGTCAACCAGTTGATGTTCATCATCATGTGCTATAGGTGGCAACATTTCAGATGGGTACGCAAGCGCTTTAATGAATCTCGAGGTCATTTCTAGCAATTTCATTCTATGCGTCTTCCTCTATTTTATTTCCGTAATCATATGTTGATGCAGTTACAGTAGGAATTTCGTCAAAATTTAAAGTTGGAGGCGGTGAAGGCATGCTCCATTCTAATGACTTTGATCCATAAGGATTAGCTGGGGCTTTTGATATAGGAGTGAAGAAATTATATATCATCAAAATAAATCCTATTGCCAAGAACCATGTTCCACTTGTCGAGAGTTGGTGATAAAAGGTAAATTCTGGATCGTAATTAAAATATCTTCTTGGCATACCTAAAGTTCCCATTATAAACTGAGGAAAGAAAGTGACATTGAATCCAATAAAAAGAAGAACGAAAGCTATTTTGGCTTTGAATTCATCAAACATCACTCCCCACATTTTGGGATACCAAAAATGGAGTGCTGAGAATATTCCAAATAAAGTGCCGCCCACCATAACGTAATGCATATGGGCAACAACAAAATATGTGTCATGTAAGTGTATATCTGCTGCAAGAGCTGCGAGATGCAGTCCAGTAAGTCCACCAATTGTAAAAAGAAAGATGAAACCCAATGAATGTAGCATTGCCGCGGACAATTCAACAGACCCCTTATACATAGTCCATATCCAATTAAAGACTTTAATGGCCGTTGGTATGGCAACACCAAAAGTGATCGCTGAGAAAATTATATTCACTAATTTTGATTGGCCACTTGTAAACATATGGTGACCCCAAACAAGAAAACTTATTAATGCTATAGCAAGGCTAGAATATGCAATAGCTTTATAACCAAATATGGGTTTCTTGGAAAATACCGGAATAACTTCTGAAATTATTCCCATAGCTGGCAAAATCATTATATATACAGCAGGATGCGAATAGAACCAGAAAAAATGTTGAAAGAGAACGGGGTCTCCACCTCTTGCAGGATCAAAAAATCCTAAACCAAAATATCTTTCTCCTATAAGCAATACTAAAGTAATTGCAACTACAGGAGTTGCCAATACCTGTAAAAGTGATGTAGCATAAGCAGCCCAACAAAATAAGGGTAATCTGTCCCATGTAAGCCCTGGGGCCCTCAGTTTATGTATAGTAACAATAAAATTTAGCCCTGTTAAAATCGATGAAAACCCTAAAATAAAAATTCCTGTTGTTACCAAGATGACATTTGTTTGAGATTCAATAGAATATGGAGTGTAGAAAGTCCAACCAGTATCTACTGGAGAAAATAATGCGATCAAGATAACAATGGCGCCAACACAGTAAATCCAAAAACTATAAAGATTCAACTTGGGAAAAATGACATCTTTTGCTCCAATCATCAGAGGGATAAAAAAGTTTCCAAAAGTTGCTCCTACTCCTGGAATAATAAACAAGAAGACCATGATTGCTCCGTGCAAAGTGAACATAACATTGTAAGTATGTGCACCCATAATTGTTTGTTCAGGGGATAAATGTTCCGCTCTTACAAGGAATGATGCAATAGCTGCAATTACAAAGAATATTCCAATCCCTGCTAAGTACATTACGCCTAGTCTTTTGTGGTCATGTGTGAAAAACCATGATTCGAAGGTTTTTCCATTTTGTAAGTAATCTTTACCGTTGCCGTTGTCTGATGTCATATCATTCTAACCTCACTTTAATGTTTTAATATACTCGATAAGAGCAGTTATTTGTGAATCGCTTAAGACTCCTTTGTATGCTGGCATAACCGGCATATATCCTTTAACGATTTTTGTCGAAGGCAGCTCTATAGATTCTCTTAAATAATTTTCATCGGCTACAGAAGATGTGCCGTCTTCAAATTCTCTTTTTTTGGCAAATAGCCCCTTCCAAGTAGGACCAATTCCCCCATCACTTCCATCCACGCTATGACAAGCCACACATCCTGCGCTTTGATACAGCTCTTTACCGACTTGGTCTAATGGTAAATCAGCCGAGGCCTTTGCAGTATCTGTATCGCCTCCCGACTCCCAAGACGCATATTTTTCGGCAGATAGAACATGAACCTTTCCACCCATATTTGAATGTCCTGTTCCACAATATTCTGTGCAGTAAATTTTATATACACCTTCTTTAGTTGCAGTAAAGTTAATAAATGTATATCTATTCCCCATTAAATCTTGTTTTACACGAAATGCTGGTACGTAGAAACTGTGCAATACATCTTCAGATTGCATAACTAATCTAATTGGCTGATTTACTGGCACATATAGTTCATTAAGTGTTTTCTTTCCATTCGGGTAATCAAAAGTCCACATCCACATTTTAGCATTAACATTTATTTCATAAGAATTTTCTTGTGTGGTAGTGTACTCATCGTAATAGACGTATCCGTAAAGGAAAATGATTATACACAAGATTGTTGGTATGACGGTCCAAAGTGTTTCTAGAAAACTATCATGAGTAATGGCAGGAGTAGGATCATTGTCCGTCTTCCTTCGGTATTTAATAACAAAATAAATAAGTAAAAAAGCGATTAATACGCAAGAAACTACAGAAATCCAGTTTATTAATGTTAGAACAAAGTCAACTTTATCAGCATATGTTGAGGCAGAAACTGGCAGCCATTCCATGATTAACTCCTTTTACTTCTTTTCTTTCCTTAACCACATAAACCCTAAAAATACACTCAATGCTATTAACGTAACTGCGCCACCTAACTTAATTACATTTAAAGCTTGCAGCGCATACTTCTTGCCAACAGGGTCAAAATCATAACAGTAGAGTAGAACTTTATCTGTTATTGTTGATTCCCCGATAACCCCCCCGGAAGCTTCAAGCAAAGCAAGCTTGAAATCCTTGGGATCAAAAATCACTCCAGTTAAATATCTAGAGATCTTTCTCTCTTTGGTCAAAAATATTATACCTGCCGGATGGGCAAAATCATTCCCATCTTTTACAAATTTAAATCCAACTGAATCGCTTATTGATTTTATACTAATGTCCTCAGCCACGAAAAAATTCCAGCTCTCACCTTGATTTAGTTTTTTCTCATATTTTTCTTCTTTGCTTCTTGCAAATTCAGGTGAATCAGAAGAATCAAAGCTAAGAGTTACTAAATTGTAATCTATACCTGGTCTAGCTTCCGTGTTGGAAGACACAGCATCAAAAGTCCCATCCAATAAAAAGGTGCACATTCGCGGACAACTATAATAGGCTAAAACAAAAACTGTTGGCTTGTCTTGATCAAGAATCTGGTCAAGGCTCATATTAGAGCCATCTGTGCTAATGATTTTTGAATTTAAATCTATGATACTTCCTAGTTTCTCGTCCCATGATACATTTTCCATCTGTCTTGTATCATTAATTGCTAATGCTAACTGAGGTGCTAAGGCTAAAATAAACAGGAATATGTGTATAAATTTCATCCCTTTCTGAGTATAAGTATATCTTCTATGGTGTCAATATTTAGAATTAAGGTGTAGAATTAAAAGTATAATGCTTAAGAATTGACAAAGCATTTTTAATTAAATAGGATTAAATTTTTATTGTTTAGTTCTATTAGGGCCCATAGCTCAGCTGGTTAGAGCATCCGGCTCATAACCGGGCGGTCACTGGTTCGAATCCAGTTGGGCCCAGAGAATTTATAAATGAAAGAAAAGATTAAAAATTTACTTGAATTACAAGAACTCGATATAAAAATTCATAGTATTAGAGATGAGCTAAAAGATGTCCCAGAGAGACTTGACTCCTTAAATTCTAAGCTAAGTTCAGATGAGCAAAAAATAAACAATATTAAGAATCAGGTATCTGATCTTGATAGTGAAGTCTCCAGTTTGCAGAATCAAACTTCAGATGTTGATTCAATGATTCTAAAGCTTGAGGAAAAACTGTTTTCGATAAACTCATCAAAAGAATTTGAAGCATTGCAAAAAGAGACTGGTGATTTAAAAAGAAAAAAAATAGAAATTGAGAATGAAGAGTTGAAGATTATGGAACAGATAGAATCCTCAAATAAAAGCTTAGAAGTTTTAGTGTCTAAATTCAATGATGAGGTAGAACCACTAAAAGTAGAAATAGAAAAATTGGAATTAGAAGTAAAAAGTTCGGATTCTAGAATTAATACTATAGAAACTCAGAGAATTGAAGTCGCTAAAAATGTAGATAAAGAACTGCTCCAAATTTACGATAGTTTACTCATTCATCGTACTCCTGTAGCAGTTGAAGCCAAAGATGGAATGTGTGGCCACTGTTTTATGAGGATACCACCTCAAACTTATATTAAAGTTTTAGAGTTAAATGAAATCGTTCTATGTCCTTCTTGTAAGAAGAAAATACTCATACCGGATTTAGGTTAATCCTATGAATAACAATGTAACAATCTTTATAGATGGAGCATGTCAACCTAATCCAGGTGCGGGCGGGATAGGTATTTATTTAATTGTAAATGAAAAGGAAGAAAAAATTTCTAAATCATTAAGTGGAACGGTCACAAATAATATTGCCGAATACCAAGCTTTGATTGAATCCTTAAAACTAATTCTGGATAAAAATATAGCTGCAGACGAAATACAAATCTTTTCAGATTCGAAATTAATATGTATGCATTTCAATAATCTATGGAAATGCAAAGATAAAAAATTGATTCCGCTTTTAAAAGAAGCCCAGGAATTAAATGGTTTAATCAAATCTTCATTGAAACTCAGTTTGATTCCAAGGGAAGAGAATGGCGTCGCAGATAAACTTGCAAAAGACGGGATTCTAACATAGATTATTAGCTTGAGTGAGTTGAGTGATCGCTTGTATATACAAGAGGAAAGTCCGAGCTCTTAAGGGAAATGGTGCTGGGTAACTCCCAGGTGTTGCGAAGCAACGGAAAGTGCCACAGAAAATAACCGCCATTAATAAACATATGATATTAATGGTAAGGGTGAAAAGGTGGTGTAAGAGACCACCGCAAGTTTTGGTGACAAAGCTTGGCAAGGCAAACCCCACCTAGAGAAAGGCCAAGTAGAGAAGCTGGTTTCCCTTCCAAATGCTTCTGGGTAGGTCGCTTGAGATAATGAGTAATTGTTATCCTAGATAAATGATCACATAAAACAGAACTCGGCTTACTAACTCACTCATTTAAATGAATTTTGCTTTATAAAAATTTCTTTTTCCTATTTTAATTTTCCATTGAGTTTGCTTTTCTGGTAAAAGATCCAAGGAAGTTAATTTTTTTTCATTTATTTCTATTGCTTTATCCTTTATAAGTCTTTTTAATTCCGATCGTGAAAAGGTCTTTTTGGATATCTCTTCGAGAAGGGCCAAAAGATTTTTATCTCCCAATTCAATTTCTATTTCTAAAATATCATCAGGAAAAGTTTTTTCGCTAAATTTGCTTTCAAAATCTTTGCGGGAAGAGTCCGCTAAAGATTTACTGTAATATTCCTCAACAATCGTGGTTCCTAATGTTTTTTTTCTCTCTAATGGATTGGGGATCTTTTTAAATTTGTCTTCCCTGTCGTGATACAATAGCGAAATATACTTATCCATCAATGCGTCTGGTATTGACATAATCTTTCCAAACATTTCTTCTGGAGAATCATTTAAACTAATGTGGTTATCCAGAGTCTTTGACATTTTCATTTTTCCGTCAAGACCTTCTAAGATTGGCACAAATACTCCAACTTGCTCTGGAACATTATGTGACTTTTGAATCTGCCTACCAAGTAAAATATTAAACATCTGATCTGTTCCACCCATCTCGATATCTGATTTCAACATTACTGAATCATAAGCCTGAAGAAGAGGATAAATAAATTCTGTCACTGTAATTCCATCTCCTGCCTTATACCTTTTTTTAAAATCATCTCTTTCGAGAAGACGAGCTACATTTTCTTGCGATGTCAGATTAATTAGGCCTGTTAAGTCAAACTTGTCAAACCATTTGGAATTATAAAAAATTTTTACATTTTTCTTTTTTAGAATTTTATATAGTTGGTCTTCGTATGTTTGAGCATTTTTCTTAATGATTTTCGTATCTAATGCTGGTCTAGTTTTGTCTCTACCTGTAGGATCTCCAATTTTGGCCGTATAGTCTCCAATTAAAAATAATATGCTATGTCCTAAATCTTGGAATACTTTTAGCTTTCTTATTAACAAAGAATGCCCTAAATGTAAATTTGAAGTTGTTGGATCGAACCCTGCTTTAATTTTTAGGGGTGATTTGTTTTCATAAGAGTGCTTTAGCTTGGAAAGCAATTCGTTTTCTGGAATTATATCGCTAACGTTTTCCTTGATAATATTTAATTGGTCTTCGGGTTTTAAAAAATCCATTTTATTTATATTATTATATTTGCAAGATTTTAATCAAGCATCAATAAAACCGTTTGTTATTGGATATCTCCTATCACGGCCAAAAGCTTTTGAAGTAATCTTTATACCCGGAGGAGATTGTCTTCTTTTAAATTCACTATTCTTAACTTTTTTAACAATTGAAGAAACAATAGATTTCTTAATATTCATAAATTTGGCGATGTAGTTTGGGTTTTTACCTTCCTCAATATACAGCTCTAGAATCTGATCTAAGATTTTGTATTCCGGTAATGAATCTAAATCTTTCTGGTCATTTTTTAGTTCAGCTGATGGCTCTCTTCTTATAATACCAATAGGAATCAAATTTTTTGGATACATCTTATTGTGAAACTTTGCTAGCCTGTATACCAATGTTTTGGGTATATCTTTTAATATTGCTATTCCACCAGCACTATCTCCATACAATGTTGTGTAACCAACACTAATTTCGCTCTTGTTACCTGTAGCTAAAAGCAAATAGCCTAGTTTGTTCGATGTTGCCATTAGAATATTTGTTCTAATCCTGGATTGGAGATTTTCTTCTGTGACATCCCAAGATTTTTTTCCATAAGAATCGCCCAGTATTTTGTTAGTATCTTCAAATATGCTTTGAATTGGAGCAACTCTTAGATCGAATTTTAAATTCTTTGAAAGCTCCTTTGCCAAATCAAGGCTTTTATTAGAATTGTATTTTGTTGGAAGGGCTAGACCTAAAACATTTTTGCTCCCTAGAGTGCTTACTGCTATGGCTGATACTAGAGCCGAATCTATACCCCCAGAGACACCTAGCACAACTTTTTTAAATCCATTCTTTTCCACATAATCTTTTAGACCTAAAGAAAGAGCAGAATATATTTGTTCGAGCTCTATTTCATCTTTTCTTTTAGATTGGCTAATAGCGGCTTTGTTTCTTTTAAAATCAAGTTTCTTAATCAACAAATCTTCTTCAAACTCTTTAGCATGGGCTTCGATGTTTCCGGTTTTATCTACAATGATGCTCTTGCCATCGAATACTAATTCGTCTTGTCCTCCAACAAGATTACAATAGCAAACTTTAATTTTATTTTTTCTAGATATTGTTTTTAAAATGCTTAATCTCTTTTTCTGTTTACCTATACTAAAAGGTGATGCTGACAAATTAATAAGCAAATCTATATTGTCATTAGAAATTCTTTTATTTATTATTTTCAAATCAGTCCATATATCTTCGCAAATGGAAATACCAACAACTTGGTTCTTGATTTTAAATGTTTCTGTCTCTACACCTTTTTCGAAATAACGATTTTCATCAAAGACTCCATAGTTCGGAAGCTGAAATTTTTTATATTCTCCCTGAAGTTTTCCATTAGCAAATATTCCTGCGACATTAAAAAGTTTATCCTCAATCTTTTTCGGGTAACCAACTATGCAATTTATTCCTTTGCTAAGCTTTATTAATTGTTTAATCATTGAGTCAGTAGATTCGATAAATTTATTGTTTAATAACAAATCTTCCGGTGGATAACCGGTTATAGCTAATTCTGGGAAACATAGCAAATCAACTTTTTGCTTTTTAGCAATCTGTATAATTTTAGAGATTTTACTAAAATTATGTTTTAAATCTCCAACTTTCGAGTTAATTTGTGCTAATCCGACTTTAATGTTTTTTCCCATATTATATAAACCATAAATAATATTCTATACTGTTTTAATGAATTTCATAAAGTATTCAATCAAAATAGCATTATCTTTTGTTTTTTCTATAGTAATAACCTTTAGCTCGTTAGCTAATAACGAAAAAATAATTGATTCTACTATTTATCATGTAAAGAAAAATTCTCATTTTTATGATTCAACAGCATATGAAAAAATTTTTATTGCAGGAATAGATTCTATCAATACATTCTCTGAAGATATTTTTATTCAGACTGTAGAAGTTGCAAATGGCAATCTAAGGATAAAAATTAAAACATCTGAAATTGAAGAAGAATTAATATTAGTTAAAAATAAAAATTTAATAGACGTTGGAAGAAATTTAAATTTAATAATTAATTTACTTGAAAAGAAAAATATATTAAAAGATAAAAATGATCCGCTATCTTATCATGTTGCTAATGCTGTCTTACAAGAAATAGATGATTATTCGTCACTTATAGAACCTGAAGAGCTAAATCAATTTATAGCAGAGACAAAAGGAAGTTTTGGCGGAATCGGTATTGTAATTACATTAAGAGATGAGAAGCTCACTATCATCTCACCAATAGATGGAACTCCTGCTTCAAAAGCTGGGATTAAGGCAAATGATATTATCCGAAGAATTGAATCTACTAGCACCGATGGAATGAGTCTTCAAAAAGCTATTACATTGTTACGAGGAGAAAAAGGGACTCCTACGACATTATATATCGAAAGGGAGAACATTGAGGATTTAATTAAATTTGATATCACAAGAGATACTATAAAGATTGATAGTATTGTTTCAAAAATCTTGGAAGAAAATATAGGCTATATAAAAGTAAAAGCCTTTCAGGGAAATTCCTTTGAGGACTTTCAACAAGCTCTCAATTCACTTAGAGAAGAAGGTATGGCTTCGCTTGTTATTGATTTAAGGGGAAATCCTGGTGGTTTGTTTGATCAAGCCCTCAAAATATCTAATTTATTTTTAAAAAACAAATTGATTGTTTCAACTAGAGGGAAAAGAGCAAATATGAATAGGGACTTTTTTACGGCTCGTACAACTGATAATAAATTCTTTGGTCCTGTAATAGTATTAGTTGATAGAGGGAGTGCTAGTGCAGCCGAAATCGTAGCGGGTGCTTTGAAGAACAATAAAAGATCATTAGTGCTGGGAGAAAAAACATTTGGGAAAGGAACTGTTCAAGAAGTTTATGAGCAAGACGATGGCTCTGCAATTAAGCTTACTATCGCAGAATATTTAAACCCTGACGAATACAAAGTCCATTTGAACGGGGTTACACCTGACATCTATTTTATACCAGTGGACTTTAAAGATAGAAAATTGATTTTTAATAATGATTCTTCCTTCACTCAATACAAAAAAAACGATTTAGAATTTAATAAATTCAATTCAAGCGGTTTTAAGATTTTATATACTCCAAAAGAAACTAAGGACGAGGACGAAGATGATGAAATAATTCAATTTTCTCAATATTTGCTAAATTCTGAAAGTATAAAAAAAGTTGCCTTTAATGAAAACACAGAGAACTTTTTATCTTTAATAGAAGAAGAGTTGAGAACGAAAGCAAAAGATCTAAATCTATCGTTTACATCTAAGATAGATGATTTTGCTTTTACAGAGAAAGAATCTTTTAATCCCAATGAATTTAAAGACTTAGAATTAACTATGAACATTGCTGAAAAAATTGACCTAGAGTCTGGAAAGATTAAAACTATACAAGCGAAAATACAAAATAGTTCCAAGAGAGAAATCCCCAATTTGGTTCTAATTCTAAATTCTGAAAATAAATCGTTAAACAATAAGTTTTTCTTCGTTGGCGCTCTAAAGGCAGGGCAAGAAAAAATTATTCCTATGGAGATAAATGTTCCGAGCTGGCTTGAGAACAGCGAGGATTTAGTAAGTTTCTCACTAGCTTCCATATCTTTAGATGATCCGCTAAGACCTAAGCTTGTGAAAGTACAAGAAAAATTATCTAAGGCCAAAATAACTAAAACATCTTTTAATTTTCCTGAATTCTCTTTTTTTGTTTTACCTGAAAAGACATCAGAAGAACAAGTTCGACTTGGACTAACAATACAATTAAGAAAAATCGTTAAAACAAAGGCCGCTAATATAAATTGTGAAGAGTGCCAAATAAAAATTCTTTCAAAAAATAAAGATTTAATTATTAAAGCTAAAAATCATAAAATCCCTAATATCTACAAAAAAGATGTATCAATCAGTACAACTCTTGAAATTGATAATGCTAATATTAAAGAAGGAATTGAATTTATAATTAGATTTCATGATGAAAAATCACATTCCTTTTTTGATAAAATAGTTTTGTTGCCATTTGAAGAAATATCTACTTTTGTAAGATATCAAGAAATTTTAGATTATAGATTAAAAGATAAGAATCTATTCTTTTCTGATCCTAGCAAAGATGGAATTGTTACAGGAAGGATATCTAGAGGTGGCTTGGTGGAAGTTTCAGGTGAAACCAAAAACTTTTTGCTGGTTAACAATGGAGATGTTCCTGCATTTTGGATACAAAAAACGGAAATAGTTAAAGTACCTCAGAGTGAAAAGGATAAATTTGTTCGAGCAAAAATTATTGAAGAATTTGAGGCTCCTCCCATGATAAACATACAAACCCAAGTTTTAGATGAGAAAAATAAAGCAAAAATTATTTCTTCTATACAGGATGACACAAATCTTAAAAGTATTAATTATTTCATAAATGAAAAGAAGATAAGATTGATAGCACAAGATGTCCCTAACGTTAATGAAACATTTGGGATTGAGCTTGAGCCTGGACGAAACAAGCTTTCAGTTATGGCTATTGATCAAAAAAATATAAAAGTTTTTAAGAATTTCTTTATCACGAGTTATGAGAAATAATTATTTTCTTACAAAAGCAATTAGCTCCTTATTAGTATTAATTATAGTAATGTCGTCTACTTTTATACTATTAAGGACACTCCCTGGAGGTCCTTTTGATACTGAAAAGAAATTACCCCCGAGAATTAAGGCAAACATAGAAAAAAAATATAAATTAAACGAACCTATTCAGACTCAGTATATCAATTATATGAAAAATACTATTAAGTTTGATTTGGGTCCTTCTTATTTTTATACTGGCAAGACTGTAAATGAAATTATAGCTAAAAGTTTTCCTTTTTCTTTAAAGATAGGGTTGCTTTCACTAGTTTTTACTATAGCAAGCTCACTTGGTTTGGCCGTGTTCTTATTTAAGAGAAAAAATAAGTTTATTACAAAAATCATCAATTTGTTTCTATATGCCTCCGTTGGGATTCCCATGTTTCTTCTTGGAGCAATATTGATAATAATTTTTTCCGTTCAACTTTCGATTTTACCGGCTGCATTACTTGAAAGACCAACCAGTTACATCCTACCAATTCTAACATTGTCAATTCCTTCAATCGCATTCCTCACAAAACTTATGGTTGAATCAATGGCTGAAACTGACGCCTCTATGTATGTACGGAATGCTAAGATTAACAATATCAACAAAACAAATATTCTTAATCATTATATTGTAAAAAACTCTCTTGTACCTTTTGTGACAGCAATAGGCCCAATAGCGGCGTTTATGATTACTGGTTCGTTTGTAGTTGAAAGCATCTACTCCATTCCAGGAATGGGGAGAATGTTCGTATTGTCAATAATCAATAGAGACTATCCTTTAATTTGTGGGTTGACCTTAATTTATACAATAATTCTAATTACGGTAAATATGCTAATAGACTTTATTTACCCTTTTCTTGATAAGAGAATAAGGATATAAAATGAATATAAGATTAGATATTGAATATATAGGATCTAATTTTTTTGGTTGGCAGAAACAAAAGAAATTAAGAACAGTTCAAGACGAAATCGAGAAAACATTAAAAAAGACCTTGAGCAAGAAGGTGGTGCTTTATGGCTCTGGAAGAACAGATAGTGGAGTTCATGCTATTAATCAAGTTGCCAACTTTCATATAAATAATCAGTCAACAATCAATATGATTGGGCTAAAAAATAAATTGAATTCGATTTTAGATAAAGACATAAAGATAAAGGCTTGCGAAAGAGTTAAAGATGATTTCCATGCCCAATATGACTGTAAGGAAAAAGTCTATATGTATAGAATCAAGATTAACTCTTCCTGTTCTGTGTTCGAAGAAGGTAGATTTTGGTTTATAAAAAGGGGTATCGACATAAATAAAATTAAAAAAGTCACCTCTCTCTTTGTTGGTAAAATAGATTTTCAAAATTTCTGCAAAGTTGGATATTCCGGGGAAACAACAATAAGGAATCTAAAAAGAATATCCGTTAAGCAGAAAGGCGATTATATAGATTTAGTTATTACTGGCAACGGCTTTTTGAGAGGAATGGTGAGATTAATAGTTGGCTGTCTAATTAATTATGAAAAAGGGTTGATTAGCAAGAAGGATATAGGGCTTGCGCTAAAAAATAAAAAAAAATTAAAACTAAATTATAGTGCTCCAGCAGAGGGTCTTTATCTATATAAGGTAAAATATTAGTATGAAATATAAAAATTTTTCTGAAATTGGATATCCGACTAAGATTGTTGCTATAGGTCTTAATTATCATGATCACGCAGCGGAGATGAAAAAGAAACCACCGGTTGAACCCCTTATGTTTTTAAAACCCCCATCTTCTCTTATTGGTTGGGACGAAGATATAATTTATCCAAATCATATGAGCTCTAAAGTAGATTACGAAGGAGAGCTTGGAATAGTTATCAAAAAAGAGGCTAAATGGGTCAGTAAAGATTCTGCGCATAATTTTATATTAGGTGGAATATGTGTAAATGATGTTACTGCAAGGGATTTGCAGTCCTCTGATATACAGTTCTCTCGAGCAAAAGGTTTTGATACATTTTGTCCTGTTGGTCCATTTATATCAGATGAAATTGATTATCAAAATGTTAAAATCAAAACTATTGTTAACGGTGAAACAAAACAAGAGTCTGATACTTCAAATATGGTTCATAATATAATCTTTTTAATTAGCTATATTAGTAAAGTTATGACATTAAATAAAGGTGACTTGATTTTAACTGGAACACCTGGGGGAGTAGGGCAATTGAATAATGGGGACACTGTAAGTGTAAGAATTGAAGGTCTCAGTGAGACAAAGAACAAAGTATCTTTAAGAGTGGAATAATATAGTAGGTGAAAACATGTCAAAAATTTTAATCTTGCCAGGTGATGGAATTGGAATTGAAGTAACAGAAGAATGTATAAAAATACTAAACTATTTTAAACCTATGTTCGATATAGAATTTGAAAAAGAACTTTTTGGTGGTGCCTCGATTGATAAAAATGGTCAACCTCTTACTCAAGCTGTTTTAGATAAAGCCTTAGAATCAGATGCCGTATTATTAGGGGCAGTTGGGGGCGAGAAGTGGGAGAATCTTGAACACAATTTAAAACCAGAGAAAGGTCTTTTAATGCTAAGAAAAGAATTGGAAACTTTTGCAAATTTACGGCCTGGTAAAGTTTTTCCAGCATTATTAAGTGCCTCGTCTTTAAAAAAAGAAATAGTTAGTAACACCGATATTTTAGTAATAAGGGAATTAACAGGTGGGATATATTTTGGTGAGCCTAGATTTATTAAAAAAGTAAACAAGAAAAGAATTGGTGGTAACACATTAGTTTATGATGAAGATGAGATTAGAAGAATTGCTAGGATGGCTTTTATATATGCAAAAAAAAGGAAAAACAAAGTTACGTCGTTAGATAAAGCGAATGTTTTAGAAGTAATGCAATTATGGAGAGATGTGGTCAACGAAGTTCATGATTCAGAATTTAGAGATGTTGAATTAGAACATCTCTATATTGATAACGCTGCTATGCAAGTAATCAAGAGGCCTTCTACTTTTGATGTCATCCTCGCTGGCAACTTGTTTGGAGACATCATTAGTGACGAAATTGCTGAATTGACTGGTTCGCTGGGGATGCTACCTTCCGCTTCAATAGGAAATAAAGCAGGAATTTATGAGCCAGTACATGGAAGTGCCCCAGATATTGCGGGAAAAGATATTGCGAATCCTATAGCTGCAATAATGTCCCTTGCAATGTTATTTAAATATTCGCTAAATTTAGACAACATCTCTGAATTAATCGATACTGCTATTTCTAATACTTTGAACTCTGGAATTAGAACTAAAGATATCCATAATGACAAAGATGAAGAAGTTGTCAGTTGCTCACAAATGGGAGACATAATTCTTACGAACATAGATGAAATTAAGTCGAAATTTATCTAAAAATTTAATTTCTCTTGAGGGAGGTATTGCTCAATCCCTCAATGTTGATTTCAATAAGAATAATTCTTATGGAATATATGGTTCAAATGATTTCATAAATTCTGCAATTATTGCTAGCTTATACAAGGAAGGTGATTATGATATTTTCTTTGTAACAAACAACCCAAAAAAATGTAAATTGTTAATTGAACATCTAGAACAAAGTTTTAGTGTCCCTAGCTTTTATTTATCAAATGAAATCTTTCACGGTGAATCTGATATTAACAATGAAAGGAAATTTTCTTTGAGCTTGCTATCATTCATTCAAAAACATAAACATAGAAGAATCAAATTTATTGACAGCAAGAACATGTTCTCTTCATTAAGAAGAAACAAGGATAACCAATATAAGGAATTTAAAAAGAATAGTTTTGCATGGGGAAGAAACACTTTGATAGAACAACTCGAAGACTTTGACTACAGAAAAAAGGAATTTGTTGAGGAACTTGGAGATTACGCCATAAGGGGTTCAATAATTGACTTTTTTTCCCCTGCTGAAGCTTTTCCAGTAAGAGTTGAATTTAAAAATGATAAACCATCATCTATGCAAAGCTTTAATCTTGATAATGAAAGACGGATTGGCCAAATTCTTAATCAAATAAAAGTAGTTGACACTAAGTCCTACTCCAATCCAAAACAAGGGTCTGATTTTTCTCTTTTAGATTCAATTGATCCAAAGTCAATATTAATATTTGATTCAGGGTCTGATTTTTCATTACTTGATGGCAATGAACAGGAAATATCTCGTGGGTTGCTAGAAAAAAAAACTTTGTTTTTTAATCCTGTTCATTCAGTTAATTCATGTACGAATTTAAATTTAGATTTGGAGCCAATTGTAGAGCCTTATGACTTCTCCTTAGACTTTATCAATCAAACGATTGCTGAAAAACCTTACGCTAGTGCAATTTATCTTGTAACAGATCTAGCTACAAAAAATAAATTAATTAAAGATTTAGATGAAAAAACTTTAGGGAAAGTTCTGTTTGTTAACGGATTCTTAAGAAAATCTTTTTATTTAAAGAATAATAAAACTTTATTTTTATCTTTTAATAAAATGGGTGTGAATATAAATTCGAAAAAATACTCAAACCAATCATTTAAGTTGTCTAATTTCGTAGATTTAGAGATAGGAAACTACATAGTGCATAAAGATTTTGGGCTGAGTATTTATAAAGGAATTAAAAATAAAACAATAGCTAATGCGGCAGTTGATTTTATAGAATGTGAATTTACTTTAAACGATAAGCTACTTATACCAATAGACAAAATCAATCTTATACAAAAATATGTTGGGTCAAAGAGTAATGTAAAATTAGACTCGCTACGTACTAGAACTTGGTCACTTAAAGTAAAAAAAGCAAAGAAAGTTGCTGAAAACATTGCGAAAGAGATATTGAGTCTTTATGCGCAGAGAAAATCTGCAAACGGGTTCTCTTATCAAATCAATGAAAAAGAAATCGCGCAATTTGAAGACAGGTTTGAATATCAAGAAACTATTGATCAAAAGAATGCCATACTTGGCACATATCGTGACATGCAATCAAACAAACCTATGGATAGATTAATTTGTGGTGATGTTGGTTTCGGAAAGACCGAAGTGGCACTAAGAGCATCTTATCTTGCATCAATTAATTCAAAACAAACCGTTATATTGGCCCCAACCACTCCTCTTGTTCATCAACATTTAAATACTTTTCAAAAAAGATTTGAGAATTTACCTGTCAGGATAGAAGCTCTTTCAAGATTCGTAAAACCAAAGGATGGGTTAAAGATTGAGATGGGACTCACGAAGGGAGTAGTGGATATAATAATTGGTACCAGTAAAATTTTATCGGATAAAATCAAGTTTAAAAATCTTGGTTTGGTTATTATAGACGAGGAACATAAATTTGGTGTCTCCGCAAAAGAAAAAATTAAAAAACTAAAAATTGGAATTGATTCTCTAAGCCTTTCTGCAACTCCAATACCTAGGACTTTACAGCTTTCACTTTCTGGATTAAGAGACATTAGTCTTATTGGTACCCCTCCCAAAGAAAGATTGGGGGTAGAGACTTATATAGAAAAATATGATAAAAAGAAAATCAAAAAAGCCATTGAATACGAGAGATCAAGAGGGGGGAAGATATTTTTTATTCATAATGAAATAAGAACAATAGAGAAGGCCTACCGTGATTTAACAAGTCTGCTGCCAAATGAAAAAATACGTTTTGTTCATGGAAAGATGAAGGGAAGAGAAATAGAAGATTGCTTGAAAGAATTTATCGATGGAGATATATCAATTTTAATTACCACTACAATTGTAGAATCAGGGCTGGATATAAAGAGCGTCAACACAATTATTATTAACAATGCACATAATTTTGGATTATCTGATCTCTATCAACTGCGCGGTAGGATTGGAAGAGGATCAATTAAGGGTATAGCCTATCTTCTTATTCCAGACAAAGAAATAACAGAAAACGCTAAAAAAAGACTGAGTGCAATGAAGAGGCTAACGAAGCTCGGTTCAGGATTTAATCTTGCATTAGAAGATTTAGAAATACGAGGAGCAGGGAATTTGTTTGGCATAGAACAGTCGGGAAACATATATGATGTTGGAATAGAATTCTATTTAGACTTGCTAGAAAAAGAAGTGAATAAACTTAAAGACAATAAAATTGAAACATCATTTAACCCGGAAGTCGAAGTTTCAGAAAATCTCTTTATTCCAAAAAGTTATATATCCTCAGCAGAAAGAAGGCTACTTTATTACAAAAGAATATCCTTGATAGAAGAGAAAAATGATTCATTAGCACTAGTTGATGAACTATTAGACAAATTTGGTTCAATCCCTTCTGGGCTATTAAACCTAATCCATATAGCAGATATAAAACTTGAAATGAAGCGTTTGGGCGCATCCAAGTTGCAAATCAAGCCAAAGTCTCTGATAATTAAGGCAATAAAATTAGAAGGAATGAAAGATATCGATATGGAGTTGCCAAGAAAAAGCATGAAATTGCATGAGACCTTGGAATTTATTAAAGAAATAAACAAACTAGAAGATATAGTTGGTGATAATTATGAATTCAAGCGCGGTAGGATTATAATAAATTAAAAGATTTACCATGAAAACTAGATTCCTATTCTCTATTATTTTGTTTGTGGCCTTAATATTTTCTTTTGGAAGTAAGGCCGAAATAACTGACGGCGTTGCGGCAGTTGTAAATGATGAAGTGATATTTCTATCTGATTTGAAATCTCACATTCAAAATAGTGGCGAGAACCCGTTAAACAAGAAAGTGTATTACAAATATTTAAGAGAATTAGTGGATACAAAACTCCTAGAGATTCAAGGTGGAAGAATGGGCATACAAGCAACTGAAGAAAGGCTAGATATGGTAGAAAAACAATTGAGAGAGAAAAATGGTAGCAAGAAGTTTGATGAAGAATTAAAAAGGTCCGGTGTAAGTTTATACAGAGTTAGATTTGGATGGAAAAATCAAATGCTCCAAGAAGCTATAACCACCATCGTATTAAGAAATAAAGTTGTTATAACCGAGAAAGAAATTCTTAAACGATATATTAGTACATATGGTGAGATTCAAGAAGAAAATTTGGTTGATCTTTCAATAATTGTAATAGATAAAAACAAAGTCAAAGATAACCAAATTAAATCGATTGAGGAAAATCTTAGAGCAACGACTAAGATTGATTCCCTTATTAATGAATTATTAGCATCTAAACAAATTGAGCCTCCATCAGGGAATCTGGGAAGCTTAAACCCTAAAGACTTGGATGAAAAAATAGCAGATGCTATAAGCTCATCGAAAGAAGGAGAAGTCCTCGGACCATTTTATTCTGATAATTTAGTAAAATTTTTTGTTATAGGAAAAAGGCAATATGGGGATATGAATTACATAAAAAATAAAGATAAGGTTTACGAGACTATATATCAGGAAAAATCTCTAGCATTGCTTGATAAATGGTTCCAAGAATTAAGGGACAATTCTTACATCTCAATAAGAATATAAAAGATTAAATTACTAATTATATAAATTAGCCAGTTTTGTATTCTTCCAATGGAAGACAGCTACAAACAAAATTTTTATCGCCGTATGCATTGTTTACTCTTGCGACAGGTGCGATATACCTTGTTGATTCTCTATTAACATCTTGAATAGGAAACGCTACATTTAGAGGATAATTGAAATTATTGTTCATAATATCAAAGAATGTATGAGGAGCATTTTTTAGTGGAGAATCTTTAAGCTCACCAATATTTGAATAGGACAGTATTTCTCCATGTATTGAAATCAATGCATTGCAAAACCTATCAAGCTCTGTCTTTGACTCACTTTCAGTAGGCTCAATCATCAATGTTCCCGGTACTGGAAAAGACATAGTGGGAGCGTGAAAGCCATAATCTATGAGTCTTTTTGCAACATCTTCTTCTGTTATTCCATGACTTTTTCTAATCTCTCTTAAGTCTATTATGCATTCGTGCGCAACTTTTTCGTTTCTACCTGAATAAAGTATGGGGAAATACGGCTTCAACTTTTTTGCTACATAATTGGCATTTAAGATTGCAACCTGAGTTGCTTTCTTAATCCCTTCGGGACCCATCATCATTATATACATTAAAGATATTGGTAGAATAGATGCGCTTCCCCATGGTGCAGAAGCTATTGGTCCAAAGCTCGATTCTGGACCTGCGCTTTTAATTACACTATGTCCAGGAAGAAAGTTCGATAAATGTTCTTTTACAGCTATGGGTCCAACTCCAGGGCCTCCTCCTCCGTGAGGTATGCAAAAAGTTTTATGTAAATTGATATGACACAAATCTGGTCCAAAATGTCCAGGCTTCGATATGCCAACTATTGCATTCAAGTTGGCACCATCCATATAAACTTGACCACCCGCATCATGAATCATTCTACATATTTTCCCTATATTCTCTTCGAACACACCATGTGTGGAAGGATAGGTAATCATCAAAGTGGAAATTTTGTCTGGATATTGTTGTATCTTGTTTGCTAAATCTGAAGTATCAACGTTGCCTTTACTATCACAGCCAACTATTTCGACTTTAAATCCAGCTAGTATAGCACTAGCAGGGTTAGTTCCATGTGCCGAACTTGGAATCAAACATATATCTCTAGAGCCTTCTCCCGTAGCTTCTTGGAAAGCTTTTATGGTTATTAGTCCTGCGAGTTCGCCTTGAGCTCCAGCATTTGGTTGCAATGATACGGCATCAAATCCGGTGATATTGCAAAGCATGTTTTTTAGCTTTTCAATAACGAACTCGTACCCTTTTGCTTGCGTCTTTGGAATAAATGGATGAAGTGCGTTAATCTTTGTCCAGCTTATAGGAATCATCTCACTAGTGGAATTTAGTTTCATAGTACAAGAGCCCAAAGGAATCATTGATCTATTCAAAGCAATATCTTTATCCTCAAGTGCTTTTAAGTATCTGACAAAATCTGTCTCAGACTTGTAAGAATTAAAAACAGGATGGGTAAGATAGTCTTTGTTCCTAGTAAAATTCTTCGGAATCACATCTAAATCATATTTTATAGAATTGACAATTTCTTCTAAATCCAAATTCTTTACAGTTGAAAAACATTTCAAAATTTTTTCCACATCTCCAATAGTCGATGTTTCATCCATAGATATTGTTATTATTTCGTTTGAAAAATATCTGAAATTTAATTTATTTTTTTGAGCTTGTGATTTAATTGATGTCATTTTTTTACGAGGAAGTTTGATTGCTATAGTGTCAAAATAAATCTTATTAATCAAATCGAAACCTAAAGTTGTTAAACTCTTACTAAGAATACGAGCCAGCTTGTGGGTCCTTAATCCTATCTTCTTTATTCCTTTCGGGCCATGGTAAATTGCATAGGCGGCTGATGTTATTGCCAGCAACGCCTGAGCTGTACATATATTGCTAGTAGCTCTCTCTCTTCTAATGTGCTGTTCTCGCGTTTGTAGTGCCATCCTATATGCAAGATTGTCATTCTTGTCTACAGATCTACCTATAATCCTTCCTGGTAGTAGTCTTTTGTATTCTTCCCTACATGAAATAAAAGCTGCGTGTGGGCCACCAAAACCCATAGGAACTCCGAATCTTTGTGAATTTCCAACAGCAATATCTGCACCCATTTCTCCTGGAGATTTTAACATTGTCAAAGCAAGAAGATCGCAAGCCAATATGGATACAGTTCCGTTTGATTTCGCTTTTTTAATTAAAAATTCATAATCTTTAATGTTCCCTCTTGTATCTGGATATTGTGCTATAAAACCAAAGGCATCATTTTTTTCTTGGAACAACAAATCTAAATCTCCTATTTTTATTTGTATATTGAGAGGTTTGGCTCTGGTTTGAATTAAGCTTATAGTTTGGGGATGACATAACTCTGAAACAAAAAAAGTATTTTTGTTTTCTTTGCAAACTCTATAAGCTACCATCATTGCTTCTACAGCCGACGTTCCTTCGTCTAATAAAGACGCATTAGCAACTTCCATTCCCGTGAAGTCCATTATCATTTGCTGATAGTTAATTAACATCTCTAGCCTTCCTTGAGAAACTTCTGGCTGATAAGGAGTATAAGCTGTATACCATCCTGGATTTTCTAATATATTTCTGGCAATAACATTTGGAGTGTTTGTATCGTAATAACCCATACCTATAAAACTTTTGAAAATTTCATTTGCTTCCACCTTCTCTCTGAGGAAATCGATTGCTTCTTTTTCACTTAAGGGATTATCAATACCCAGAGGGACATCGAGTAAAATCTGGTTTGGAACTGTTGATGAGATTAGGTCGTCTAAACTATCGGAATCCAAGAATTTAAGAATTTCATCAATCTCTGATTGTGTGCTTCCAATATGTCTATCTAAAAATGAAAAATAATCCGTTTTTTCGTTGAAAGAAATATCTGATTTTTTATGTTCTTTTTCTTTATTCATCAATAAGCTTCTTATAATCTTCTGAGCTAAGCAAAGAATTTAAATCTTCTAGCTTGTTCGGTTTTATTTTAATAATCCAACCTAAATCATAAGGACTGCTGTTTATTATATCAGGTTCATTTTCTGCTCCAGTATTTGCTTCCACCACTTCACCCGCGATGGGAGCAAACAAATCAGAAACGGATTTTGTTGATTCAATTACTCCAAATGTTGACGATTTATCTAACATTGTTCCAACCTTAGGAAGTTCAATGAAAACAATCTCACCTAAAGATTCCTGAGCATAGTCAGTAATACCAATAGTGACTAAACCATCTGATTCTACAGCCCATTCGTGATCTTCCGTATATCTCAAATCTTCTTTAATTTCTGACATTATAGTCCTCACCTAATAAAAGGATATTTAACCTTTTCTGCATCCTCATATTTCTTTCTAATTTCGATTTGGAATTCATTAAAATCTACACATTGATACTCTATCAACCCTAAACAAATACCTCTTTTAAGTATAGGAGAAAATGTTCCACTAGTCACATGTCCAATAATTTTATTTTTACTTAATATTTTGTATCCACTCCTAGGTATAGTCTTATCATTCATCTTAAGGCCTATAAGAGTAAATTTTTTTGATTTAATCCTTTCTTCTATATTGGATTTACCAACAAATTCCTTCTTCGACAAATCTACGAATTTTTCTAAATCGGAGTCTATAGGGGATGTCGTGTCGCTCAATTCATTTCCATATAGAGGAAAGCCCATCTCTATTCTTAAGGTATCACGTGCCCCTAGACCACAAGCCATTGGTTTTAATCCTGGGTTTCCAATTATGAGCTTGTAAATATCTTCAATTTTTTCATTTGGAACGAACAATTCGAATCCTTCTTCTCCGGTATAACCGGTCCGCGCAATTAAAAAATTGTTGTTGTTAGGGCATCGCCATTTAAGTTTGTCTTCGTAATTTTTCTCAAGTTCTACAAGAGACGAAATACGATATTTCTTAATTGAGCTTATATCAGTTTGAGGAAAAACTTCTTCCATAAACTGAATTGATTTAGGTCCCTGTATTGCTAGTTGGCCATAAAAGTCACTTAAGTTAGTTACTTCTACATCGTAGTTACTGGAGTTATCCGATAACCATCTGTATGCTTTATCAACATTGCCAGCATTTACACATATAAAGAAGGTTCCATCGTGCATCTTGTATACAATTACATCATCAATTACGCCACCTGAATTGTTACAAAGAAATCCATAACGCGCTTGTCCGTATGACAGGTTAAGAATTGAGTTTGTAAAAATATAGTCAACAAAAACTTCGGAATCTTTTCCTGAAATCTCTATTTCTCCCATATGGCTTACATCAAATATTCCCAGATTCTCTCTAACGCAGATATGTTCTTCCTTGAGTCCATCAAACCATACAGGCATGTGCCAGCCATTGAATTCTACAAACTTCGCACCCATTTTGTCATGGAGTTTGTAAAGAGGGGTAGTTTTCATTACTAATTATTTTACCGGATTTTCTTAATATGTTTGATAAAATTTAGAAAATTAAGCGCTTACTTAATACTTGAAATAAGATCTTTGAATTTTTCAGGATGATTCATAGCGAGTTCTGAAAGAATTTTTCTGTCCAACTCTATTTTGTTTAATTTTAAAGAATGGATAAATTTACTATAAGTTAAACCCTCTTCTCTCAAAGCTGCATTAATTCTGGTAATCCATAAAGAACGAAGTGTTCTCTTTTTTGCTCTTCTGTCGCGATACGAATACGCCATCCCTCGCAATACAGTTTCTTTCGCACGTCTAAAAACATTGCTTCTCTGCCCCCAGAAGCCCTTTGTCTGTTTAAGCAGTCTTTTTTTTCTTTGTTTTCTAGCTACACTAGTTTTTACTCTCATTTTCTTTCCTTTTCCTTTTTATGCGAACACCACTTTTCGTAGGTTTCGCGCTTTCTTTCCTTCAACAGTCCCTGCTTCTCTCAATCTTCTAATTCTTGATTCGGCTTTATGAACATTACCATGGTGCTTATTACCTTTAATCCGTTTAAGCTTGCCATTTGATTTGAGTTTAAATCTTTTAGCAGCACTTCTATTGGATTTCATCTTTTGGTTTGCCATTTTCTTTTTTTACCGCCTTAATTTTTTTTGGTAGAACAATCATGGTTAAGTTTTTACCTTCAAATTTCGGCTCATTGTCTAATTCCCCAAATTCAGCTGAGTTCTCAATTATTTTATCTACTAGTTGCTGTCCTAATTGCTTGTGAACAATTTCTCTACCTTTGAACCATAGCCTAATCTTGACTTTGTGCCCATCAGTAAGAAATGCTTTGAGCCTGTTAATTTTAACATTGAAATCATTCTCTCCAATATTTGGTCTAAACTTAATTTCTTTGAGTGCCTGTGTTTTTGTCTTTCTTGAAGATGTTTGTTTTTTTTGATCGTATCTGAACTTCCCATAGTCCATAATCTTACAAACAGGCGGCTCTGCATCAGGCGAAATCTCGACCAAGTCAGTTGAGCTTTCTTTTGCCATTTCTAGAGCATCTCTTATCGGAAGGACTCCTACTTGAGAACCATCTAGTGCTATGACTCGAACCTCAGAAGCTCTAATTGAATTGTTAATTCTATTTCTATTTACCTTCCTTTTAGAACCAAATACTTTATTTCTTATAAGCTGTCCTCCTGTTGGATTTCTCCATTAATTATTGAAACAAAATTGGCTAATTCAATTTCTCCTATTTGTTCCCCTCCGTATTTTCTCACACTAACTGTACCGTTTTCCATCTCCGACTTCCCTATAGTTACGATATAAGGAATCTTTGAAATTTCAGCCTCTCTAATTTTGAGACCTAATTTTTCATTTCTTACATCAACCTCTGCTCGCAATTTAATTTTTCTTAAATCTTCAACCAGCTTGGTCGAATAATCAAATTGCTCCTCAGAAACGGTTAGTACTTTTATTTGAACAGGTGCCAACCATACCGGAAAAGCACCAGCATAATGTTCAACCAAAATACCAAAAAATCTCTCAAAGGACCCAAAAATTGCCCTGTGAATCATTACCGGCTGAAGTCTATCATTATTACGTGAAATATAATTAAGGTCAAATCTCTTTGGTAAGTTGAAATCAACTTGTACTGTGGAGCACTGCCAAGATCTTCCCAGAACGTCTTTAATTTTTAAATCAATTTTTGGACCATAGAAGGCTCCTCCTCCTTCATCTATAGTAAATTCTAGTGATTTACTTGTTAAAGCTGCCTTTAATCCATTCGTTGCATCAGTCCAATCACCCTCCGAGCCAACAAATTTTTCTGGTCTGGTAGAAATAAATATTTCATAGTCTTTAAACCCGAAGGCCTCTAAAAATTTTGTTGTTAAGTCAATTACATCGTTAACTTCAGATTCAATTTGATCCAAGGTGCAGAAAATATGTGCATCATCTTGCGTGAATCCTCTTGCTCTAAACAGCCCGTGTAAAACTCCTGAACGTTCATACCTATACACGGTGCCAATCTCTGCAAATTTAACTGGCAAGTCTTTGTAGCTTCTTAACTCACTTTTGTAAATCATGATATGGAAAGGACAATTCATTGGTTTAGTCTGATACCTATTCTTATCTATCTCAATTTCTGAAAACATATTTTCTTTATAAAATTCAGAATGTCCGCTGGTTTCCCATATATCCGCTTTAGCTAAGTGAGGTGTATAAACAATTTCATAGCCAGCGCTTATGTGTTCATCTCTCCAGTAATTTTCGATAATGTTTCTCACAGTCGCTCCATTCGGATGCCATAATACTAGACCTGGGCCCACATCATCTGTTATAGAAAACAAGTTTAATTCTTTTCCTAATTTTCTATGATCTCTTTTTTTTGCCTCTTCTATCACCAATAAGTGCTTTTTTAAATCTTTTTTATTAAAAAAAGCTGTGCCATAAATCCTTTGTAGAGATTCTCTTTTTTCGTCTCCTCTCCAATAAGAACCAGCAACACTTAACAATTTAAAAGCCTTAACATACGATGTGTTAGGTGCGTGTGGCCCCCTACATAAATCAAACCAATCTCCTTGGTAATAAAGTGAGATTTCTTCGTCTTCTTCTAAATCATTAATTATTTCTTCTTTAAAATTTTCGCCCATTTTTTTAAATTGACTAATTGCATCTTTCTTTCCAATAAGCTTTCTTGTCATTACCTTTTTATTCTTAATAATTTCTGACATTCTCTTTTCAAAAAGAACAAGGTCGTCTTCCGAAAAAGTCCTATCGGTGGAAAAATCATAATAGAAACCATTTTCTATAACTGGGCCTATTGTAACTTTAGTGTCTGGATACACACCTTGAACGGCTTCCGCCAGAACATGGGCAGCTGTATGCCTTATCAAATCTAATCCATATTTAGAATCTTCACGGATAACTTCGATTTTTGAATCTTTCTTAGGTTGATACGTCATATCTCGCAATTCTCCATCAACCAAAGCTCCTATGACCGAGCTATCGTATTTCAGCTTGCATAAAATCTCACCTATATTCAAACTGTCTTCAAATTCAGAAATGTCGCCTTTAATATCTATCTTCATATATATACTTATATGAGCACGAGTGGATTTGAACCACCGACCTCTTGCGTGTCAAGCAAGCGCTCTCCCCCTGAGCTACGCGCTCAATTAGCTTAACGAAAATATTGTAAATACATGAAAATATAAATCAAATGCTGTAATATATATGTATATGATTTCAAATAAAAATGTGGTTTTAGAAACCAACCTGAAAAATCAAAATCTTATAAATAGGGGCAAAGTCAGGGATTTATACGATATGGGAGATTCTTTATTAATTGTTTCTTCTGATAGAATTTCTGCGTACGATTATGTTCTTCCAACAGGAATTTTAGGCAAAGGGGAAGTTCTAACAAGATTATCAAAATTTTGGTTTTCATTAACAACTGATATATTAGGAAACCATTTTATAACTGAAGATGTGTTTGCTCAGTATGAATCTTTAAAAGAACATTTTGATATCCTTGATGGTAGATCAATGATAGTAAAAAAAGCAAGACCATTGCCTGTAGAATGTATAGTTCGCGGATATATAACTGGATCAGGCTGGGGCGAATATAAGAAAAATGGAACTGTGTGTGGGATAGAGCTAAAGCAAGGTTTGGTAGAATCAGAAAAACTGTCAGAACCAATTTTTACTCCTTCTACTAAAGCAGAACAAGGTGAGCATGACGAGAATATAAACTTTGAACAATGTGTCAATATAATTGGTGAAGATTTAGCAAACAAAGTCAGAGATTATTCGATAAAAATATATTCCACAGCACGCGACTATGCTGAATCTAAAGGTATTCTTATTGCCGATACAAAATTTGAATTTGGTTTGATTGACAATGATGAGTTAATTTTAATCGACGAAGTTCTTACACCTGATTCATCAAGGTTCTGGCCAAAGGATTTATATGAAGCAGGAAGAGGACAACAAAGTTATGATAAGCAATTCGTTAGAGATTATCTAACGTCAGTAGGCTGGGACAAAAATCCGCCAGCTCCTGCGCTTCCAGAAGATATTGCAAAGAAAACGAGTGATAAGTATATTGAAGCTCTAAGTTTATTAACTGCCTAATGTTAGATTTCATACCTGCGATACCTTCTCCCTATTTCGAAATTTTTCTTTTACCGCTTGCATTATGGCTTCTCTTTTTTTCCTCTAAAGTTTTAATAGAGTGTGCTTTAACAATAGGTGAAAAATTAAATTTATCAGAACTTTTTATAGGTCTGACTTTAATTGCATGGGTTACCTCGTTACCTGAAATTTTTGTAATGATAAATTCAATTGTTTTGTTGAATAATGATGCTCCATCAGCAATTTATGGAACTATCCTTGGCAGCAATCTTGCAAATTTGAGTCTAGTTTTAGGTCTTGGGGTTTTGCTTTCGGGGAAGCATTTTCTTGCGCAAGCTGTAAATCTTCGTTCCCGTTTCATAATTATTTTGATTGCTACTTTATGTTTGGTTGGGTACCCCTTAATTGAATCAAATAGCGGCTATCTCCCTGCACTACTATCTTTAGCAATGGCAGTTAGTATAATTTTCTACATTTTTATATGTTATAAACAACCCTCTGTTATAGCTCCTGAAGAAATAGGAGCCAAGAATCGTTCATTGTTTAATGCTGTTTTTTACCTCTTTGGGGCGATATTGGCAATATGGTTTGCAACGCTAATGATAACCACTTTAGGTGTAGAAGCTATCAAGTTCCTTGGGTGGTCATCTATTCAAACAGGTGCAATATTCTTTGCTCTGTGTACCTCTGCACCTGAAATTGTTACATCTCTTGTAGCAATATTGAAATTTAAAAAAAGTGAATTAGTGCTTGGCAATGTAATTGGAAGCAATATAGCCAATATTTTTGCTTTTGGTTTGATAAGTTTTTTTTGGAGTTTAGACATAAGCCCTATAAAAAATGTAGTCATTACTGGTGTGTTGCTTATAGTGGCAGAAATCACTACTTTTGTGCTTTGTTTCTATTATCTTAAAAACAATCAAGTAAAGATTCCTTATTGGCATGGACTTTCCTTAATTGTTATTTACTATGTATTTGTAAGAATTATATGAGCGCTATACTAGATTCAGTCCATGAAGAAAAATTAGAATTTGAGAATATTAGTTTATTTAAGATCCTCTCTGGAACTAATCAGAAGAATTTCTTATCCATAGAAAATATTTATAAAGTTAAAATTCATTCAAGAGGCTGTGAGATCAAAGTTGTTGGTCCATCCAAGGAAGTAGAAAGTTCGTGCCAGCTTATCGAGAGTTTTTATAAGATTATTTCTAAAGGGTACTTGCCTTCAGAGAGCGACTTTGAGCTAGGGGCTAAAATCATTAAGCAAAATAGTCATTCAATTGAGGAAATATTTTTAGATACAATTTGTTTAACTACGGATAAAAAAACTGTTGCCCCGAAAAGTATAAATCAAAAAATCTATACGGATTCAATAAGGAAGAAAGATATAGTTTTTGGAACTGGTCCTGCCGGGACAGGGAAAACCTTTTTAGCAGTTGCTGCTGCAGTTTCATCTTTGAATAAAAAGAATGTTAAAAGAATAATTTTAACTAGGCCGGCAGTAGAAGCGGGCGAGAAGCTAGGATTTCTGCCTGGAGATTTAACCGAAAAAATTGATCCTTATCTTAAACCTTTGTTTGATGCATTAAACGAGATGATGGATTTCGAAAAGATTTCTATGCTTATAGAAAAGAATGTCATTGAAATAGCTCCTTTGGCATTTATGAGAGGAAGAACTCTCAATGATGCATTTATAATTTTAGATGAAGCTCAAAATACTACTTCTTCTCAAATGAAAATGTTTTTAACTCGTCTTGGTTTTAATTCCAAAACTATAATTACAGGGGATACAAGTCAAATTGATCTTGATAAAAATATAAAATCTGGTTTGATTGAAGCGATAACAATTCTAAATGGAATCGATGGAATTAGTTTTTGCACTTTCGATAATAATGACGTTGTAAGGCATCCGCTTACCAAGAAAATAATTGACGCTTATAAGTAAATTATCTCCCCTCTCTCAGGACCGATAGAAATCATTGTGATAGGAACAGACAAAAATTGCTCAATAAATTTAATGAATTTTTTTAAATTTTTAGGGACTTTTTTGGATTTCAACTGATCTAGGCTCCATGAATCAAATTCTTTGTATATAGGCTGTATCATATTAAGGTCGGTTAGATTCAAAGGCATCGATATTATTTTTTTATTTTTTATTTTATATCCCACGCAAACTTTTACAGATTCAAACATAGAAAGTACATCCACCTTCGTCATAGCAAGAGAGCTGATTCCGGATATTTGAATTGAATGTTTTAATGCTATCAAGTCTAGCCAACCACATCTTCGTGGTCTTCCTGTCGTGGCTCCATATTCGGTACCAAATTCTCTTAACGATAGCCCCTGATCGTCTGACATCTCTGTCGGGAAAGGACCATGGCCAACTCTTGTAGTATATGCTTTTGTAATACCAACAACTTTTCCTAAATCTTTAAAGGGCACGCCGGTACCAGATGAAGCTGAACCTGATATGGTTGAAGAAGAAGTAACATAAGGATAAGTTCCAAAATCAATGTCCAGCATTACGCCTTGAGCACCTTCAAATAGAACTTTCTTTCTTTTCTTTATTGCATTGTTAACATAGTCTTCGGTGTCGCAAACAAACTCTTTTATGTAGCTATAATTTTTTAATATTGAATTAAATATTGCCGCGGATGGGACTTTTTTCTCTCTAAAAACTTTTGTAAGAATAGCGTTTTTTTCTTTTAATATAAAATCAAGTTTACTTTTTAAGTCTTTTTTATTTTTTAAATCAATAATCCTTATTCCCTGTCTTGCGACTTTGTCTTCGTATGCTGGCCCTATACCTCTTCCAGTTGTTCCGATTGCATTTTTTCCTTTTAAATTTTCTCGGCCTTTTTCAATTGACTTGTGGTACGGAAGAATTATGTTAGCTAAGGAGCTTATTTTTAAGTTCTTATTAGTGACAGGAAAACCAAGACGTCTTAAAGATTTTATCTCTTGAACTAAAATTTGTAAATCTATAACAGTTCCGTTTCCTATGACTGAAACCTTTTTCTTTCTTAAAACTCCTGAAGGGATATGATGCAACACTACTTTTTTGTCTTTAATAATTATTGTATGTCCTGCGTTGCTTCCGCCTTGAAAACGAGTAATGATATCAAATTTTTCAGAAATTAAATCAATAATCCTACCTTTTCCTTCATCGCCCCACTGTGCACCAACTACAACAATGTTTTCAACTCGTGCCATTATAAATCCTCTTCTTGTAATTCTGTCAAACTATTAAAACTTCCGATCTTTTTGTTTTTCTTATTGTACAAATCAAGCGAGTCGTTAGTATTAATTTTTACTCTCATATCGTAATCACCTTTGTACTTATTTTTTTGATTAGATAGTATAGAAACAAATCCTTGAGAATTAAAAAAGTCTCTTGCTTCAAAAGATGATGATAAGTTTTTAATATTACTGTATTCGATAATAACAATCGGAATACCAAGGTTCTTGTACTCAATTTTGCTTAGAAGTGGTAAGATATTGATTCCAAATCCAACCGCTGGAACATTCTTGCCATATTTTTTAATTAAGTCATTGTAGCGGCCACCAGAAAGAACAATTTGATTTGCACCTGGTATTGCAATATCGAATGTAATGTCCGAATAGTAATTAAAATCTTTTACGTCCAGCAAATCCACGGCTACCTTTAAGTAAGGATTAGATGTTTGTAAACTTTCGTATAAGAAATCAACTTTTTTGAGACCTCTCTGAACATGTCTTGGTAGCTTTTTAAGATTAATTTCTTTTCCAGATATTAAAGGAATCACATAATTGTTGAGGAACTCCTGTTCTTTTTTTTCTAAGGACTTATCCCTACTGAATTTTTTGATTGTGTCAAAATCTTTCTTATGAAAAAGTGGCCCTATTTTGTTTTTTATACTAGGAAGCCTAGAAAAAACAAAATTTAAAAAAAGTGAGGAATTAAGTGTGATGGTCTGTTTATCAAAACCTAATTTAGTTAAAATTCTTGATCCCAACAAGATTACTTCTAAATCAGATTCAATTTCATCGGATCCAATTAGCTCGCATCCAACCTGAAAAATTTCTCTTTTGTTTTTAGTGTCCTTCGGCTCGTTACGTATAACTCTTTCAACATAGGAAAGCCTAAAAGGAACAGACTCCTCTTTGTAGTTGGTAGCGACATATCTTGCGATTTGAGGAGTAACGTCAGACCGTAGACCCAAAACTTCTCCACTTAGTGGGTCTATAAATTTTATAATCTTAGGAAATTCTTCTTTTTTTGTACCTACCTCAAGAGATCCAAGTCGTTCGAATATCGGGGTAAGAAGTTTTTTGTAGCCCCATAACTCAGCCTCATCTAAAAAAATGTTTGATATGAAATCTATTTTTTTTACATCTTGGGTTCTATAGTCTCTGATTCCTATCGGGAGCAAAAAGCGTTCTGACATTAAAAAATTACCTGCTCAATACTCTTTATCTCTGGCAAATTAGCTAGATATTCTAAAGTTTCCTCGGAAACAGGAGAATCTACAGAAATGAATGACAACGCTGATTCTTGTTTAGATGAATCATCTTTTCTACTTAAGTAGAGGCGACCAATGTTAATGTTCTTTTTTCCTAAAGCTTCTCCTAATAAGCCTATTACTCCTGGCTTGTCATCATTTTCTATAATTAAAACATTCCCTTCAGGTACAACATCGATTGCATGTTGGTTTAGTTTGGTCAAAATTGGTTTTTTCTTTCCGAAAATCGATCCGGAAACTGCGAAGCTTCCTGATTCTGTCTTTGCAATTAGCGTCATCAAACTTGAAAAATCTTCTTCGGCAGTTAGCTTGACTTCTTTCAACTTGATTCCTCTTTCTTCAGCAATTAATGGTGCATTAACAAAAGTCACAGGGGCGCTCATAATTGGAGAAAGGTACCCTTTGAGCGCTGAAATAGTTAATGGAGAGACATTCATTTCGGCAATATTCCCTGTATATTCAACTATTATTTCTTTTACGCTAGTTTTACATATTTGTCCCAAAAAGATTCCAAGTTTGTCAGATAATTCAAGAAACGGTTTAATTTCTGCAATGACTTCTTCACTCATGGAGGGCATGTTGACTGCATTAGTTACCACACCTTTATTTGCATATTCTATTATCTGTTCAGCCATAGCAATACCAACTTTGGCTTGGGCTTCTTCCGTTGATGCACCGAGATGAGGTGTGAAAATAATTTTACTGTTTTCTTCAAAAATTGGTGATTTAAAATTAGGCGGCTCCTCTTCGTATACATCAATTGCCGCTCCTGCAACTTTTCCTGACTTAACTGCTTCAACTATATCATGTTCATTAACAATTCCTCCGCGGGCACAATTTATAATAATTACACCATCTTTCATCAAACTTATTGTGCCATTGGAAATTAAATCTTTAGTGGCCGCAGTAAGAGGTGTATGTACTGTTATTATGTCCGAGCGCTCAAAAATTTCGTCCATTGTAACAAGATCAATAGGAAGGTTTAATTTTGTGTCTTTTGATATATAAGGATCGTGAGCTATTACTTTCATTTTTAGACCTATTGCTCTTTCTGCAACCAACCTACCTATGTTGCCCATTCCTATTATGCCCATTGTCTTTCCATAGAGCTCTTTGCCTTGAAAGCTTGATCTTTCCCACTTTTTATCTTTCATTGAAGAATAGGCTTGAGGTATGTTTCTAGCTAAGGAAAATAAAAGTGCTATTGTATGTTCAGCCGTAGTAATCGCATTAGCTGAGGGTGTGTTCATAACAACAATTCCCTTCTTTGATGCTTCTTGTACATCGACATTGTCGACGCCTATACCTGCTCGTCCAATTAATTTAAAATTCTCTCCTAAACTTTCTATAATCTCTTTGTCAATTTTAGTTGCACTTCGTACCACTACTGCATCATAATCATTGATAATTTTCATTAATTCTTTCTTGTCTATTTTTTTTCTTAAATCAACATCGATGTTAGGGTGTTGAGTTAATAGGTCAAGCCCCTGTTTGGAGAGGCCGTCGGTTATCAGTATTTTCAAATAAATCCTCCAGTGCTTACGAAATAAAAATATATTTTAGCAATCGGTTAATGTCAATTAATAGTAATAATTGTAAAAATTATAGGGTAAGTATAAGATTTATCTGTGAATCAAGAAACTAAAATGACTTTTTTGCAGCACTTTGGCATTTTACGAAAGAGTTTTATAAAAATCATTCTTTTAATAATTATTCTATTTATCCCGGCCTTTATTTTTAGGGATCTTTTAATGGATTTTGCTCTTATGCCAATGAGTCAATCTCTACCTCCAGATTCAAATATTATTTTCACAAAGCCGGCTGAGGGTTTGGCTTCTAATATTAAGGTTGCATTTCTTTCTAGTTTTATAGCAACAATGCCGCTAATTATTTATGAAGCATGGAGCTTTGTTAAGCCTGCATTATATGAAAATGAAAAAATTGTATCTTTGGTAATTATAGTAATTGGTTCTTTGTTATTTTTTGTTGGTGCTTCATTTTGTTTCTTCTTTGTTGCCCCATTAGCATTTGACGTTTTAATAAATGAATACTCTTCGGAATCAATAACTGCTCTACCTAACATAAGTGATACTCTAGGCTTCTTAACCTCTCTAATATTAAGTTTTGGAATAATTTTTGAATATCCATTAATAATTTTTTTATTATCTAGGTTTGGTTTAGCCTCTTCTAGTTTTTTATCCTCAAAAAGAAAATATGCCATACTTATAGCTTGTATTCTTTCCGCAATTTTAACACCAACTACAGATGTAATATCGATGATGTTCATGCTTTTGCCTTTACTTTTGTTTTATGAGATTGGTGTTTTAATAGCTTTCTTGTCTCGTAAAGATGATTGATAAGGAATCGTAATAATAGTAATCTTAATAAATCTATCAAGGGGGCTAATATGGATTTACCATTAGTAGATTTTGTATCAGGCAATTTGCAACTTAATCCATCGTCTAAACATATAGAGGATTTTATTAAGGGTGAAACTCTCTATCATGGATCTGTTCAAATTACACCTTTCAGGCACAAAGAGTACATAAAGAAGTTTAATAAAAATTATCTACTTTCTATAGATTATTCATATATGGAAAAAGTTGGATTGACTGATCCTGATAGAGATTTAAAGAAAAAAAAATTTAACATTATTAACCCTGCGTTTGTCAGCCAAGGATACCTCTTTAATGTTGGATTTGGTTTGAGTGTTCACGATATTTCATTTAATGCTATAGCAAATTTATCATATAAAAATCTTCAATATGGTTCACCTGTTTTTGAAGGAGACATCTTGTTCGCTAAATCTGATGTGCTTGGCATTGAAGTGAAAAAAGACGCGGCTAGTAATGGATCCGTTCAAGTCAAAACAACAATTACGAATCAGCGTGATGAGATTGTACTCCAGTATGTCAGACAAGTTCTTGTTAGAACGAGGAAGGGTTCGACTATAGATTCTCAAACAACAACTGTGAATCAGCCCTTAAATATAGATCTAGACAAATGTGTTATACCTTTTAAATTTGAAAATCTTAATAAAGAATTTAATTTTGCAAGAGACCCTAAAGTAGGTGGAGATATTGAAGTTATCCCTGGGAAAGTAATTAATTTTAAAGCTTTCGAAGAATTTAAAGAAGGCGAAGTTTATGAAGGTAATTTTTCTCAATCAATTAATTTAGTAGATTTCAGTTGGTTACAAATTAGCACACTTAATGATGCCAGCATTCATCACACACCATCCTCAAACTTTATTGGCTATGGTGGAGCAATAAAATCTTTAGTTGAAGGTGAAGTAAGCCATCATATTCCATATGCTTATTTTATAGGAATGAATTCAGGTTCACATGACGCCCCAACTTATCCCGTTGATATAGTTCAGTCGTCATTTGGATCTACGAATGAAGATGATGAAAAGATTATTGGTAGCTTTGAAGTAAAAGAAAAAATAAAAATTAAAAATAGGGACGACTTTGGTGTTCTAAAAATCGAACTAAGAGGCGACAAGATTGTTACCGAAGCAGGGCTTAAGGCTTACGAACAGACCGGTTTTAAGGGGGTAGCTAAGATTAAGGACAACTCAATTAGGGTTTTAACAATGGAGATGCTTGTAGCTATACCAACCCAGGGGTCATACAGATAATGACTGATAAAAAATATCCTATTAATGATTTGAGCCACCCGGTGACTTATAAATGGGTAAATGATTTTGATTACGATTGGAACACTAAAAGCAATCAACAAGATTGGGTTCTTCCAAAAGTATTAAAAGAACAGGCGGACAAAATTCCTGATAAAGCTTTTCTACAATTTAGTTATGACGACCCTCTAACGTTTGCCGAAGTCAACAAAGCTGCAAATCAAATAGCAAATTCTCTTAGAGAATTAGGAGTTGAAAAGGGAGATAAGGTTTCAGTTTATATGCCCAATTCTTTAGAAATTTGTCTTGCTTGGTTTGGTATTCTGAAAAATGGCTCTGTTATGGTTCCTGTAAATACAGCTTATGTAATGGATTTTTTACAATATATAATAGAAAGCTCTGACTCAAAATTAATTATTATCGCAGAGGAATATATGGAGCGCCTTGCTAATATACAAACAAGAATACCGCTAGTAGACAATGTTGTGGTCTGGCCTCGAAATGGTGGCGATGAAATTGAAACAGCGGGATACGTTACCAAAAAATGTATGTCTTGGAACAATTTTGTTAATCAAGGTTCAGATTCTGAACCAGAGGTAGAAGTAACTCATTTGGATCATGCTAGATTGATGTATACGTCTGGAACCACAGGTAAATCTAAAGGAGTGGTTAGACCTTGTGCTGCTGACTATTCATCAGCCCAGAATTACGCAAGCATAATGGATATAAATCCAGACGATACTGTTTTTACTTGTCTTCCCCTTTTTCATTCCAATGCAATGGTAATGGGTGTGTATCCTGCTATGATTAGGGGCGCTAAAGTAGTCGTGGAGGAAAAATATTCCGCAAGCAAGTTCTGGAAGTGGATGAAAGACTTTGAAGTTACAAAATTTAATCTTGTTGGAGTTATGTCTTATTTTATGTGGAACGCTCCCGTTGTGCCAGAAGAAAAAGAACATAAGGTTAAACTTGTTTTGGGAAGTCCTGCGCCACATGACATAATAGAACCGTTTATGGAAAGGTTTAATATTCTTTTCATGGAAGGCTATGGGTTGACAGAAGTTGGACAATGTACTTTTATGAGACCTGGTGATCCCTTCAGAGTAGGTTCGTGTGGTAAAGAATCCCCTGGATACGAAATAAAAATTGTAAATCCTGAAACAGATGAAGAGCTTCCAAGAAACACCCCGGGTGAGCTTGTTTTAAGACCGCGTATCCCCAACATATGTTTGCACTATTATTATAAAATGCCAGAGAAAACGGTTTCTGATTTCAGAAATTTATGGTTCCACACAGGTGATTTATGTCGAATGGATGAGGATGGATATATCTTCTTTATGGATAGAGTTAAAGACTACATAAGAAGAAGGGGCGAGAATATAAGCTCTTTTGAAGTAGAAAATCTTATTTCGACTCATCCTAATATTGAAGAATCCGCGGCCATAGCAGTCAAGCTTGATGAACAAGGAAGACATTCCGAAGACGAATTGATGATTGTCATAGTTCTAAAAGAAGGAAAAGATTTAAATCCAAACGAATTAATAGAGTTTCTTAAACCAATAATGCCCAAATTTATGATACCAAGATTTGTTAGATTCAGGGATTCTTTACCAAAAACTCCCACTAATAGAGTTCAAAAAGTTAAGCTCCGTGAGGAAGGAATCACTAAAGATACCTGGGACTCCCTAAAAAAATAAAGTTACTTGTCCCAAGGATATTTCTTGCTAGGCTTTTGTTTGTACGGATTCTTCATCTCAGGATTAAAATACTTGAACGTATTTACATGCTGATCTGTATAAGATCCTGGTGGATAGTATTTGTCATAAAAATCTAAATCCAAATTCTGTGCCTGAAAAACTAATCTCATGTACATCGGGTCAACATAAGCAGGGAATGAACCATAGGTGTCAAAAATATAATCTGCCACTGATTTAACAATTTCATTTGTAGTATCAGTAGGTCTTGGAGCTTTAACTAAATGCTTATCAGGTTCTTCATAAGGGAAAGGTTTGTTGTCGTCCCAAGCAGCCCATTTATGTTCATCCATTTTATCAAAAGCTTCTGACATTGTTTTGTAATAAGGTGGACAATATCCTTCAAAGACTCCATCTTTGCCGACGGGTCTTGTTGGTCCAGATTTTGGCTGTTCAAATCTAAATCCTAAGCCCTTAAAAAGCTCTGGGTTTGAACCTAGTGTGAACCTAGGTATTAGCCCTGTGAAAGTCCATCCACCTAAGCCAAGCGCTTGAAGTGCTAGTGACATATTTTGACAAATAAATGCTTGTTCTACATTTAAACCAGTTAGAATTCGTACCTCTAAATCATAAAGTGACATTTTAACGTCTTCTTTGATTCTTCCTTCCGCAATCCATTTTTCTTGGCCACATGAACGGTTATTTTCTTTATCCCAAATATTGAAGGCATAAGTGCTACTACAATATAAGGTCAATAAGTTTAAATACTCTTCTGTTATATCGGTTACCGGTATAAAAGTAGTTGTACCAGGCTTATTAGTATTCCATTGATTAAAATCGAACAACCCCGGCATCTTGTCCGGAAGGTTTGCTCTTCCATCTTCTAATTTAACTAAACCCTCTCTGTATAGCTCTAACAATCTATCAATCTTGTCATTTTTATCAAGCTTAAAGAACATATCAAGCTCTTTGTCTTTAGGTAACATATTTTTTACGTCAACCCAGTATAACCCTGAATCGTTAGTAAAAAATAATTCTGTACCATGGTTATTACAAGCAGATGGCCAAGTTCTACCAGTCCATTGGCATAACAAATCGATACCGTTTTCAGGTGGTAAATCTGCAAGACATAACCCCGTTAATCCTGTTCCAGCCCACACTAGCATTGCTTCTTGAAATTCAGTTAGAGGTATAGGTGGAATGTCTGATTTGTGACCCAAGGTACTATCAGAAGGAAGCTCCATGCCTGCTCCAAATCTTCGCGATCTTCTATTAAAAATTGCTTCGAACAAAGGATAGTTTAGCGCCGCCTCATAATTAACTTTAGTTTTTCCGTTTCCATTTTTTTTAGCCATTAGAATCCCCCTAGGGTTTTAATAATTATAGCAAAATCAGGATAAAGAAAAAAGGATATTTAAATAAGTTTTTTCAGTTCGTTTCTTTTGATCTCTTTAATAGCAAGTTTAAGTGTAGATATACCAAGTGTAGAACACTTGGGTCTTGATAAAGTTAGCTCTTCACCCAAAATATCCGACATTAGCTCCGGTCCCATATTAAGAATTTCATCAATTTCTTTGCCCAGAACCATTTCGGATATTATTGACGTACCAGCTTGGCTGACTATACAGCCTTCACCTTCAAACTTAAAATCTTTTATTATACCCTTCTCTACCTTAAGACAAATGCTTATTATGTCACCACAACCTGGGTTGCCCCCTTTCTGTAGTACATCACAGTGTCCTTTTTCAACATCTGCATCATCAATGGTTCCCGTATTTCTAGGATTCTCGTAATGATCCAAGATAAAGTCCATCAGCTCTTGTTTATCTTTTGATTGCTCAGACATTGTTTTACCAGTTATTTTTCAATAGGCGCTTGTACTAGATTGCCCCACTCTGTCCATGAGCCATCATAGTTTTTTACATCACTGAATCCGAGCAAATAGGTCAACACGAACCAAGTATGTGAAGATCTTTCTCCTATTCTACAATAAGCAACTACATCGTCTCCGGATTTAAGCCCAGCACCATTTTGATAAATTTCTACCAATTCGTCTGCGGACTTAAAGGTGCCATCCTCGTTTGCTGCTGTAGCCCAAGGAACACTGGCTGCATTAGGAATGTGTCCGCCTCTTAATGCTCCTTCTTGTGGGTATGCTTCCATATGAAGAAGTTCCCCAGAATACTCTTTAGGTGAACGAACATCAATTAATGGTTTTTTTTGATCACTATGTGCTTTCACGTCATCCCTAAAAGCTCTGATTTTATTGTTGACTGCGGAAACTTTGTAATCTGACGCTGGATTAGAAGGCACATCTTTAACAACAGGCTTATTTTCATCTAGCCATTTCTGTCTTCCTCCATTCATAATTAAGCAATTTTCATGGCCATAAATTTTGAATGTCCATAACGCATAACATGCCCACCAATTACTTTTGTCCCCATAGAAAACAACTGTATCATCTTGGGAAATTCCTTTTGATGACATTAGGGCTTCAAAGTTTTCTTGATTAACGTAATCTCTGATAAGACTATCTTGAAGCTCTGTCTCCCAATCAAGTTTTATTGCGCCTTCAATATGACCGACTTCATAAAGAAGTATGTCTTCATTTGATTCCACAATTTTAATTCCGTCTTTATCCTTGTTTTCTAATACCCAATCAGTAGAAACTAGAACTTCAGGATGTGCATAATCTGCCATTTTTCCATCCTCCCTGTCCAACTTTTAGTCTAATTTGACCAAAAACTGCATATAAACTATAAAAAAACGCTAGAAATTAAGGATACAACAGTTTCAATTTTTGACAAATTTTTTTATTTAAAATTGAATTTTTTGGTATATCATCATAATTATGTCTGAGCATAAAAATCAAGAAACGGTAGATGAGAATATAGAGGACCTAGAAAAAGAAGATTCTTCCTCCCTTGAGACAGAAGAAGCTTCAAGCTTTGAGTCTGAAACAGAAGAAGTGGAAGAAGAAAAGGTCTTATCGTATCCAGAGCGTGTACCAAATTCCAAAAGAGGTGTTTCTTATTCTCATTCTTATGTAATGATAGGTCTTGTTGTTGTAATAATAGTTTTTAGTCTTGTGATTTCAAATTTTACTCTTTCTTACTAATCGACTTAAATGTTTTTTTAGATACTTAGCTGTGTCAGACTTAGAACATCTCTCAAAATCTGATACAGGTCCTTGAAAAATTATATGTCCGCCTAATTCTCCACCTTGGGGGCCTAAATCAATAATGTAATCGCTTGCATTAATAACATCTATATTGTGTTCAATTATAATTATTGTATTTCCAGATTCTCTAAGTTTGTAAATAACATTTAGCAATTTGTCTACATCTGAAAAATGTAAACCAATTGTCGGTTCATCAAGAATATAAAGACCCTTTCCTGTGTTTCTTTTTATTAATTCTTTAGAAAGTTTAATTCTTTGTGCTTCGCCACCTGACAAAGTTGTAGCTGGTTGACCTATTCTTAAATATCCTAGACCAACTGAATTTATAAGTTGAATTTTAGATTTTAAAACTGGGAAACCATTAAAAAAAATCTCCGCATCTTCAAAAGTCATATCAAGTACGTCGGCTATGTTCTTGTTTCTGTATCTAACTTTTAAAGTTTCTAGATCAAATCTTTTGCCTACACAAGACTCACACTGGACAGTTACGTCAGGAAGAAAATTCATCTCGATTTTTATGCTACCAGCCCCCGAACATTCATCACAGCTTCCATCTTTAACATTGAAGCTAAACCTACCTGGTGAGAACCCTTTCAGTCTCGACTCCTGTAAGGATGAAAAAATTTCTCTTATCGAAGAATAAATTCCGGTGTAAGTTGCTGGGTTAGACCTGGGAGTCCTTCCTATGGGAGATTGGTCAATATTGATTATTTTATCAAAATGTTCAAACCCCTTTATAGACTTAACAGATGAAAATGATTTTTTATTTATACGTCCTGGCGAAATTGATAAAATTTTAAATATTGTATCTATAGCTAATGAACTTTTTCCAGAGCCTGATACCCCAGTTACACATGAAATCTTTCCTAATGGCACTCGAACATCAATCTCTTTTAAATTGTTAAGTTTTGCTCCAAATATTTCTAAATAATTTTTTGCTAATATTGTTGATCTATCGATTTTTACTTTCTTTGCCCCTGACAAGAACTGTCCAGTTATAGAAAGTTTATTTTTTTCTATATCTTTAACTTTTCCAGTTGCTACAATTCGTCCACCATCAGTACCTGCGCCTGGTCCTATATCTATAATATGGTCACCGCTCCTAATAGTTTCTTCGTCGTGTTCAACAACAATTACGGTATTCCCTCTTTTTTTCAAATCTTTAAGAGATTGACATAACATGTTGTTGTCTCTTGGGTGAAGTCCAATAGTAGGTTCGTCCAACACATAAGTAACTCCTGTGAGTTTGGCTCCAAGCTGAGATGCTAGTCGAATTCTTTGAGCTTCACCTCCAGATAAAGTAGGGGCAGTACGATTTAGTGTTAAATAATCAAGACCGACATTAGATAAAAACTCTAATCTGTTTAGCAATTCGCTTTGGAGTTTTTCCCAGATTTGTGCTTTTGATCCTTTGAATTTTATTTTTTTAAAAAAACTATAGGAATCTTTTACTGAAAGTGAACATAGTTGAAATATATTTAAACTGTTAACAAATACGCTAAGTGCATACTTATTAAGTCTGCTACCTTGACATTGATTGCATGATTCTTTCTTCTGATACTTTTTAAGGAAGCTTCTAGTTTCTTCGGATCTAGATGATTCGTACCACTCTTCGAGAATATTTATTATTCCATTAAATTTCTTATATTCATTATCATATTCGAGTATGAAACTCGTTAATGTTTTCTTCTCTGAACCATAAAAAATTAAATTCTTTTCTTTGTTAGTTAAGTTGGAGAAAGGGATTGAGTCTTTAATTTTATTTTGTTGAACAAATTCTTTTAATATCTTTTTGTAAGATTGAGAATCTTTTATGGGTTCAATAGCTCCTTGCTTTATAGACTTAGTTGTATCGGGGACAATTAAGTCTTCATCGAAATATTCAAACTGACCGAGTCCATCACATTCTTTGCATGCACCGTAGGGGCTATTAAATGAAAAAAGTCTAGGCGAAACTTCCGGCAACGAAATTCCACAGTTGCTACAGCTTAAGCTTTGGTTGAAAATTTTCCTTTTGGATTCTGTTTCTATTAAAGCTACTCCTTCTCCGTATTTTAGAGCAGTCTCGAGTGATTCGCTTAGTCTATTATAGTTTTTTGTAACAACTTTCATGCTATCAACATAAATATCTACATCATGTTTTTTTTGTTTTTCCAAAATTATATTTTCATTTAAGTATCTTATCCTGCCATTTATACGAGCGCTCGAAAACAGCTTGGATGCCCAAGCAAGTTCATTTTTGAATTCCCCCTTTTTTCCAATTGCAATAGGATAATAAATTTCAATGGTTTGATTTTTAAAATCGTTTGTTAATGAATCGAGGATGGATGTCAAACTAGTTTCTTCTACAATGTTATTGCATTTGTAGCAAGCGATATTTCCTAATCTAGAATATAATAGTCTAACAAAATCATAAATTTCAGTAATTGTCGCAACTGTAGATCTTGGGTTGCGCATAAAAGTTTTTTGATCTACTGAAACTGAGGGTGACAAACCAGATATATAATCCAAGTCTGGTTTTTTAAATCTATCTATAAATTGTCTTGCGTAATTCGATAAAGATTCTAGATATCTCCTTTGGCCTTCTGCAAATATGGTGTCGAAAGCTAATGTAGATTTTCCTGACCCACTAATTCCAGTTAGAACAGTTATTGCGCCTCTCGGAATATCAATGTCAATATTCTTTAAATTATTCTCTTTTACACCCTTAAGCTTTATGTGTTTCACTTTGTATCCTTATTTGTCTATTTGTGTGAGCCATTTAAAAATATTTAAGTTCGTCTTTGATTTAGAAAGTTCGGGGTGCCATTGTACTCCAAGAATTTTTTGGTTGTCGCTCTCTAAAGCTTCTATGATTTGATCAGAACTTTCTGCTGATGATTTTAATGTTTTTGCTATTCTATCTACAGCTTGATGATGATAACTTTTAACTTTTAATGTTTTCTTTTTCACTATCTTGTTTAACAATGAAGGGCTGGCAATATTAATTGTATGTCTTGCTCCATCTGTATGCTTAATCGATTTTGGGAAAATAGATTTAATATCTTGAAACAATGTCCCTCCTAAACAAACATTTACGAGTTGCATGCCGCCACATATTCCTAAAATCTTTTTCTTTTTCTTGTTCATCTCGTTTATGTATAAAATTTCACTTTTTGTTCTATTAAGATCAAGTGGGTTGATATTCTTGGTTTTCTTCTGGTCATAGAAAGAAGGATTGATGTCTCTGCTGCCAGATATGATAATGGCATCAATTTTTGTCACTAATAATCTTACATCCTTTTGTGAAGTAATCATGGGCAGATAAAAGGGCACTCCTCCAACTTCAAGTATTTTCTCAGAGTAAAATTTTTCTGATTCAAAATATTTACCTTTAATGTCACAAGTAATTCCGACTACCGATTTTCCCATATAACTATTATTGTTTATTTTTAATTAATTCAAAATCTTTTAATTCTAGGATAAATCATATAAGATTAGAAAATTATGAAAGCAGAAAAATATGAGGTTTTGGTAGTAGGAGGTGGCCACGCTGGTTGTGAAGCAGCGCTAGCTTCTGCCAGGATGGGAACAAAGACCCTTCTTATAACAGCAAACCTAGATACTATCGGTGTTATGTCGTGCAACCCTTCTGTTGGTGGTGTTGGCAAAGGTCATCTAGTGAGGGAAATTGATGCCCTAGGTGGTGAAATGGCAAAAGCAGCGGATTTTGCCTCTATTCAGTATCGAAGACTGAATACTCGCAAAGGACCGGCTGTTCAAGCTACACGAATTCAAGCTGACCGTACTTTGTATAAAACTTACATGAAAAAAATAATAGAATCGCAACAAAATTTAACTGTAAAACAAAGATTGATTCACTCGCTATTAGAAAAAAACGGGAAGATTATAGGTGTGACAACAAGCCATGGTGAGGAAATATATTCAAATTGTGTTGTCATAACTCCTGGGACTTTCCCAAATGGACTTATTCATGTGGGTGATAGTCAAGTTAGTGCGGGAAGAGCTGGCGAAGCACCGACTAAAGAAATTGCAAATTCATTTAGAGAACTGGGTTTAAATGTTGGAAGATTAAAAACTGGAACTCCTCCTAGGCTTGATGGGAAAACAATCAATTGGAATAAAACTGAAATCCAAGAGGGTGATAAAAATCCTTTGTTTTTTTCATTTGTAAACTTTGAAATAAGAAATAAGCAATTGCCTTGTCACATAACTTATACAAATGAAAAAACTCATGAAACAATAAGAAAGAATATCCATAAATCTCCAATGTATTCTGGAAAAATTGAAGGAGTAGGCCCTAGGTATTGTCCCTCGATTGAAGACAAAATAGTTAAGTTCCCTGATAAAGAAAGACATCAAATATTTTTAGAGCCTGAAGGGCTAAGCACTTACGAAATTTACCCAAATGGTATTTCAACTAGTCTTCCAATCGATGTTCAGATTAAAATTGTTAATAGCATGGTTGGTCTTGAAGAGGCTCAATTAATGCGTCCTGGTTATGCGGTGGAATATGATTATTGTGATCCAACGGACCTTCACTTTTCTCTTGAAAGTAAAAAAGTGCCAAATCTTTTTTTGGCTGGTCAAGTCAATGGAACAACGGGCTACGAAGAAGCGGCAGCACAAGGGCTTATGGCTGGAATTAATGCTTCGCTTAAAAATAAAAATTCAGACCCTTTAGTTTTAAAAAGGTCAGAATCTTATATTGGGATACTAATTGATGATTTAGTGACACTAGGTGTGGATGAACCATATAGAATGTTTACTTCGAGAGCAGAACATAGGCTTTTGCTTAGAGATGACAATGCCGATTTTAGACTCACTCCTATTGGTCATAAAATTGGACTAATTGATGAGAAAAGATTTGAAAATTTTCAAAATAAAATATCTGAATATAATCACATAATGAAAAAATTAGAATCGTCCAAAATTGTGCCATCTGATAAAAACAATAAGATTTTACAGGGCATTGGAACTGCGAGCTTAAAAAAACCTTGCACCTTTAAAGAAATTTTAAGAAGATCTGAGGTCGTATATGATGATTTAATTAAGTTCGATTTAGATTGTCAGATTAAGGATAACAAAATTTTAAAATCTTTGATTGAAAATGAAATTAAGTACGAAGGCTATATTGATCGTCAGAATCAAGATATAAACAAAGTTGCTAAACTTCAAGAGACTTTGATACCAATTGAGTTAAACATAAATCAGATTCCTGGCTTATCAAATGAGCTCAAACAAAAATTTTTAAAATTAAAACCTAAAACTCTAGGGCAAGCCTCAAGAATTTCTGGTATTACTCCTGCTGCGTTAAGCATTTTAATGGTTTATATCAAGAAGAATGAAATCAGCGCGGAAAAGAATCTCTAAAATTGTTAAAAATTATCTTGTTTATTTAAAACTTTCTTGATTTCATCCAACGAAGAAACTGGCATTTGGCAAGAATAGTCTTTGCAAATAAAGATTTGTAACTTGTCTGTAAGTTCCGGAATGAAATCATAGGTTGATAAAATATCCATGTATATATTCTTGTGATATTCGGAAGAAATATAAAAGATAGATTTGTTTAGATGCCGAAAATTAACAATGTAGTCAATTAGCTCGTCATCTAAGTTCGGTTCCTTGTTTTTATTAAGTATCACAATCTGAAGATTCTCAGACAGTAAAGAATAATGATTAGATAAAAACTGTGTAAGATTGATTGGAAATTTTTTTGCCATTTCCCCTAGCTGAGAAGAAAGCTTAATAGCTTTTGCATGCAGTTCTTCATCTTTTGTATATCCTGCTATTTTTATTAATCCATATAATGCAGTGGAGTTTCCTGAAGGGATAGCTCCATCTAGCAAATTTTTTTGTCTAACGATTATGCTTGTATCTTGGTTTGTTGTTGCAAAAAAAGAGCCTTTCTCTTCATCCCAGAACAAGTCTATCATCTTGTTGCATATCTCAACTCCATACTTAAGAGTTTCCGGGTTTAATGTTGTTTCATAAAGGTCGATAGATGCTTTTAGTACAAAAGCATAATCATCTATCATCCCGTCAATTGCTACTTTGCCATCGCGGTAACAGTGGAACAAAGTATGATTGTTAGATGTCATTTTGTTTTTAATGAAATTAAATGCTCCTGATGAAATCTCCAAATAATCATGGCTCTTAAACGTCCTTGCCGCCTTAGCAAAAGACGAGATAGCTAGTCCATTCCAATCTGTTAAAATCTTGTCGTCCATTGATGGTCGTATTCTTTTACTTCTTTCTTTCTTTAATTTGTCTTTTATGCGCCTTGCTTCAGAAACCACCATCTCTGAGTCCAGAGAGAAAGTGGAAGCAAAAGTTTCAAGTTCGTTTTTCAAGAAAACAATATTTTTTCCATTCTTGCTTTGAGTAGCCTCTTCATTGAAATTGCCATCGGGCTCAATATTGTAAAGGTGCTCGAAAAAGAAATACTCATCACTGGTTAATATCTTTTTTAATTCGTCACTAGTCCACAAATAGAACGTGCCCTCTTGGCCTTCACTATCGGCATCTTCAGCTGAAAAAAAACCTCCTTCTTCGGAAAGCAAAATTTCTTTTATATAAAAATATATCTCTTGAGTTGTATGTTTGAATAAATCTTTGTTCGTTAACCGATGTGCCTCCGTTAATGCTTCCAACATAAGAGCTTGATCGTACAACATTTTTTCAAAATGTGGGACAAGCCACTTAACGTCGGTAGAATACCTATGGAAACCGAAGCCTATATGATCATAAATGCCTCCTAGTATCATTGAAGTTAAAGTTTGGTCAATCATTCTTAATGCATCTTTGTTTTTAGCATCTAAGCTATATCTTGATAAAAAGATTATGTTGTGTGGGCTTGGGAATTTTGGTGCTTCGCCAAAGCCACCATATTTTTCATCAAAAAAATCTTTTAGGCTCTCAAAGATTTCCGTCATTTCTTCTTGTTTAATAAAACTGTCTGGAATTGTTGGGTTAGATACATTCTTCAATGAACTAACAATGCTGTCTGCTGATTTTAGGACCTCTTCTCTTTTTGTCTTCCATGCCTCTTCTACTTTAGGTAACAAATCCAATAATCCAACTAGACCATTTTTGCTAACCTTAGGAAAATAGGTTCCAGCAAAAAAAGGTACACGGTCTGGGGTCATTATTATGGTTAGCGGCCAACCTCCTCTGCTTGTCATCATTTGACACACTGCCATATATATACTGTCTAGGTCTGGTCTCTGTTCTCTGTCTACTTTAATAGAAATAAATCCAGAATTTAAAATATTAGCAACTTCTTTGTCTTCGAAAGATTCGGTTTCCATAACATGGCACCAATGGCATGTTGAATAACCAATTGAAAGAAATATTGGTAAATCTTTTTCACTAGCTAAAGCAAAAGCTTCTTCTGACCAAGGGTGCCAGTTAACAGGATTTTCTGCGTGTTGAAGCAAGTAGGGACTATTCTCTTTATTTAATTTATTCGTCATTCAAGTAGTTCCTTCATAGCTAATTGCATGTCTTCCCAAACTAGTTTTTTTCTAGAGCCGTCACGCAGCAAGGCCGCTGGATGATAAGTTACAAGAATTTTTGCATTATATTTATCAAAAAATTTACTTCTTAAATCCATTATTCTCTCCTTGGTTCCCAAAATTCCTTCAGCAGCAGTTGCACCAAGACAAACTATTATTTTCGGCTTAACAAGTGATATTTGTCCAAGAAGATAGCGTGAGCAACATTCCATCTCTTCTAATTCTGGTTTACGATTGCTTGGGGGTCTACATTTAACTATGTTACATATATAAACTTCCTCACTTGATAAGTTCATTGCTTCGATAATTTTATCTAGTAGCTTTCCCGCTCTTCCAACAAAAGGGAGTCCTGTGGCATCTTCATCTTTTCCTGGACCCTCTCCAATAAACATAAGTTTAGCTTTATTGTTTCCTCTAGAAAAAACTGTTTTCGTTCTCTCTTTATGTAATGTACAAAGTTCACATTCTTCTACCGCTTTTTTGATTTCTTCAAGAGTTTGAAAATGTGATTTTTTATCTTTATTGCTAATTAAATCTGAGAGGGTGTTTTTGTTCTTTTTGTTCAAAAAAACTCCATCAACACCTATGGACTTTAGATTGCTTATGTCCTTTTTTATTTTTTTTATATGACTACTTCTATCTTCTTGATTCATAATGTATATATTAAAATTAAACTATAATGTTTTTTAATAAAAGATGATAATGAAATACGATCATATTACAATTGAAAAGAAGTGGCAGAAAGAATGGGAAAATAGTGGTCTGTTCCTAGCAGATAACGTCAAAACAGAAAAAAAATACTACGTACTGGAAATGTTTCCTTACCCGTCTGGTCGAATACATATGGGGCACGTAAGGAACTACGCCATTGGTGATGTAGTAGCAAGGTTTAAAATAGCAAATGGCTATAACGTCTTACATCCTATGGGCTGGGATGCTTTTGGGATGCCCGCGGAAAACGCTGCCATTCAGAACAATGTACATCCTAGAGCGTGGACGTATTCAAACATAGAAGCAATGAAATCTCAGCTAAAGCAAATGGGACTTTCTTACGATTGGAGTAGAGAAATTAAAACATGTGACAGGGAATATTTTATCCATGAACAAAAGTTTTTTCTTGAGCTTTATGATGCAGGCTTGGCATATAAAAAAGAAGCATATGTTAACTGGGATCCTGTTGATAATACTGTCTTGGCCAACGAACAAGTAATTGACGGAAAAGGCTGGAGGTCAGGAGCCGCTGTAGAACAAAAAAAACTTTCTCAGTGGTTTTTAAAAATAACTGACTTTGCTGAAGACTTGAATGAGGGATTGAAGGATTTAAAAAAATGGCCTAAAAAAGTTTTGTCAATGCAAGAAAACTGGATTGGAAAATCTACTGGTGCTTTAATAAATTTTAATCTGGTTAATTCAGAAGAAAAAATAGAAGTTTTTACAACTAGGCCTGATACAATATTTGGTGCATCTTTTATTGGTCTTTCTCCAGATCATCCAATTTCATTAAATATGGCTAAAGAAAACTCTGAGATAGGGGATTTCATCAAATCCTGCAAAGCTGCTGGTTCAAGTGTTGTGGATATTGAAAAAGCAGAAAAACTTGGCATCGATACTGGACTAAGGGTGAAGCATCCCTATTCTAAACTAGAGCTACCTGTTTATATTGCGAATTTTATTTTGATGGATTATGGCACAGGGGCCATTTTTGGATGCCCTGCGCATGATCAAAGGGATTTCGAATTTGCTAAAAAATATCATTTAACTATTACTCAAGTAGTTGGAAAATACCCTGACTCAGATGAAGAATTAAAAGAAGCATATACGGGTGTTGGCGTAATGATTAATTCTGATTTTTTAAATGGTTGCACAATACAAGAAGCCCAAACAAAAACAATTCAAGATTTAAAACAAAAAAATATGGCCGAGGAATCCGTAAAGTACAAATTACGTGACTGGGGAGTGTCTAGACAAAGATATTGGGGATGTCCAATTCCAATTATGTATTTGGAAGATGGCACTGTTGTTCCAATCCCGGAGGAAGAACTACCTGTGGAATTACCAGATGACATTGACTGGAAGGAACCTGGGAACCCTTTGGCCAACCATCCAACCTGGAAATATACAAAATGCCCCCTAACTGGTAAGCCAGCAATTAGAGAAACTGACACTTTTGATACATTTTTTGAGTCTTCATGGTATTTTGCTCGTTTTTGTTCACCCCAATCAAACACAATGTTTGACGAAGAGTTTTCCAAGTGGATGCCGGTCGATAAATATATTGGTGGCGTAGAGCATGCTATACTGCATCTTCTCTATTCAAGATTCTTTGTTCATTGTTTCAACAGGCTTGGTAAATCAAAAATAAAAGAACCTTTTAATGATTTAGTAACACAGGGAATGGTGCTGAACGATGGGGCCAAGATGTCAAAATCGCTTGGTAATACAGTTGATCCTGAAGAAATTATTGAAAAATTTGGTGCAGATACAATCAGGTTGTTTATCTTGTTTTCTGCTCCAGTAGACAAAGATTTGGAGTGGAGTGATAAGGGAATCGAGGGTTCTAATAGATTTGTTAAAAGAATTTGGAATTTTGTTACTGAAAACATTTCCCTAGCAAATAAGACCTATGATGATGACATTGAATCATTAAGCATTGATGAAAAAAATTTATTAATCAAAATCCATAAAACAACTAAAAAGGTTTCTCAAGGTATTGATGGCATGCAGTTTAATACATCAATTGCTGCTTTGATGGAGTTATTAAATTCTGGGTACAAGTTTTTAGAAAAAAATAGAAATGACAAACTAATAGGCTTTTTTGTTTCACAGTTTTTACAGCTATTAAATCCATTTATCCCACATATTTCAAATGAGTTGTGGTCCTTAAGCAAATACAATAAAGAAAACCTTAATCGCCTTTGGCCAACATGGGACGATAAAATAATTAGTAAAGATGATATAAAAATTGTGGTACAGATAAATGGAAAGACAAGAGGTACTTTGTCTTACTCTTCAGAAATAGTTCAAGAAGAAATTGTATTAAACGATATAAAAAAAACTCAGGCTTTATACAAATATATCGTAGATAAAAAAATAGTTAAAACAATATACGTTGAAAACAAATTGTTGAATTTGATAGTCAAATAGATAATTTTTTTATTCTTTCAACTGCTTCGACAAGTCTGTCATCTTTGATTGTAACAGAAGCCCTAGTGTAGCCTTCGCCGTATTCTCCAAATCCTGTACCAGGAGTCATAACAATTCCGGCATCTTGTAGGAGCATATTCGCAAATTCCGTTGATGTAAGATTTTTTGGATTTTTAAACCATACATAAAAAGTTCCATTGGGCCTGTAAACTTCTATTCCTATTGATTCTAATCCGC
>CEQP01049681.1_pt1 | contig 61221 bp, 58 predicted proteins | sample 356291 | NCBI WGS metagenome assembly CEQP01 (sample SAMEA2621221, study PRJEB7988) | marine metagenome | isolation source: saline water (ENVO:00002010), including | reverse complement strand
CCTACAAGAACAAAAAAACAAGAAAATATTACCAAAAATAATAATACTGTTAATAACTCAGTTAAATCTCCCATGCCCGGCACTATACTAGGAGTGAAAGTATCAGTTGGGGATACTGTCAAGGTAGGGGATGAGCTATTGGTATTAGAATCAATGAAAATGGAAAATATGATTAATTCTCCTATAGATGGAACTATAAGTAAAATCTTAATATCAGAAGGTGATTCTGTTCAACATGGGCAGGAACTAATAATTTTTTAAGGAGATAATATTGGAAGACTTAATATTAGGAATAGAGACTGTTTTTGATAATCCGCGACTCATAATTATGTGGATCATATCATTTTCTCTTTTATATTTTGGAATATTTAAGAAGAAAGAGCCTCTATTATTAGTACCTATTTCTATGGGACTATTTTTTGCCAATCTTCCATTGTCTGAGTTTGTTAGATTAGAAAAAGAAGGACATCCAGCAGGGCTACTAATAACCTTTCAAAAAATTGGAATGGAATCTGATATTTTCCCACTTTTGATATTTTTAGGGGTTGGTGCTTCTACTGATTTTGGCCCTATGTTACGTAATCCAAAAACTTTGTTACTAGGAGCTGGAGCACAGATGGGTGTATTTATTTCTTTGTTAGGCGCTTTATTTTTAGGATATTTTAAGATTTTTGATTTTGGCTTATTGGAAGCATCTTCTATAGGAATTATAGGAGGAGCAGACGGACCTACCACAATATTTATTTCTACAAGAATGAGAGAACTTGGAGAATCATTGTCTGGCGTTGAGGTTATGGATATTGTTGGAGCTACAGCAATAGCTGCTTATTCATATATGGCTTTAGTGCCAATTATTCAACCTCCTTTGATAAAGCTTTTTACTACCAAAAAAGAGAGAAGAATAAAAATGAATCAGGTAGTTCAAGATACTCCATATTATGTTAAGATTATATTTCCAATATTAAGTATATTGATAATAAGTATTTTAGTTCCTTCCGCATCAACATTAATAGGCATGCTTATGTTAGGAAACTTAATAAAAGTTAGTGGTGTGGTTCCTAGGCTTGCTGATGTGTCTGAAAATTCTTTGATGAACGTAACAATCATTTTTCTGGGTTTAGCGGTAGGTTCTACTATGCCTGCAGAAGTTTTCCTTAAGTGGGAAACTATAGGTATATTTATCCTTGGACTCGTTTCATTTATATTTGCTACAATTTCTGGTATTCTTTTAGCCAAAATCATGAATATTTTTAGTAAAGAAAAAGTAAATCCTATGATTGGTGCTGCAGGTGTTTCTGCTGTTCCAATGGCTGCGAGAGTAGTACAAGAAATGGGGTTGAAAGAAGACCCTGAAAATCATTTACTTATGCATGCTATGGGCCCGAATTTAGCAGGTGTAATAGGTACTGCTACTGTAGCAGGAGTTTTGTTAACATTAGTTCCAAAGATTGTGAGTTAAGAATTTTGAAAAAACAAATTATAGATGGAATAATACCAATTATATCTACCCCGATTAATAGTAAAGGAAATATCGTATTCGAAGACTTAGAACGCCAAGTTGAATGGTTGATCTCGTCAGGTGTAAATGGTGTCGGAATAGCTGTAGCGTCAGAGATATTTAAGTTTAATGAGAAAGAAAAAGACTCTATTCTAAAAAATGTAGTCAAAACTAATAATGGAAGAGTTACAGTTGTTATGAATACCGGTGGAGAAAGCACGGACTTAACTATATACAACTCTGAAAAAGCTAAAGATTTAGGTGCTAATTCATTAATGATAAGGCCTACCTCATTTTGGTCTTATCCCTATTCAGAGCACTTTAATTATTTTATTGATATTGCTAATGCTGTAGATTTACCTATTTTTTTACAGGATCAACCAACTGCTCCTGTAACACCTAAAATGGCTGTTGAACTAGCTAACAAACACGACAATTTAGCCTATGTAAAAGTAGAAACTCCTCCCACAATGCCAAGAGTTCATGAGACAAAATTGCTCGATAAAAAAAATAAAGTAACTATATTTGGGGGAGCAGGAGGAGCATTTGCAATTGAAGAATTTTCCAGGGGATCTGTAGGTACAATGCCGCACCCTATATTACCTGAAATGTTTGTAAAAATTTGGAAAGAATATAAATTAGGTAAAATTGAATCTGCAAAAATTGAACACCAAAAATATTCAGAACTAACAAAAATTTTATCTCAAGCTCTTGGTCTTGCTCCGTGGCTATATAAATATATTTTAGTAAGGCGCGGAATTTTTACAAAAGGTTCTGATAATGCAAAATTACCCTCATTGAGACCAGACAAAGAGCAATACATAGAGATTGACGGGATACTTGATAGATTAGGCCTTTTATAATGGATAGTTTTATTCAAACAGATTTTTCATTTGTAGTTCTTTTATCACTATTGTTATTATCTCTTATTATTGGAATTATTGGAGGAATAGTAGGAATACCTTTAGGAATAATAAGAGTTCCAATAATGAATTTTTTTGGAGTAGATTTTTTTGTAGCTGCTAGTACAAATTTATTTGCAAGCTGTTTAGGATCAATATCTGGCGTTATTCCTGCGATAAAACAAAAAAGGGTAATTTACCGAATTGTAATATTTATTGGTGTCCCTTCTATGATTGGCTCTTTTATTGGGGGATTTTTTGCAGATTCAGTTTCCGTAAGATTTGTTCTTCTTTTAGTCGCTGCTATGTTAATTTCTTCTTCATTTTTTATGATTAAGAAAGCCATATCAGAAATAAAGAATTTATCTTCAACTATAAAAGATCTCAATGAAGGTCAATTATCTTTTGTTAGGCTGTCTAGTGAAGTCACTACAGGATTCATCATAGGTGTGATTGGAGGAATAATTGGTGTAGCATTAGGAGTTCTAAGAGTACCTTTGATGATACAGGTACTAAAAGTTAGACCAACCCTAGCAGCGGGAACTAATCTAGGATTATCAATTTTGATAACTTCATCTGGATTTATGGGGCATTTATTGAGCGGTAAGGTTGATTGGTTTTTAGTTGCTTTGATTACTACTCCATCAATTTTTGGAATGTATTATGGTTCAAAAATAGGTGGAAAATTTCATCAAGGCAAATTACGACTTACAATTGGTTTGGTATTATTGTTTATAACACCATTAGTGGTTTATAACGCCCTAAATCAATAAATTTTTTTACTATCATGGATCATAAAAATCCATGATAATAAACCTAAACTACTTTTTGGTTTCCCAAAAGATATTACCTATTTCTTCTAAGGCAGATTTAAATTCTTTTGCTTTATCTAAATCAACATTAACTTTTACGTATGATCCAAGCTTGCAGGCATTCCATACTTTTTCATGCAAGTCTGGATATTTTTCAAGGTGCTCTGGCTTAAAGTAATCAGTCCAAATAACTAGAATGTCATTTTTAGCTTTTGTTGCATGCTCTTCTTTAGCTGCAACATATCTCATCATAGAGTTAGCTAAACTTGGAGATGGACCACCTGAAACGTCCAATTCTTCCATTAATTCAGTCATTCTCACTACGGTTTGTGCTGCTTGTATTGCATCACGCGGATCATATATTCCACATGGTATATCGCAATGAGCATATGCATCTCCGTCGTATAATGGATTTAATTTATCTAAAGATTTAATTATTTTATTTATCATTTATTTCCTCATTTAATAACAAGATATTTATTATTAATTGTTTGTATTATTAGATAGTCTATTAAATTAAATTAAAAATGTATAGAAAAACATATAAAATTTTTGAGAATTTATTACTAATTGTAATTAATTTTTCCCCCCAAATTACCAAATATCGTTACATCAGAGTAAATGGTCCTAGTATGGAACCTACTTTAAAAAACAATTCTATTTTTTTTATGAAAAGGTTCAACTTGGCAACAGACAAATTTGAAAGATTCTCAATAATAAGATATAAAGATTCTACCAATAAGCTTTATATCAAAAGAATTATAGGCTTGCCCTTAGAAAAAGTAGAAATTAAGGAAAGTAAACTTTTTATTGATGGTAAATATCATAAAAAAAATCTATTAGATAAAAATAAAAATTATAGCTGGGCTCTTGAGCAAAACCAAATAATTGTACTTGGAGATAATTATCTTAATTCGTTTGATTCTAGAAAGTTAGGTCCAATTAATCTAAGTGACATTCAGATAACGCATATTAGATAATTATTTAGTATTAAATTTCCCAAAACCTTTTTTATCTGACTTTGATCCAAATAAAAATGTGTATATTATTGCCCCTAATATTCCGCCAATAATTGGGGCAATCCAATATAACCAATGATTAGTCCATTCATTGTGAATAAGGGCAGGGGCAAAAGATCTTGCTGGATTTATTGAAGCTCCAGTGAGATTTATTGCTACAAGATGAATAACTAATACGTAGAGTGATATTGCAAAAGGAGCAAGGGGATTTTTATAATTCACCACAAACATAATTATAATAACTAAAAATGCGGTAAGTATGCTTTCGATTATGAAACCATCTAATATAGATATATTTTCTGATAAGTTATGAACACCTAATCCATTTATATCCCACATAAAAGAGTGGATGATTAAAACTGCTAAAGATGCACCGGCTGATTGGGCAAAAATATAAATTAAACTAATTTTCAAACTAATTTTATTACTAACAAGCATTGCTATCGTAACTGCGGGATTAAGGTGACCTCCAGTTAAGTTCCCAATCATCAATATGCCCACTAATATACCAATAGAGTGACCAATTGCAATTACTAGTATTGCTAATCCATCAAGATCGGAGGATAAACTCACTACTGTTCCTGCAGATCCAATAGCAACTAGTACAAAAATGAAAGTTCCTAAAAACTCTCCCATAAATTTTGATAAAATTTTATCCATAAATAACCACCTTATTATTTTTATCCAGTTTTTTTTGAAAGTATAAACCAAATTCCCCAAATGGAAACGATTAGCACGGGTACTTTAAATAATATTCCGTATCCAGAGTATAGCATAGAGATTGAAGTGAATACTATGATTGAGCAAATTGCAATTATTTTAATTTTTCTGGGAATTTCATTAGTTTCTAAATATTTTTTTACAAACTTTCCAAATTTTGGGTTACTAATCACCCAATTATACATTTTTTCATTAGATTTCATAAAAAATGATGTAGCAATAATTAGAAAAATTGTCCCTGGCAGCCCAGGTAATATATATCCAAGAATTCCTATTCCTAAAAATAAGAATCCCATAGACATAAAAAAATATTTTTTCATATTATTCATATACTTAAGTTTCTAATCGTAATTGTTATTTTATATAAATCTTTTTAAAAATTACTATAATTTATTACCAAAATCTCTCTTGATATCCAAAATAGTATTTTTTGCACTAATTACTGCAGCTTCCATTGTTGATGGCCATTCAGATTCTACCCAGTCTCCAGATATATATAATCCTTTAATTTTTGTTCTATTCTTTGGTCTTATTTTTTGTATTCCAGGTTGGCATCGAAATGTCGCATTAAACATTTTTATAACTGAAAAATTTATCAATTTACTTTTTTTCGATTTTGGGAAAAGTTTATTTATCTCTGAAAGAAATATTTCTTTCATTACTTTTTTCGGTTTATTTTTCCATTCCCACGCATTACTTAGAGAAATTACAATATGTTGAAAACTTGAATTAGAATTTTTAATTTTTGAATCGTTAAAAATCCACTGTATTGGACTTCCTAGAACAACCATGAATTTTTCATCGAAAAAATATTTTTCAAACCATAAGTGTATTCCAACTATTGGTGCCATATTAATTTCTTTTGATTTTTTAAAATAACTTTGATAATTCTTTGGAATAATATCTAATATTTGATTTGGTGGCAAAGTTGATATGACTATATCAGATTTAATTTTTCTATCGTCTTTAGTAATTACTCCTGATATTTTATCGTTTTTTACTAGAATAGATTTTATTTCCTGATTTTTAATGATTTTTGTATTTGTATTTTTAAGAAAATTTTCTGCTGAATCACCAAGAAGTTTAGTTAGCCCAACGTTAGGTATTGCAAAATTAGCATTTATATCTGACTCTATGAAAGCTACCTGAAAGAGTCTTATTCCAATACTTGCACTAACATTTTTAATTTCATCATTCAAAGCAGGTATCGCGAATAACTCCCAAAAACAATCGATAGTATTTGTACTTTGATTATTTTTTTTTAGCCATTTATAAAAATTTTCATTATCCAATTCCTTGAGATCTTTGGGTTTCATTTTTGATATCTTATATAAGGTTTTTAGTAAATTCATCCTTTCTCGTACTTTTAGGTGCTTATATTGCAAAATAGAAAAAACTTTCCCTAGTATTTTGATAGGGAAGTTATGGGACTGTAGATTAACTAATTTGTTTTTATTAAGTACTGGTATTCTTAGTTTTTTTTCAAAAGAAATCTTTTCAATTGAGTTTATTTCTGATAAAAAGTTGATAAATTCTTTACATGCCCCTACAATAACATGTTGCCCATTATCAATTTCTTCTTTTGAATTATTATCGTAAAAAGAATATGCTCTTCCACCTAAAAAAGGTCTTTTTTCTATAAGCAAATTATCTATTTTTTCTTTGGCTAGCTTACATGAAATTGCTAGACCACTTACCCCTCCACCAATTATGATAATTTTCATCTAAATAGTCCGATATAAAAATTTTTAATTATTGAAGGAAAAATTATCTTGATTTTTTGAGTTTTTGACAACGTGATTTTTTTATTTATTACATCAAAGTTATTTTTTTCTATTTCGGTAAGAATCTCAAAATAAATATCCTTCATAATTTCAGGGCAAAATCTATATTTTTTATTTATTAGTGGGAAAAGTTTTTCACCTGAGGAAAAAAAATCTCTTACTCTTTTGGCTTGAAATTCCATAAACTGTATTACATTTTCTTTTTTTTCTCCTGATAGAATTTCATCTTCAGATATATTAAAATTTCTTAGTTCATCTTCAGGAAGATAAAATCTTCCCATTTTATAATCTTCTTTAATATCTCTCAATATATTGGTTAGTTGAAGAGCAATCCCTAAGTCCGTTGCATACTTATGAGCTTTGGAATCATTTACACCAAAAACTTCAATCATAGCTAAACCTGTGGAACTTGCAACCTTTTTACAATACTCTGTTAGTTGATTGAAATTTTTATATTTCTTTTTACTAAGATCCATACGACATCCATCTATAACATCTTTTAGATGTCTAAGGTTTTGTGGATGTTTTCGTAGAGTTTCTCCTAATGCGATCCACAATCCAGAATGTTTTTTATTCTCTAAACAATCATCTAATTTATTCTCAAGATTGAATAACTGAGATTCGATATTTTTTTTTGGGAGATTGTCATTTTTGTCTACTGCATCATCGACGAGTCTGCAAAAAGCATACCCAGCATAAATTGCATTTCTTTTTTCTCTAGGAAGAATCTTAAATGCATAGTAAAAATTAGATGATGCCGACTTAGTTAATTTTGCTACAAAATTATAAGAATTATTTATTTCGCTTTTAGAATACATTTTAAAAATTTTTGCCTGATACAGGATTGAGACCGAATTTTATCCTAAGGTAAATTGATATAAATATCTTTATTTTATCCAACTTACTCAATTTTGGTCTTTTGGTAATGGTATCGAAATTATTTTTTTCAATTTTACTAATAATTGATAATCCTCCCATGGTAAATAAACTAATATCTAATACCAATTTTTTGTCAACATAATTAATAAGATTGTACCCTTCTTCGAAAATTTTTTTTGTTCTAGTTGCTTGAAATTGCATCATTTTTTTAAAATTTTTAGAATATTTTTTCTCCTTTATTTCCTTATAACTAACATGAAACTTTTTTAAGTCACTAATAGGGATGTATAATCTATTATTTTCAATATCTCTCTTTATATCTTGAAGAAAGTTGGTTATCTGTAATGCGGTGCATATTTTATCAGAAAGAAATATATTATTCCTGTTGGAGCAATCTAATAATTGAAGTAGGATTCTTCCTACTGGGTTTGCAGAATATTTACAATAATCCAATAAATCACTAAACGTTTGGAATGATTGTTTTTTCTGATCCATAAGGTTTGCAGTAATTATTCTTTTGAACAAATATTTTTTAATTTTAAATGTCTTAATAGTATTCTCTAAAGCTATGAAATATGGGTGTGAAGACTTAGAAATGTAGCATTTATCTAATTCATTCTCCCATATTCTTAAATTTTCTAATCTATTCCCAGTAGATTCATCTCCAATATCATCAGTTAGTCTACAAAATGTATAAACCGAATAAAAATGTTTTCTGATATTTTTAGGAATAAATTTTGAACCTATGGTAAAATTCTCATAATTTTCTTGCATGAATTTTTTACACTCTTCAAAACATTCTGAAAGGTAATCCTCATTTGACTGTTTATTTATTTTTACTGATGGTAGTAAATCTCTTATACTTGAAGTCATCTTATATTTTTTTCTCGAATAAACTATAAGTTTCAAGAAACTTTGATATGTTTTCACTCGGTTCTGTATTTTTTTTAAATATTTTAAGAAAATTTAATATAGGAACTTGCCGACTGGTATTATATGTTTTATTTATAGATAATAAAGTTATTATAGGGATATTTATTTTTTGAAGCGTTTCAGCGATCGTAAATATATTTGAATCAATACTTGTTGCTAAATAATTTTTATGTATCCATGATTTATACGCCGAAGAATTTATTTCATTTCTTATAGTTACATTTTTATTTATATATAGATCAATAGATGCTATTTCAGCAAACATTTTTAATTTTGATATGATAGATTTATTAATTTTTATTGATGGGAGTTTTTTTCTTGAGTCCCAAGTGGTGGGATGTCCATTAAGTACAGAGAGTTCTGAAGGGATTAATATATCTCCAATTTTGTAATAGCTGTTTGTTGATGAGCAAAAACCAATCAAGAAAATTTTATTAGGATTATATTTGTCTATGAAATATAAAATATTATCATAGAAGTCACTTTGGTTTTTAATAATAATTATTTTCATATTGTCTAAATTGTTTGAAATGTACTCTTCATAGTTATCGTCTGAATAGTACTCAATGAATTTATTTTTATTAATTAATTTCTTAGTAGATATTTTATTTGTAGTAATAATCAAATTCATATTAGATTTCAATTTTAAACATTTCTTGTCAATAAAAATTTACCTAATTCTATTAGATCAAGTTTAATTTTTTCATTTATATTTGATGAAATTATTTCTTGGTGGCAATTTTTCCATGTAGTATTAAGTAAATTTTCACAATATTCTGAAGTCCTTAGTTCCTCCATAATTTTTAAGATTATTTTAACTTCCTTGTTGTAAAGATTTCTTTTTTTAATAAATAGATTTTTGATTTCTTTTTTATTTGCACCCTTAGCATAATTAATTGCATGAAGAATTGGGAGAGATTTTTTTTTCTTTTTAATGTCTGCTCCCACTGGTTTACCAGTCTTTTCGTCACCCCATATACCAAGCATGTCATCTTTTATTTGAAAGATTTTCCCAAATTCTTTGCCTATGATTTTTATTGATTTGATTTTATTATCATTATTAGTAACTTTATTTTGTCCAACTATTGCCCCTAAGTGCAACGATGCTTCTATTAGAGCTCCTGTTTTTCTTTGGATCATATCTAGGTAGTCATCAATAGTAATTTCTAATTTATTTTCAAAATCAATATCTAAAAATTGTCCTTCCATCATCGTAAGATATCTTGATGATAGTATGTATGAAGCTTCTAATTTTATATTGTTGTTGATTTTTATATTTTTGTTCGTTGCTAAATCTGCAATTTTTAGCATGGCGTTGCCAGAAATTATAGCTCCTGGTATACCCCATAATTTCCATAAAGTTGCTCTGTGATGTCTTCGTTCATCCATATCTTCTATATCGTCATGGATGAGTGAGAAGTTATGTATCAATTCTATTGCGACAGCAAAAGGTATTGCTGTTTCTATATTTCCATCAGCTGCTTCAGCACCGAGTAAAACAAGGTTTGGCCTTAATCTTTTACCACTTATAGCATCTGTTTTTTTACCATTTTCATCTGTCCAGCCCATGTAATATTTGTGTGTGTCGTAAATGTTTCCATCTAATTTTTCATATTCTTTTCTTAAAGCAAAATTAATTCTTTCCTCATATCTTTGGAAAAAATTTGGAATACTTTTATTTATTGAAAAGGAATGTTTCATAAAAAATTAATATACAATTTATTATAAATGATTTAACTAAGTAATTAGCAAACATAAATCTCTCTTTTGATATTTTATAAAATATGATAAACTCTTTATAAGATTAGTTATAAAAAGGTGTCATATATTTATGGGTAATGAATATTATAAAGTCTTAGGGCTGGCAAAAAATGCCTCTGAAAAGGAAATTAAGATTGCTTTTAGAAAATTAGCAAGAAAATATCATCCTGATGTTAATCAAAATGATGATGAGTTAAAAAATAAATTTCTTAAAATTAATGAGGCTTATGAGGTATTGAGCGATAAAAAAACTCGCAGGGATTACGATGAATTTGGCGAAAAATGGAAGCATGCTGAACAACTTAGATCCATGAGAACTGGTTTTAATAATTCAGCTTCATTTGATATGCATGATTTATTTTCTGGTATGAGAAACCATAATATCAATGATATATTTAGTTTTAATTCCAATAGGCAAAAACTTAAACAAAAATGCGATATTTTTGTGACTATTGAAGAGATTTATGCTGGTACTAAAAAAATGATAAATCTATCTGATTCTACAAAAACATCAAAAAATATTGAAGTAACCATACCAAAGGGTGTTAGAGAAGGTCAAAAACTAAAACTCAAAATTAAAAATGATATTCAAATTATAGTAACTGTAAAAATAAAGAAAAATAAGCAATTTATGATAAATGGTGAGAATCTAATTAAGACGATTAGGCTTCCTTATATAGATATGATTCTTGGAACGGAAATTAAGATTGATTCATATAAAGGGTCATTTATGTTAACTATTCCAAAGCTTACGCAAAATGATCAAATTTTTAGAATACCTAACAAAGGTTTACCTTTTTACAAAGAAAACAGACATGGAAATTTGTTAATTAAAGTAACCGCTGAATTGCCCAATAAAATTCATGAGGGTGAACAAGAGATATATGAAAAATTAAAGTCAAAATAATGAAAGATTTATACAGATGAATATGGAGTTTAATCAGCCAGTTTTTGCAATTGGAATAGTTGCTCATATGGTAGGAGTGCATCAACAAACACTTCGGAACTATGAAAGATGGGAACTTGTTGTACCCCATAGGTCTGAGGGTGGTACCAGATTATACTCCAATAGAGATGTAGAAATTATTAGGCAAATATTGAAATGGAAAGAAGAATTAGGTCTAAATCTGGCTGGAATAGAGGTAATGACAAAATTATTAAGAAAAATAAATCTTTTGGAAGAAAAACTTGATAATTTGACCCTTGAAATTATAAAGCTAAGAGATGGAAATTATAAGTTTCCAATAGAATAAATACTAGGAGAATACAAATGGTTATGCCAACTGAAAATGAATGTACGGAACAAGCATTTAGAGCTTTACAAGACTCTCAACAACTTCTTGTTCCCATGAAACATAATCAATGGGATGTTGAGCACCTATTTTGTGGGTTATTAGAAGTGCAAAACTCACTTTCAGCAAAAATTCTTGAAAACATGGGTGTTAATGTTACTTCCTTAATATTTGAGGTTAGAGAAAAACTTGAAAAAGCTCCTAAAATTGGTTCACAGGGACAATTTTATATTACGCCTAGAATGCAAAATATTTTTAGTGTATCTAAGCAAGAAGCTAGGCGATTAAAGGATGAACTTATTGGAGCCGATCATTTATTAATTGCTATTGTAAAGCAATCTGATGGTGATACAGGAGAAATTTTATCAAAATATAACATAACCGAAGAAAATGTATATAAATCTTTACTTGAAGAGAGGGGGTCGGCGAGAGTTATAGATCCAAGAGCTGAAAGTAAATATAAGGCTTTGTCAAAATATAGTGTAGATCTTACTAATCTTGCTAGAGAATCAAAATTAGACCCGGTTATTGGTAGAGATTTAGAAATAAGAAGAGTCATGCAGACTCTTACTAGGAGAACAAAAAATAATCCAGTACTAATTGGTGATGCTGGAGTGGGTAAAACTGCTATTGCGGAAGGTCTAGCACAAAGAATTGTTTCTGGAGATGTTCCTGAAAGCTTAATAGGTAGGAGAGTAATTGCTCTGGAGATGGGATCATTGGTTGCTGGAGCAAAATTTAGAGGTGAATTTGAGGAAAGATTAAAAGCAGTGATGGATGAAATACGTCAAGCTTCCGGAGAAATAGTTTTATTTATAGATGAAATTCATACTGTAGTTGGAGCTGGTGCGGGAGAAGGCGGCTTAGATGCTTCCAATATGATGAAACCTGCCTTAGCGAGAGGAGAATTGCAAACTATTGGTGCAACTACACCAAACGAATATAGAAGATATATAGAATCTGATCCTGCCTTAGAAAGAAGATTTTCTCCTGTATGGGTTGAAGAACCTGAAAACGATGTTGCACTAGAAATGCTTGAAACATTAAGACCAAGGTATGAAAAACATCATGGTTTCACTATTGAGTATTCTGCTTTGAAAGCTTCAGTTGATTTATCCTCTAGATATATATCTGATAGATTATTGCCAGATAAAGCAGTTGATCTGATTGATGAAGCAGCTGCAAAAAAAAGAATTCAAAATGAATCACTCCCAAGCGATTTAAAAAATTTACAACATAGTATACAAAAAATTGATGAAGATCAGCAAGCTGCATCAAACAGAGGTGATCATGAAAAAGCAGCAACCCTAAAAGTAGAAAAAATTAATCTCGACAAGGATTATATTAAACAAAAAAAAGATTGGGAAAAATCTCATGAAATAAGTAATACTGTAACCGACGAAGATATCGCATCTTTGATATCTGAAAGAACAGGCATACCAGTTACAAGATTAGTTGAAGATGAATCTAAAAGATTGCTAAATCTAGAAAAAAGATTACACAAGCGTGTAATTGGTCAAGAGCATGCAGTGGAAATTCTATCTGATGCTGTAAGAAGAGCAAGAGCTGGTCTAAAGGATCCAAAAAGGCCAATAGGAAGTTTTGTCTTTTTAGGTCCTACTGGTGTTGGAAAAACGGAATTAGCTAGAGCATTAGCTGAATGTATGTTTGATGATGAAGATAATATGATAAGAATAGATATGTCAGAATTTCAAGAAAGGCATACAGTTTCAAAATTAATTGGAGCTCCTCCAGGTTATGTGGGTTATGATGATGCTGGACATCTTACTGAGGCTATCAGAAGAAGGCCATTTTCAGTTGTACTATTCGATGAAATTGAAAAAGCACATCCTGAGATATTTAACACTCTATTACAGGTATTGGATGATGGTAGACTTACTGATAGTCATGGAAGGACAGTTGATTTCAGAAATGCAATTATTATCATGACCAGTAATTTGGGATCAGATGGGGTAACAAGAGAGTCATTTGGTTTTCAAAAAAAGTCAAGATCAGAAAACGAGAGTGCTCAGATAAGGTCAAATGTTGAAGAAACATTAAAAAAAGCATTTAGGCCAGAATTTATAAATAGAATTGACGAGTTTGTTATTTTCGATTCTTTGAATGAAAATGATATTAAACAAATTGTAGATAAATTTATAAATGAATTTACCAATAGGCTTACAGGTATGAATCTAAGTATTAAATTGTCTGAATCGGCAAAAACACATCTAGCAAAAATAGGTTTTGATCGAATGTATGGCGCTCGTCCACTGAAAAGAACAATTCAAAAATTAATTGAAAACCCGTTATCTAAAGAAATAATTTCAGTAAATTTTGAAGAAAATATTGAAATAATTGTTAGTGAAATTAATGGAGAGTTAAAATTTGATTATAAAAAATTAAATGAATTAGATGAAAAGCCATTAAGAAAAAATAAAACTAAAGTATAAATCTAAAAAAAATTTGCTAGATACAAAAAATTATAAAATTCCAAAAATATACTCATATTTAATTTTGTCTATATTGATTGTAAGTCTATTATGGTTATTAATCAGGCTAAATAACTCAATACCATATGAGACTTTAGGTTATTTGGGTATTTATATTTCAAGCTTAATTTCAGCAAGTTCTATATTCATACCTGTACCAGGTATTGGTGCTGTTTGTGTAGGCTCACTCCCTAGTTTAGGACTTAATCCATTATTAATAGGCCTTATTGCAGGGCTCGCTGAATCTATTGGTGAACTTACGGGCTATTTTACAGGTAGGAGTTTTAGCGGCAGCTTTAAAGAAAATAGGCTTAAGAATTATCTTTACAAAAAAATGAAAAAAAATGGCTTTATAATTATTTTTTTTGGAAGCATATTTCCTAATCCTTTTTTTGATATTATAGGAATTATATCCGGAAATATAAAATATCCTATTAGAAAGTTCATTGTGGTTTTATTTTTCTCAAAGTCAATTAAGTCCTTAATCATATCCTACTCGTGCTATTCTGGATTAGAAATAGTTATTGGATGGTTCAGATGAAGCAACCTATTCTTGATGTAATAATACTTTCTGCAGGAAAAAGTTCCAGAATGGATGGTATAGACAAACAGTTAGTTAAAATAAGAGGTAAAAATGTAATCAATTATAGTATTGAGTTATTTAGTAAACTTAAGGAGACTCGATCAATAACATTAATGTTGTCTGAAAAAAACGTCGATGAAGTAAAACAAATTATAAAAACTTTGGGTATAAATAAACATATATATACTCTAATTGGCGGTAAACTTAGGCAAGATACAGTAAGGATAGCCCTTAAGAATCTTAGTTCAATTTATACCACTAACGATTTAGTTGCAATTCATGATGGAGCTCGTCCATTTGTTAGTAAAACGATAGTTTTGAATGGTATAAAATCAGCTCAGGCTTCTGGTGCTGCAATTCCAATCATACCATTATCAGATACTATAAAAAAGGTATCAAATAATTTGATTATAAAAACATACGATAGGTCAAAACTCGCAGCAGTACAAACACCTCAATTTTTCAAGTTTGATGTCTTGAATACGGCTTATGAATTTTTGAATGATGAAATTACTGATGATGCATCTGCTGTTGAACTTTCAGGAGGATTAGTATCATCTTTTCCTGGTTCTTTAGAAAATATCAAGATAACTAATCCAATAGATTTAAAAATTGCATACTCTATAAAAGATAAAAAACAAGAATTTAATAATACCAATTCTAATCTAGGAAGATATGGTACTGGTTTTGATTGTCATAAATTAGTAGATGGGGGGCCACTAGTGTTAGGTGGAGTAAAAATTCCTTTTGAAAAAGGTTTAGCAGGGCACTCAGACGGAGATGTATTATTACATGCAATAGCAAGTTCTTTGTTAGGCGCTGGTAATTTTGGTGATCTCGGTAGTAATTTCCCGTCTAGCCAAAAAAAATATAAAAATATGAGCTCTGATTTTTTTGTCAAACAGTCCAAAAAACTATTAATGGATAAGGGATGGGAAATTTTATATGTAGATACTACTATAATTGCACAAAAGCCACGTTTAAATAAATTTGTAGAGCTTATAGTTGATAATTTATCTAAAATACTTTTTCTTGACAGAGATTGTATTAATTTGAAAATAACCTCTACAGATTCTGTTGGATTTATAGGAAATTCAGAAGGAATTGCTGCTCAGTCAATTGCAACGATTAAAAAAATATAGGAAAATAAATTCTTATGAAAATATATAATTCTTTAAGTAGAAAAAAAGAAATTTTTGAACCATATAACCCAGAACAAGTATATATGTATATTTGTGGGGTTACAGTATATGATCATTCCCACTTAGGACATGCCCTTAGTAGTATAGTTTTTGACGTACTTTACAGATACTTAAAATTTAAGGGTTACAGTGTAAAAAAAGTGCAAAATTTCACCGATATTGATGACAAAATAATTAATAAAGCTTTACAAGAAAAAACGTCATCTGAAGTTATATCTGAAAAATATATTAAGTCTTTTTTTCAGTCTATTGATGGTCTAAATGTTCTAAGATCTGATGCACATCCAAGAGCAACTGAAGATATGGATGAAATTATTAAGTTTATTGAAAATCTAATTGATAAAGGTTACGCTTATGAATCATCTGGGTCAGTTTATTTTAATGTGAAAAAATTTCATGATTACGGTAAACTTAGTGGCAATATTCATAATGAAGAATATAAATCATCAAGGATTGATAAAAATCATAATAAAAAATATATTAATGATTTTGCACTATGGAAAATATCTAATTCTGGAGAACCATTTTGGGATAGTCCTTGGGGCAAGGGTAGGCCAGGTTGGCATATAGAATGTTCTGCAATGGTAAAGAAACATCTTGGGGATCAGATAGATATTCATGGCGGAGGAATGGATCTTATTTTTCCTCACCATGAAAATGAAATTGCTCAAAGTGAATGTTTTTCCTCAAAAAAACCATTCGTTAAGTACTGGATGCATAATGGTATGTTGAGAGTTAAGGGGGCGGAAATGAGTAAATCTCTAGGAAATACATTTAGCATAAATGAGGCCCTGAAACGATTTAGTTCTGACGCAATAAGACTATGGATATTACAAACCCACTATAGAACAAATCCATTACTAGATTTAGATTTAATTAAATCAACCGAAAAATCTCTTACACGTTTACGATTAATAAACTCAGAAGTAAAAAGTAAACCTGAACTCAAAAAAATGAATTTCATCAGTTTCAAACAAAGATTTATAGAATCTATGGATGATGACTTAAATACTCCTAAAGCAATAGCAACTGTATTTGATTTAGCAAAAATGATTAATAAATCATCATCAACACATGACGTTAGCGAAGGGTTGATTTTGTTTAGAGAACTTTCAAATATTTTAGGATTAAATTATAAGAAATTAATAAAAGATAAAGTTGCTAATGATGTAAATATCAACGAGATTGAATTAATGATTGAAGAAAGAAATCAAGCCAGATTAGACAAGAACTGGAAAGAGGCTGATTTAATTAGAGATAAACTGTTTGAGTTAGGTATAGAAATAACTGATACCTCAGAAGGAACTACATGGAAGAACTAGTTAACCTCCGAATCTTACATTTAATATAGCAATACCCACAAATATAATAGCTAGTATAATAGTCAATCTAAATAGTAACTGCTCTAAACCTCGCCTTGATCTAAAGGTACTTGTAGCTTCGCCAAACAGAGATGAACCTGAACCTCTTGCTTGTAATAGCAAAACCGCAATAAGAGACGTTGCTACTATGATAAGTAAAATACTAAACATTATTATTCCTTTACAAAATATTATACCTGCATTTAACTAAGTTTACTAATAATAAGTTGACTTGCTTCTGATGCATTTGCTTGACCTTTAGTAGCTTTCATCACTTGACCTATCAAAAATTTCAATGATGCTTCTTTACCATTTTTATAGTCATTTACAGCTTGTTTATTTTTATCAATAATTGCATCTATTATAGGTGACAGCGAATCAGAGCCTGAGATTACTTCAAAACCTAAATCTTTGATTAGGCTAATTGGATCTTTGCCATCATGATACATTATTTCAAAAACTTTTTTGGCTGAGTTATTATTTATTTCTCTATTCCTAAATTTTTCTACTAACTTAAATAAATTTGATGGTGTGATTTTAGTTTCATAAATACTTTTTTTACCTTCAAGATTCATAAGTCTTGTCATTTCTCCAATAATCCAGTTAGCTACCTCTTTTGCTATAGAATGTCTGTCTGAGTTATTTTTATAAGTACCATTGTTGCAAACCTCTTCATAATATTTTGCAGTAGATAAAGAAGTTGTAATTAATTTAGAATCATATTCTGACAAACCCCAATATTCCTTAAATCTATATCTCATCTTAGATGGTAGTTCTGGCATAGAGTCGCTAATTTTTTTAATCCATTCATCTCTTATTTCTAAGGGAGGTATGTCTGGTTCTGGAAAAAATCTATAATCGTGTGCTTCTTCTTTACTTCTTTGTGAAATTGTAATTCCTTTTTCATCATTCCAGCCTCTGGTTTCTTGAATAATTCTTTCTCCTTTATTTACCATTTCTATTTGTCTTTTTATTTCATAATCTACTGCCCTTGTAACAGCCTTAATTCTATTCATATTTTTTACTTCAACTTTAGTATTCATTTCTTTACTGCCTTTTGGTCGAATACTAATATTAGCATCACATCTGAAAGACCCCTCTTCCATATTTGCTGTTCCTACTTCAATGTACCTTATAATTTGTTGAAGTGAATTGATATATGACTCAACTTCCTCCGAACTACTTAAGTCTGGTTCTGTGACAATTTCCATTAGTGGAGTCCCTGATCTATTTATATCAACTAAAGAATATGAGTCTGAATCATTAGAACTTGGATAATGTATAAGTCTAGCTACATCTTCTTCCATGTGAACCCTGTTAATTCGGATTTGCTTTCTTTTGTTATCAAGCTCTAGTGAACCTTTTGTAGCAATTGGATGATCTAATTGGGTGATTTGGTAACCTTTCATTAAATCTGGGTAAGTATAATTTTTTCTATCAAATTTTGTAAGTTTTGTTATGTTGCAATTAAGTGCTAATCCAATTCTGATAGCGTACTCTACAGCTTTTTTATTTACCACAGGTAATGTACCAGGTAATGCCATACTTACAGGATCAACAATAGAGTTAGGTTCAGCATTTTGGTATTCTGCACTAGAATTACTAAACATTTTACTTTTTGTTTTGAGTTGAACATGTGTTTCAAGCCCAATTACTGCTTCGTATTCCAAATATTTTCTCCTTAATAAATCTGCGCAATCTTATATTAATTTATTAAATTTTTATATATTATATCTATCAATAATTTTATATTGACTACTAAACTCGAAATCAATAAAATTTAAGTATAATTATAAATTTAGTAGCTTTTGGTGAAAATTTGACAAATAAAAAGACAATTTCAAGAAATTCTGATCTCTCTAACGATGAATATCAATGGGGTTTTACTACTGAAGTCGATACTGAGTTGGCTCCTAAGGGTTTAAATGCTGACATAGTTAGATTGATTTCATCAAAAAAACAAGAACCAAAATGGTTGCTTGATTGGCGAATGAATGCATATAAAAATTGGACCAAAATTAATAAATCTGAAGGTGAGCCTGATTGGGCAATGATTGATTATCCTGGGATAGATTATCAAGATATTTATTACTATGCTGCACCTAAGTCAATAACTGACTCTCCAAAGAGTCTTGATGAAGTTGATCCTGAAATGCTAGCAACTTTTGAAAAGTTAGGAATTCCATTAAATGAGAGGGAAAAACTTGCTGGTGTTGCTGTAGATGCTGTATTTGACTCAGTATCAGTTGCAACAACTATGGAAGATAAATTGAAAGAACTAGGTATCATATTTTGTTCATTCAGTGAAGCTGTTAAAAATCACCCGGATTTAGTAAAAAAATATCTTGGCTCAGTAGTGCCTTTTTCTGATAATTTTTTTGCAGGTCTAAATTCTGCTGTATTTAGTGATGGGTCTTTTGCATATATCCCTCCAGGGGTAAGGTGTCCTATAGAATTAATGACCTATTTTAGAATTAACACTGAGGGCTCCGGTCAGTTTGAAAGAACTCTAATAGTAGCTGACAAAGGCTCTTATGTTTCTTATTTAGAAGGTTGTACTGCACCTTTTAGAAAATCTCATCAACTTCATGCTGCTGTAGTAGAATTAGTAGCCTTAGAAGACGCAGAGATCAAATATTCAACAATTCAGAATTGGTTTCCTGGCACACCAGAAGGAGAGGGTGGAGTTTATAATTTTGTGACAAAAAGAGGTAGAGCAGAAAAAAATGCAAAAATTTCATGGACTCAGGTTGAAACAGGTTCAGCTATTACATGGAAATATCCCAGTGTAATATTAAAAGGAGATAACTCGGTTGGTGAGTTCTACTCAGTTGCACTTACCAATAATCACCAACAAGCAGACACAGGGACTAAAATGATACATCTTGGGAAAAATACTAAGTCAACAATAGTATCAAAAGGTATATCTGCTGGAAAGGGTAATAATACTTACAGAGGGCAAGTTCAGATTATGCCAGGTGCAGAGAATGCTGTAAATCACACTATATGTGATTCATTATTGGTTGGAGACCAATGTGGAGCTCACACAGTCCCTTATATTGAGGTGAGAAACCCTACGGCTAGGTTAGAACACGAAGCCTCAACATCTAAAGTTAGCGAAGATAAATTATTTTATCTTATGTCTAGGGGGCTATCGGAGGAAGAAGCTCACCATATGATTATAACTGGATGGAGTAGAGACGTCATTAAAGAATTACCATTTGAGTTTGCCGTCGAAGCATCACAGCTTCTAAAAGTATCCTTAGAAGGTGCTGTTGGATAAAATATATTAGATTAGAAACTAAAAACATACTTGAAAGAGAAATTATGTTAAATGTAAAAAATTTATGTGCATCTGTTGAAGATGTAGAAAATTCTGAGATACTGAAAGGTGTTAACCTTGAAGTAAATCCCGGAGAAATTCACGCAATAATGGGGCCAAATGGCTCAGGTAAAAGTACCTTTTCTAATGTACTTATGGGAAGACCTGATTATGAGGTTACCGATGGTGAAATAATTTTTAATGGTGAGGATATAGTAGATTTACCTGTAGATGAACGTTCGCATAAAGGTTTATTTCTTGCCTTTCAATATCCTGTTGAAATACCGGGAGTAAGACCATGGCAATTCCTTAAGGCATCCCTTGATGCTAAGTCCGAATACCTTGGAGAATCTAAAATGTCTGTTAGGGATTTTTCTAAATTATTTGATGAAAAGGTAAAAGCTTGTGGAGTAAACCCAGATCTAATTAAAAGATCATTGAATGATGGTTTTTCTGGTGGAGAGAAAAAAAGAAACGAGATGTTACAGCTAGAAATACTTAGTCCTCAATTAGCTATACTTGATGAGACGGATTCAGGATTAGATGTAGATGCTTTGAGAATTGTTGCTGATGGAGTAAATTCTATGCGGTCACCCGATAGATCTTTCATTATTGTTACTCACTACCAAAGATTATTAAATTATATAAAACCAGATATTGTGCATATATTGATTGATGGGAAAATTGTAAAAACTGGAAAAGCAGATTTAGCTCTAGAAGTTGAAAAAAATGGCTATAAGGATTTTCAGTAAATATAATGTCAAATAGTATAATTCAAAAGATTAAAATATATGAAGAAATGTTCAAGGATGTAATTCGTGATGAGACTTGCAGTGAATTAGATATTACTAGAAAAAATTCTTGGGAATATTTTTCAAATACAGGATTTCCTACTTCTAGAAAGAAGAATGAATTATGGAAATATACTAACTTAAATCCCATTGAAAAAAATAGTTATGAACTTGATTCCAACGATGGAGTTTCTCTAATTCAAATAAATCACAAAGATTTACCTCTTGATGATAATTGGAATAACATTATTTTTATAAATGGTAAATTATCTAAAAGGTTTTCTGACGGTGTTTTTGAAGATGGTCTAAATTTTTATGATTTGTCAGATATAAGGCATAATAAAAACTTGGCGTCTAAAATATCGAAAATTGCAAAATCAAGTGATCATAATTTTGTAGCACTAAATTCTGCTCTCTTTCAGGATATAGCATTCATAGAAATATCTTCTCAGATCAGTCAACCTGTCAATATTATTAATATTATTTCTAATGATAATAAACAAAAAATTGTTTTGCCTAGAATTTATTTTGAAGTTAAAGAAAACATAAATGTCGAATTATTTGAATCATATGTTAATTTTGCTGAAATTACTCAACTTGTGATTCCAGTTACTGAGATAAAGTTAAATCCCAAATCGTCTTTAAATCATTTTAGAATTCAATCTGAAAGCGAAAAGACTTTTCATATTGCTACAACTAGAGTTTCTCAGGAATTAGATTCTAAATTCTCATCTGTAAGTTTTGCCACTGGTGCTTCTATAGGTAGAAATGACATACTAACTGAATTAGAGGATCAAGGCTCAGAGTCTGACTTAAAGGGTATTTACATAACTCATGGGAAACAACAACAAGATCATGAAATAAGTACAAGTCATAAATCTCCACATTGTTCATCAAACCAATTTTTCAAAGGTATATTATCAGGAAAATCTCATGCTGTATTTAGTGGGAATGTTATAGTTGCAAGAGATGCTCAAAAAAGTATAGCAATCCAAAAAGATTTAAATTTGATGCTTTCATATGGTGCTGAAATTGACGCTAAACCATCCTTGGAGATCTATGCAGATGATGTCGAATGTGCGCATGGAGCAACTGCTGGACACGTTGATAAAAACTCATTATTTTATTTACTATCAAGAGGAATTAGTGAATTTGAAGCAAAAAGTATGCTCGTCAGGGGGTTTGCCGAGGAAATGTTAGAAGAATTTACTCATGAGAAATTGAGTGATTTTGTTAGTGATTTGATTGATAAAAAAATCCCACTCGTTTTGAGTGAATCTGACACGATTGGAACCGCATGAATAAATTATATATAGACAAGATAAGATCTGATTTTCCTATACTTTCAAGAGAAATAAATGGTAATAAACTTGTTTATCTTGACAATGCTGCAACTACTCAAAAACCAAATCTTGTAATAGATTCTATCAGTGATTTTTATAAAAATACTAACTCAAATGTTCATCGTGGTATTCACACTTTATCAATTGAATCTACTGAAGCTTACGAATTAGCTAGAGAAAAAATTGCTAAATTAATTAATTCTCCATCCTCTGAAACAGTGATATGGACAAGAAATACAAGTGAATCAATTAATTTGGTTGCCTTTACATGGGGAGAAAAAAATATCTCTTCTGGAGATAATATAGTAATAACTCCAATGGAACATCATTCTAATATTGTGCCTTGGCAACAAATAGCAAAAAAGAAGGATGCTGAAATTAGATATTTACCTATGACTAAAGATGGGAAAATAGAACTTAGCAATATTTCTAAAATAATTGATTCGAAAACTAAAATCGTTTCCTTAACTCATATTTCTAATGTTTTAGGTACTATTAATCCTGTAAAAAAAATTACAGAAATTGCTCATAAAAATGACGCAGTAGTGCTACTTGACGCAGCACAAAGTGTTCCACATATGCCTGTTGACGTTATCGAATTAGATGTTGATTTTTTGACATTTTCTATCCACAAAATGATGGGTCCTACAGGAATTGGAATATTATATGGTAAGAAGCACATACTCAGCGAAATGCCACCTTATATGTTTGGTGGAGATATGATTTTAGAGGTTAGCTATGAAAAGGATGCTAAATGGAATAGTCTTCCTTATAAATTTGAAGCTGGTACACCAAATTTTGCAGATGCAGTCGCTTCAGGAGTAGCTGTAGATTATTTGAATCAATTGGGTCTAGAAAATATTTGGCAACATGAGAAGAAAATTACTGAATATGCAATGAATAAATTGTCAGAACTAAAGAAAATTCATATACTAGGATCACTTGATTCTAATGATAGAGGTGGAGTAATTTCTTTCTATCATCAAGATATTCATCCTCATGATCTTGGAACAGCTTTAGATCAAAGAGGTATAGCTATTCGTACAGGACATCATTGTGCCATGCCTCTTGTTAGAAGTTATGATATAGTTGCTGCTGCTAGAATAAGTTTTTATATTTATAATACATTTGAAGAAATTGATATTTTTATATCTTCATTAAAAGAGATTGAAGGATATTTTACTAAATGATTAGCCCAATGGGTGGATTAGATGGTCTAGATGATTTATATGAGGCAATAATTCTAGATCATTATCACAATCCAAGAAACAAAAATTTTATAAAAGATCCTGATTTCGATGAAGAAATTAATAATCCATTTTGTGGAGATGAGTTACGAATTCAAGCAAAAATTATTGATGATAAAGTGAAGGAAATTTCTGTATCAGGTAGAGGTTGTGCAATTAGTCAAGCGTCAGCTTCTTTGCTTGCTGAGTATGCTGAAGGGAAAAAAATTAATGAAATTTTTCATGCAGTTGACATCGTAAGGAGCATGTTAAAAGGTGAAGAAATTTCAGAAGAAGATAGAGATAATATAAAAGATATTGATGCTCTTCAAGGAGTAAGAAAATTTCCTATCAGAATTAAGTGTGCATTACTAGGTTGGACAGGTTTTTATGATCTTGTTAATGCTAATAGGGGTTATTCTTAAACCATTCCACAGTTTTCTTTATTCCTTCATCGATACTGTACTTAGGTCGCCAATTAATTTCTTCTTTAGCCTTAGTAATATCCAAAACAATTTTATTTATGTCTCCAGGACGTGGTTTAGCATGTATAGGAATGTTAGAAAATTCACAATATTTTGCTATCAATGAAAATATTTTATTCGTTGAAGTTCCTTTCCCAGTACCAATATTATATGGTCCATGATTATTAGATTGTCCAGATAATATAATTGCATTTATCACATCGTCAATATAAATGTAGTCTCTTTGATCTTTTCCATCACCATATATTTGAAAATGATTGTTTGATAATATAGCTTTTATGAAAATAGCAACTACTCCTGCTTCACCATGAGGATCTTGATTTGGTCCATATACATTGGCTAATCTCAGAATACTATATCCTATATTGTGAAGTCTATTATAAATCTTAAGATAATTTTCTATAGAATACTTTGAAGCGCCATATTGAGATAAAGGTATAGCAGGATAACTCTCAATAGCTGGTAAAGTTTCTGGCTCACCATACACAGTGCCTCCAGAAGTTATATATATAAATTTGTGATTAATTAAGGTTTTTATTGATTCTAATAAATTGATACTTCCAAGAATATTAATTTTTGCATCATTTAATGGGTTTTTTGTCGATGCAGAGACACTAATTTGTGCAGCTAAATGATAAGTAATATTAGGCTTGAAATCATGTATTAATTTATTAATGTCATCGTCTAAAATACTTATTTTTTTTAGATGTAAGTTTTTATGTTTGCTTGGAAGGTTACTTTTTTTTCCTGAAGAAAAATCATCAATTGCTAAAATTTCTATATTATTTTCTAGCAACTTTTTAGTAAGGTTAGACCCAATAAATCCCGCAGCTCCTGTTATTAATGCTTTTTGTAACATGTTTGACCTAAAATTTAATTAAAATTTCATATATTATTTATATAATAATTCTAATTTATTTTAAACATAAATCAATAATTTGATAATGAAGGATAAATAATTTGAAAAATTTAAACATTATGGTTTCGAGGCACTCTGCTTTTTATAGCCCGCTAATTGCTTGTATAGCAGGCGATTTTTTGAATTCAGAAGGTATTGAAGCAACTTATAATATCGTTAAAGATGGTGGTAACAGCGCTATGGAAGTTGGAAATGGAAATATGGATGTTGCTCAAGCAGCAGTATCTGCAAGTTGGGGACCTTTAGAAAAAGGTGAAAATTTGTCCTTTACCCATTTTGCTCAGATCAATAGATTTGATGGTTTTTTTATTCTTGGTAGAGAAAATGATAAAAATTTTTCTTGGGAAAAACTATCAAAATCAAAATTTTTATATGTTCATGGAGGACAACCTGAAGCGATGCTAAGGTATGCTGCTTATAAGGAAAATTTTGATCTTGATAGTGTTGATAATATTTTTTCTGCAGGTGGAGATCAAATGATGAAGCAGTGGGACAATGGTGAAGGGGAGTATTTTCATGAACAAGGGGCTTTTCCTCAGCAACTCGAGCTCGAAGGAAAAGGTTTTTTATTAACCTCTGTTGGTAAGTCTATTGGGCCTGTTGCTTTTTCTAGTTTAGTTTGCCGAAATGATTGGTTGCAAACCGATGAATCTATCGCATTTTCCAAGGCATATTCTGCTTCAAGGAAATGGGTAAATACTGCTAATCCACAAGAAGTAGCTTACATTGAAAAAGATTTTTTCCCTGAAATGAATGTTGAATCTATATCTAATGCCATAGATTTCTATCAAAAATTAGGAACTTGGTCTGGAGAAATTGCTATCGAAAAAGATTTATACGAAACAGCTCTAGATGTGTTTGAATTTTCTAATTTAATTAGTAAAAGACATTCATATGATGAGGTTGTTTCTCAACCACCAAATTTTCATAAGTCTTAGGTAGCACTTCTGTCAACATAAATTGTTTTAGTGTTAGTAAAGAATTCAATAGCTGCTTTTCCTTGTTCTCTATTTCCTGAAGAACTTGATTTTAAACCTCCAAATGGAACTTGAGGTTCTAAGCCTGCAGTTTCGCCATTTATTTTTATTACTCCAGCCTCAATTCTTTCTGCAAAATCCATAGATAAGTTAAGATTTTTAGTAAATATAGAAGCACTAAGTCCATATTGAACTGAATTAGCAATGTCTATTGCTTCATCATAATCTTTAGCCTTAATTACTGATAAAACAGGACCAAAAACTTCCTCGCAAGCTATAAAAGAATCATACTCTACATTAGACAAAATTGTAGGTTCTATGAAATTTCCTTTTTCAAAAATTCCTCCACTAATTTTATTCCCACCATGAATTATTTTTGCACCATCTTTTGTTGCCTTATTTATCATATTCTCTATGTTATCTAGTGATGATTTATCTATAACCGGAACAATAATAGATTTTTCATCATCCCCGGGGCCTATACTAAGAGACTTAGTTTTCTGTACGAGTAATTCGGTAAATTTATCCACAATATCTCCTACCACTATAACCCTTGATGTTGCTGTACATTTTTGTCCAGAATATTTCATGGCTCCTGATATTGTTATTTCAGCTGCTTGATTTAAGTCAGCATCAGGCAGGACAATTACAGGATTTTTACCACCCATTTCCAATTGAAATTTATTTCCATTTTTTGCAGATTTTACAGCAATGTCTTTTCCTGTATTAGTTGATCCAGTGAAAGACACAGCATTTACTTTAGGATTATTGATTAATCTTTCTCCAACAGTTCCACCTGATCCTACTACTAAATTAAATACACCTTTTGGTAATTCAATATCATCCCACATTTGTGCTATTAGGGTTGCTATTAAGGGAGTTGTAGATGCTGGTTTTAACACAACGGTATTTCCATAAACTAGTGCGGGTGCCATCTTCCATATAGGTATAGCTAGGGGAAAGTTCCACGGAGTAATCAAACTTACAACTCCTAAGGGGATTTTTTTTGTGTATAAAAGTATTTTTGGGTTAACAGAAGGTACTACATCGCCAACGGGATTTGAACCTTCAATACCATAATATTGTAATAATGCTATGGCTCTACCTACTTCTCCTTGAGACTCCAACATAGCTTTTCCACATTCACGAGTTATGGATTTGGCAAATTTATCTGAATTTTTTTCTAAATATTTTGCGGCTTTTAATAAATAATTTCCTCTTTCTACTTGGGAAGTAGTTTCCCAAGTTTTTTTTGCTAAATATGCAGAATCTATTCCCTTGTCAGCATCATCAATAGTAGATGATTGAAAGTAACCTATTAAATCATTACTGTCAGCAGGATTGATACTACTTATGGTTTCTTTTGAAGTTGATTCTATCCATTCTCCATTAACATAATTTTTATACATTTCGGACATTTATTTATTTCCTTTCAAAGTTAACTAACACTCTTGTAACAGAAATTAATCCATTGTTGGAAAAATATATTTCTATGCATTCTCCAACTATTTATAGGATTATTGTAATCAAAATTTGCAACATTTGGAACATTTGGATTATCTTTATCTCTAATCGCTTCTTCTGCAAATCTACTTGCTGCGTATTCCGGGTGCCCAATATGCATGATTAATTTATTATCTGAGGTTTCAAAAATTGTATGCCCTGATTCCTTCCCTGTAGCTAAAATATTTATATCATTACTTTCTGAAGCTTCGTTTAACTCCTCATCATTCATACCTGCAAATCTACTTTGAGGACATAAAAATTTATCATCAAGAGCATTCATAATTTCATGTCCAGGATCTAAATTATCTAATTCATATAAACCAAATAATTTTTTTTCAAAATTTAATTTTTTAATTCCTGATATGTAACCGAGTGCAAATCCTCCCCAGCAAATACCAAGAGTACTTGGAGTATTTTTTCTAGAGTCCCTAACTATATCCTTAAATTCTTCCCAATATTCAACTTCTTCAAATCTTAAATGCTCTACTGGAGCACCTGTGACAATTAAGCCATCTAAATGACTATCTTTTATTGTTTCCTCATAGGTTTTATATAATTCATCTAGATGACCAGGAGCCCAAGTTTTATATTTATGAGATTCAAGTTTAATCCATATTGGCTCTATTTGCAGTACAGATAAACCTAATGGATGAATTATATTAAATTCATATTTTTCACCAATTGGCATGATATTTAATATACCAATTCGGAGCGGCCTAATATCTTGCCGCTCCGCTTTTTCTACAGGTATCCATCGAACTGAGCTTCGTTCTAATGCACTTATAGCGTGATAGTCTGATGGTAAAACTAAGGTCATTTTTTTATCTTATTATTTTGTTTTATTTATTGCTTGATCAAAATCTTCAATAATGTCATCTATATGCTCAAGGCCTACAGAAACTCTTACTGTTGAAGGTTCTACTCCAGCAGAAACTTGCTCATCAGCAGATAATTGCTCATGAGTAGTTGATGCAGGATGAATTACTAAAGTTTTTGAATCTCCTACGTTTGCAAGATTACTAGCAAGTTTGAGGTTATCAATACAAGTAGCTGCACTTTCAAAACCGCCCTTCAAAGTAAATGTAAGGACTGAACCATACCCTCTTTCAAGATATTTATCAGCTAGCTTCTTGTAAGGATTATTTTTAAGCCCTAAATAACTTACAGATTCTACATTTGGATTATCATCAAGCCACTCAGCTAATTTAAGTGAGTTTTCACAGTGTCTTTCAACTCTATAAGATAGAGTCTCTAAACCTTGGAGAAACAAGAAAGAATTAAATGGACTTAGAGCAGCACCGTAATCTCTTAGAACTTCGAATCTTGCTCTAATTCCAAATGCTATATTTTTATCGCTAGGTACACCAAGTGCGTTACAAAGGTCGCTACCTGTGCCAGAAACATCCCAATGCACTAATCCATGGTAAGCTTCACTGGGTTCTGTGAAGAGTGGAAACTTCCCATTACCCCAATTAAATGTTCCTGCATCTATAATTATTCCACCAATACTAGTACCATGCCCGCCTATCCATTTAGTTGCACTGTGAGTTACCACATCAGCGCCATAATCAATAGGTCTAATTAATGCTCCAGCTGCACCTAAAGTATTATCAACAATTAGCGGTATATTATTTGAGTGTGCAAGATTTGCTAAACCTTCAAAATCAGGCACATTTATTCTTGGGTTACCTAAAGACTCAATATATAAAGCTTTTGTGTTTTCATCTATCAATTTTTCAAAACTTTCAACATCATCTCCATCTGCAAAATTTACATCTATTCCTATTCTAGGAAATTGTGCCTTAAATTGATTGTAAGTTCCACCATACAAAAATGATGTTGAAACTATATTGTCTCCAGCTTGGCAAAAGTTTGCAATCGCAGTGAATTGCGCAGCCTGACCTGATGCAGTAGCAAGGCCAATTAATCCGCCTTCTAAAGCTGCAACTCTTTTTTCAAAAACATCAGTTGTAGGATTCATTATTCTTGTATAGATATTTCCTAATTCTTTTAACGTAAACAGGTTTGATCCGTGTTCTTGACTGTTAAAAACAAAAGATGTTGTCTGGTAAATTGGAACAGCCCTAGAATTAGTTGTAGGGTCTGTTTCTTGTCCAGCATGTAGTTGTAATGTTTCATATTTATAATTACTCATGAGATTTCCTTCCATTGAGTTATATTTTATTTAGTTTAATTTGAATCTCTAAAAACTTAGAAGAATTATTTATTAGAAATTTACTTGTAAATTTAAGAGATTATAGTTTGATATCTTTAAAAATTTCAAGATATACATTTTTCTTTGTTTAAAGAAAATAACTCGCCGTTAGACTCAGGCAATTTAGCCGAGAGTGACAGCAGCAGCTTTTCGAAAAACAAAGAAAAAAATTGACGTAACATATTGTACAATTTGATTTCCTTTATATCATCGGAAAAGTAGCATACTGCTTACTTCCGGCAACCTAGAATAGGTTAATCGAGAGTGACAGCAGCAGCTTATGATCCGAAGCTCGCTGATTCATCGACATTCAATAAGTTCATACTTTAGGATCTGAACAATATTGAAGTTAGAATATATTAAGATTACATTTTATGTATTGTTTTGTCAAATAATTTAACTAAATATAATAAAAGTTATATTATTTGCATAATAAATAGTTTAGTATTAGATGGTAAAAATTATTAATATTATGTCACGTTTTACAAGAGCTAAAAAAATACATTTTCAAACAGTCGAAGGTCGTAGATCCGTTCTAGAAAGTATGCGTTCAGACCGTAAAATTGAAAAACTATTAATATTTAAAAATATCGAAAAAGGGAAACAGATAGATGAAATTATTAAAACTGCTACAAATAAAAAGATAGAAATAATTTACTGTGATTTTGATCAATTGGATAGGCAAAGTCATACCAAAAAGCATCAAGGAATAATTGCTGTGGTGCCAGATCCAAAATACTATAATTTAAGTCAAATTTTGGAAAATTTAAAAGAATCAGAAAATACTTTATTTGTTATTCTGGACGGTATAGAAGATCCTCAAAATTTTGGAGCCATATCTAGAACTGCAGAAGCAGTTGGTGTTGAATCAATAATAATTCCCCATAGAAGATCGGTATCAATTTCCCCTGGTTCTATGAGGGCGTCTGCTGGAGCTCTTGAGCATGTCAAGGTGTGTAAAGTTACTAACTTGAACAACACAATTATTCATCTTAAGTCTAAAGGTTTTACTATTTATGGCCTTGATGGTAATTCTAAAAATATATACACAAATATAAAATTTACTTCTAAATCTGTAATAGTCGTAGGTTCTGAAGGTAAAGGGATTTCTAGTCTGGTTAGGAAAAATTGTGACCACCTTATTTCTATTCCAATGTCGGGTAAAATTGAGTCACTTAATGCCTCAGTAAGCGCAAGTGTAGTTATGTATGAATATTTTATGAATTATGCTGAATAAAAATAAAAAAAACACCCTAAATGATAATTACCATTGGATAGTTTTTTACACTGTTGCAATTGCTCTTTTTGCAATGGTGTTAGATTTTTCAATTGTTATATTAGCTTTACCCACTATCGCAGACCAATTTGAAGTAAGCCTCAAAGCCGTTAGCTGGGTAATTATTTCTAGCTCACTTATTACTAGCGCTTTTATGTTACCACTAGGGGCTATATCAGATGTTATTGGTAGAAAAAAATTCCATATTTCTGGTATGGTATTTTTTGTTTTAGGTGCCATACTATGCTATACGTCAACATCTCTGGAACACTTAGTTTTTGGAAGGATAATTATGGCTATTGGTAGTACGATGGGGCAGTCAGTGGTTTTTGCTATAATCGTTGGAGTTTTTCCTAAAGACCAGAAAGGAAAAGGATTAGGAATGATAACCACGGCTGTATCAATTGGAGCTGCATCAGGTCCTTTGTTTGCTGGGCCAATAATTAATATTTTTGGATGGAGGGAAATATTTCTTGTTACGGCAGTCCCAACTTTGATAGGTATCATTTTTGCTGCTAAAATTTTAGATGAAAAAAAATTAGGTTCAACTGTAAGAGAAATTAAAAGTTATGATTTTATAGGGTCTTTTGTATCAATAATTTTTCTTTCATTACTAGTTATTGTTATATCTAATCCATTTTCATATTCAATCACTAATATAGAATTCATAATAATGATATTTTTCACCCTAGTATTTTTTGGATTTTATATTTTTTGGGAATTAAGAATTGATAATCCAATGATAGATTTAGGTTTATTTAAGTTCGCAACTTTTCGCTGGTCTACCTTAACAAGATTTTTAGGTTTTATTGCATCTGCTCCAGCATTTTTACTAGTTCCAATTTTTGTACAAAGTTTTATGGGTTATGATGAAACAGCAACAGGCTTATTGGTGTTTTTTGGAGCCTTTTTCATGGGTTTCTCGTCTCAGTTTTCAGGCAGGCTTTCTGATAAATATGGGTTTAGAAAATTCACATCCTTAGGTATGATTTTTATAATAATTAGTAACCTCTCTTTTTCTTTTTTTTCTCAAGATACAAGTATATTCATTGTATTACTTGTACTTATAATAAATGGATTTGGAATGGGACTGTGGATGGCTCCAAATATGAGTGCAACATTAGCGTCAGTTCTTCCTAGTCAATATGGTTCAACATCTGCTTTTTTAAATTTAGTAAGAAATACAGCTACTGTGATTGGTCAAGCTATATCTACAGCAATAATTACTGGCATAATGTTAAGTAACAATATTAATGTTCAATTAAGTGAAATTTCTGATTCTATTAATCCAGATATTTCCTTAACTTTTAATCAGGGATGGGATCTGTCATTTAAGTTTTCAGCATGCGTAGCTATTTTAGCTTTATTTGCATCTTATAAAACCAGAAAAATAAAAAATTGATTAAGATAGGATAAAATGAGAAAAATATTTTTAGTATTTATAGGAATAATTTTATTTGTGACAATGTCTGTATCTATTTTACTTAGTCATATTTCAAGCACTTTAAGTAGTAAAAATTTATTAGATAATACTTTAGAAAAATCAAATTTTTATGATTATTTCTATGATTCATTAATTACTTTGTTTGTAGAAGATATCGTTGAAAAAGGATATGAAATTAATGGAAATAATCAGAATTCTAAGTTAGTAAACTTTTATGATAATGAATCTGCCAAAAAATCAATTAATTTATATATGAAAAATTTGATTAGTAAAGAGTATTTTAAGGAAAAAACTAAACTTACTATAAATCAAATACTAATGCTACTTAATAATGAAAATCATGATTTATCTATAGATTATGATTTTGATATCGTTATGAAAGATTCAATAACTGACTTTAGAACTCTTTCTAAGGATTTAAGATTGGCTCAATTAATCAAAGATATATTATCCGTAGAGTCTAAAGAAATTTTACAACCTCTGACTAAAGATCTAGGCTTTGAGTATACTGAAGTAGAAATTAAGAGTGCTTTAGATGAAATATTTCCTGATGAATGGATTGAAAATAATTTATTTATAATACATGATTCTTTTATTTATTATATTGCCGAAGATACAGACAGTTTTCTTGTTACAATTCCTATTGATGACAGATTAGAATTAGCTGCCAATGTGATTAAGAATAAACTGAATGAAGATGATATATTATATGACCTAGTACTTAAGAAATTATTAAATCCATTATTGGAAAACAACTTAAGTAACTTGACGGACTTTGGGTACGGTATTACTGCTACTCAAGAAGAAGTTTTATCTATATTTAAGACTCTAGCACCCAAAGACTGGGTAGGCATGCATGGTAATAATATTATAGATTCTTCGGTAAGTTACTTGACCTCTGAAAAAGATGATTTGTCTTATAGTATAGATTTATCTGATAGGAAGACAGCAGCCGCAACTGAGTTAAAGGTATTTGGTAAAAATAAGTTGGATAACTTATTATCAGAATTACCTGCATGTCAAAATTTCATACAATCATCTCTTGCTACCTCATCAATCGCTAAAAAAAATAAGCCAAGTTGTATACCTGGAGGTCAACTTGCTATTAATATTTTTTATGATGACATGATCAAAATAATTAATGATGAAGTAGACAAATTTATAAAAGATCAATTTCCATCCAAACTTGATCTTTCTTCTGAAGATGTAGAAGGACTTATTGGTGATGATTCAGATTTGATAGAACTTAGAAAAATTATTTCCGATGGATATAGCCTAACTAATGATGATTTAATTAGTCTTATTTCATCTGAAGAAGAAAATATGAATATTGAGGATATCAGGAATTTTATCGCTGGAAATATAAATAATCAAAACTTGGAAACAATTATTGGTTTAGAACTGAGAGAATTAAATGAGGTAAGGAATTATATTAATCAAATTAAATTAATCCAAACTATGATATATGTTTTTATGATAATTATTGTCATGCTTTTCGCCTTTGTTTCTATAAAAAGTACTAATAAGGGTTTACGTTTTCTTGTATCTATAAGAAATACAAGTTTTGTATTCCTAATTTCAAGCCTATTAATCGGTCTCATAATACAATCTGTAAAATTAATTGATATAACTCCATACTTAGAAAATATATCTTTGACAGACATTAAAAATACTTTTCCAAATTTAAGTAATGAATTGAATAGTAATAATTTTATTTCACAAATTGTAAATATAAAGAATGCTTGGATTAATGAAATGTTTATTAGTACTTTAATTTATATTTTACCTAGTATGATATTTTTCATACTCTCACTCGTTTATATAAAGAATAAAGAAAAAAATAAAAAAGGAGAAAGCTAATTATGTATATTGTAATGGTTAGATTAGAAGTAAAAAAAGATAAAATAAATGAATTTATAAATGAATCAATTAGTGATGCAAGAGGTTCAGTAGAGTTTGAACCTGGATGTAGAAGATTCGATATTGTTCAAGATAATGAAAAACCTAACCTGTTTGGTTTTTGCGAGATATATAACGATAAAGAATCTTTTGAAGAACACTTAACATATCCTCATTTTAAACAGTGGGATAGAGCAGTTAAGAATTTATTGTTATCTGAACCTGAGGTCTCTTTTTGTAAACCAGTTTTTCCTCTGATGGATGCATTATGGGATTCAAAGAGAAATGGAGTTATAGAAAATGATTATTTTGAATCCGGGTTGCATATCATACATGCACCAAAATATATAAAATCTGAGAAAGTCGATGACTTTATTGCTGCTGTAAAATTAGATGGGTTGGGATCAACTCATGAAGAGCAAGGTTGCTTACGTTTTGATGTTTACCAAAATATTAATGATAAATCAGAAATTTATCTATACGAGGTATATGTCAACGATAAATCTTTTGATTATCATAAGGGTACTCCTCACATAAATTTATGGATTCAAACTGTCAAAGATTGGTACGATGAATCTAGAAATGCAGACTCGGCAAGAAGAGTTGGGAAAAATATTTGGCCTCCTGATAACTGGAACTGGTCATCTGGAAAACCCTTAGGGTAAATTCTAGATTTTATAAAATTTGGATGCGTTTTCACCAAATATTTTATTTTTTGATTTAAGATCTAAGTCTTTTAGAATCTCATCAAAAGAATTTTTCACATCTTTATATTGCCCTGCAAGAGTACAAACTGGCCAGTCGCTACCAAACATTATTCTATCTGCGCCGAATAATGATAGTACATGATGAACGTATGGCTTTAAGTCCTCAACACGCCAATTTTTTTGATTTGCTTCGGTGATCATTCCAGAAAGTTTGCAAAAAACATTATCAATGCTAGAAATTTTTCTTATATCATTAAGCCAAGGCTGTATTTTTTTTTCTGCTATTTCAGGTTTCCCAATGTGATCTAAAACAGCTCTAAGATTAGGTACTAAATTCATAATTTTTGGGATATAAATTAAATTATTAGGTCTAGCTAAAAAGTCGAAAGTCAAATTTCTTTCGGCGATAACTTTGAGCCCTCTAATAGCTCCAGAATTAATGATCCATTCTGGATCTTCATCAGTTTCCCACAAGTGCCTAACTCCCTTAAAGAATTGATTCTCTTGCAATATATTTAGAGTTTTTTCAATTTTTGGATCTGTTAGGTCTACCCAGCCAACTACCCCTGCAATAAAATCATAATTTTCTGCCATTTCTAAAAGCCAATATGTTTCCTCAGTAGATGGTACTGCTTGAACAATAATTGTTTTATCAATTTGATTTTCTTTTATAAGTTTTTCTAGGTCATTTGGCACAAAATCTTTTCTCAAAGGACTTTTTTGATCCATCCATGAATAATTAAATTTATTTATTTCCCAGAAATGTTGATGGCTATCAATCTTTATCATTTTCTCCATAATTTATAACTTTATTTTACCTATCTCAGGTTTACCCAAAGTTGCTGTACTATGTTTACCTGCAAAATTTGAGTCTGAGTACCACAGTTCTCCATTCTTAATGCTCAACCCATGAATATAGGCATCACCTTCATCTAGTGTAATAGTTTCTTTTTCTTCACCAGAATTGGTGCAATATTTTATTATTACATTATCTGTTGTGTGGGCGCACCAAATCCCATCATCAACTTTAGCTAGTCCATGTAGTCTTGGTAGGGTGACTGGAATTTTTTTGATAATACTAAAATCTTTACTGTCAACTAAATATAATGCAGTAGGATTAAATGCTGTAATCCATATTTTCCCATTATCCCATTCTATTCCATGTATACCTCCGCCATCAGGAGTTCTAAACCTATCTATAGGTTCTCCAGTCATTAAATCAAGCTTATATATGAAACCTAATCCGGTGTCAGTAGATCTTTTAGGCCTAGAAGCAGAATGTCCATTAGAGGCTGTCCATAGATATCCATCTCCAACGGTTATTCCTGAACCATTTGCAGTTGGTGTATATATAATTCTTATAATATCACCAGCTTCGCTAACAACATATACATTGTCTGTTTTTTGGTCCATTATGAATAGACCTTCATCTGTCCATTGAAGGCCATTAGGCATTTCGCACGGAGTTGAAAATTGTTCTATAGTTTTCATGTTTCCCAACCTTTATTTATGAATAATAGTGATTATTTATACTAATTTTTCTAAAAAAAATATGTTATACAAATTCTGTTATACAATATTACTATATATATTTTTATTTTATTTACTAAAGATAGTTTTTACAAATTAAAACTTCTTATTTACTAGATTGGAAAACTGATGCCTTCGAAAATCTCAAATTTATCAATTAATAATAATGACCGTGTAATGGTTTATATTGATGGAAGTAATTTATATCATGTTCTTTCTCAAAATTGCGGTAGGCATGATTTACAGTTCGATAAATTTTCTACAAAACTTGCTAATGGAAGATCTCTGAGAAGGACTTATTATTATAATGTTAGGCAGGATAATGAAACCTCTGCAAATATGGTGCAAGATCAAAAAAAATTTTTAGATTCTATGTATGAAACACCTTTTATAGAAGTCAGATTAGGTATATGGAAGCAAAGAGGTGACACCTTAGTAGAAAAGGGAGTAGATGTGATGTTAGCAACTGATTTAGTTGCTCATGCATATCAGGATCATTATGATACAGCTATAGTAGTCAGTGGTGATGCAGATTTTTATCCTGCTTTACAAGCCGTTAAAGATACAGGAAAACATATTGAAGTTGCGGCTTTTGACAGTAATCTTTCTACTGAATCTAGTAGAGTTGCCGACTATTCTTTAAGACTAAATAAAACATTTTTTACTGGTTTGTGGATGACCAGATCGAAAGCTAGGATTAGAGCTGCGGCAACATCTAGAAGATCTAAAGTAACTGACGAGGCTGCTTCACCAAATGGTGAAGATAAAGCATTGACTAAATCAACAAGATCAACAAGAGTTTCATCAATTTCAAAAAAATCTTATGGAAACAAAAACTCTTCAATTACAAAAACTCCTATCAGGAGAACACCAACTAGAAGAAAAATAGGTGGTAGTTCTTCTTCTCAAGAGGACAGTACTCCTAAGCCTCCTGAACTAAGAAAAAAAATTAATGTTGATACGAAAGAGGATGATAAAACATCAGGTTGGTTGGGCAAGATTGGGTTATAATAAATTACCAGTCTGAATCTATAAATTTATCTAAGTTCTTAGTTAGCCTAGTTTGCTCTGAACCATCTATTAACATTGAGTAAAGATCAAGAATATTCTCGTTTTCAGATGAAAAAATTATATTAGAATTTTTATTATTCCATCTCGGATTAACATCATTTACTCTGTTAAATGTTAGTTGTTTAACTAAACTATTTTTTATTTCGATCTTAAAAATTTCATTCATTTTTGACTGTTTTTCTTTTTTTGAAAAAATAATATTTTTACTGTCACTAGCCCAATCATAATCTATTTTATTCATATTTTCTTTTAATAATATTACTTCTTTCTCACCATGAATATTTGTGTAAACTAAGTCGAAACTACCTAAAGTATTTTTTCGCATAAATGCAATCCATTTTCCATTGGGAGACCATTTTGGAGAATAGTCATCTTTTTCTGTAATCGTAAATTCATCAACTCCATTTATACTCTTTCTCATAACACCTTTATTATTTGTATCTTCTACGGTATATAATAACCATTTTCCGTCAGGAGACCAGTCGCCAATAAAAGCTTTACTATAAGGTAAATTCAATATCTCTTTTGAGTTTTTTTCTAGATTAATTATTATTATATTTAATTTTTGATTTCTATTTATTTCAGCAGCTATTTTTTTAGAATCAGGCGACCATAAAAAATTATTCACCTTTATATCTGAATCTAAGATTTCTTTTTTTGACTTACCGTTAGAATCCATTATCCAAAGAGTGCTTGTACCATTTATATCAGATAAATACGCAATAGTTTTTTTATCTGGAGACCAGGTTGGCTTAGTTTCGGAAGACTTATCTGTTGTTAGTTGAGTCAACTCTCCACCAAGGCTACTCAGTTTATAAATGTCAACATTCTGATTTCTTGAAATAGAAAATACTATTGGGAAAATATTTAATTTTTGATTATTTTGGGTGCTACACCCAAAAAAGAGAGAACTAAAAATTACAAAAATTGTAAATATATGTATTTTGTTAAGGTTTGATATTACCATAATATAATTATTTCATATAATTTAACTTATTATATTGAAATCTGGAAATTATCGTTACGGAGAAATAATGTCAAGTTTGCAAAGTTTAATTGATCAAGTGGATGATTCTATTAACGAAATAATCCATATGAACCAAGAATTAATAAAAATACCTTCAATCAATACAGGCTACATGCCTACAGGAAATGAAACTCTTGTTGCTGAATTTTTACGAGATTCCTTACTTGACGATGGTATTTCATCAAACCTAATAGGGAGAGACCCAAAAAGAAAAAATTTTATCTCTGATTATCCAAGCATATCTGATAAAACTAAACTCATGTTTATGTCTCATACTGATGTGGTACCAGTTGAAAATGAGGAAAAATGGAAATTTGATCCATTTTCTGGGACTATACATGAAGGAAGAGTATACGGTAGAGGCTCTAATGACTGTAAAGCACTGTTAACAACTCAAATGATGGCATTTAAAATCTTGAAAAGAAATAATATTACACTGGACTACGGACTAAAATTAGTAAGTGGAGCTGATGAGGAACATGGAGGCAAATGGGGCTTTCGCTGGCTTGCAGAAAAACATCCAGAATTAATTACTTCAGACTACGCTATCAATGAGGGTGGAAGTGTATCAATTCAAGCTGATAATAAATTAATTTTATCAATAGGAGTGGGCGAAAAAGGAAGATTAGAATTAAAATTTAAGATTAAAGGAGAAAGTGGGCATGCTTCAACTCCTTGGATGGGGAAAAATGCTAGTTTTCAACTCGGCAAATTATTAAAAAATTTAGAGGACTATAAACCTGAAATAATTACTACGCTTCCATTCTTTAGCCATTTACATAATTTTGGTATTGAGGAAAAGATAGATTCGAGTAATTTTGATAAATTAATTGATAGATTAGATAAATCTTATCCCTTAGTTTCCTCATTAAGTAAAGCATTGTCACAGATGCTTATTACACCAACCATGGTTCAAGGTGGAATTAAGTCTAACAGTATTCCTGAAGAAATAATCTTAACATGTGATATTAGAAATCTACCTTTCCAAAAAATTGATTATATTATATCCGAGATTGAAAAAATTTCCCAAGATATAGATGGATTAACATATGATTTAGAATATATGTCAGACCCTAATGAATCTAAATTTGATTCAGCTTTAGCCGATGCGATTATTGAATCACAATCAATAATACAAAATAACAAAGAAATAAAATGGATTCCTTTACACAGCCCAGGATTTACTGATTCTACCTATACAAGGAGATTAGGCATAACAACTTACGGATTTTACGGTTCTGATCCACAAGATGATGCTACTTTGAATAATATTCATGGAACTAATGAATCAATTGGAATAGCATCTCTTATATCTGGTACTAAGAGTATGCTTGCTATAGCCTATATAATGTGTATGAATAAATTATGAGGTTACCGCTCCAGTTGAAGCTGGTTTGACTAATTTAATATACTTTCCTAATGTGCCTCTTTCGTATAAAGGTTTTCTTGGTTTCCAGTTTGATAGTCTATTTTTTATTTCTTCATCTGATATTTTCACATTAAGTTCAAATTTATCCAAATTAATTTCTATAACATCTCCATTATTAACTGCTGCAATAGGGCCTCCTACAGCGGCTTCAGGCCCTAAGTGCCCAATGATAGCACCAGTAGAACCTCCTGAAAATCTACCATCAGTTATAAGATAAACGCTTTCACTTAATCCTTGACCGACTAATGCGCCAGTTATTGATAGCATCTCTCTCATACCTGGTCCTCCTTTTGGCCCTTCATATCTTATAATTACCACATCGCCTGCTTTAATTTCTCTTCTTCGAAGTGCTTCCATAGCCTGCTCTTCTTGGTCAAAAACTTTTGCTGGGCCAGTAAATTTTTTCCCAAAATCATGACCTGCAACTTTAAGTACACATCCATCAGGAGCTAAATTGCCGAATAATGTGACTAAACCTCCTGTTTTTGAGATTGGATTTTCCATCAATCGGACAATATTATTTTCTTTATGATTTATATCAATATCCTTTAGGTTTTCTTTTATTGTTTTACCAGTCACAGTCATTTCGTCCCCATGCAATAAACCAGCTTCTAGTAACCTTTTCATTACTAATTGGACTCCTCCCACCTTGTCTAGGTCAAACATTACATATTGTCCTCCAGGCTTCATATCTGCAAGAAGGGGTGTTCTCATAGAAATATCATGAATTTCTTTTAGGGTTAGTTTTATGCCCATTTCATTTGCAATCGCAGGAAGATGTAAAGCCGTGTTTGTTGAACCACCCATTGCGACAACTAATGTTACGGCGTTTTCAAAGGCTTTTTTTGTTAAGATATCCGATGGTCTTATATTTTTTCTAACTAGGTTCATTACCGCAATACCTGCTTGCCTGGAGGAATCTTTTTTTCTTTGATCGACTGCTGCTTCAGAAGCAGATCCAGGTAGACTTAAGCCTATAGCTTCCCCAATACTTGACATAGTATTGGCAGTAAACATCCCACCACAAGAGCCTGGGCCTGGGCATGCATGCATTTCTATATCTCTTAGTTGCTTATCGTTAATTTCTCCAGATTGTCTTTTCCCAACCGCTTCAAATGCACTAATAATAGTTAAATCTTGACCATTTAGATGCCCAGGTAAAATTGATCCACCGTAAACGAATACGCTTGGGATATTTAGTCGTGCCATTGCCATCATTGCACCTGGAAGTGATTTATCACAGCCTGCTATTGCTACAACACCGTCATATCTTTCGGCAAAACATACAGTTTCAATTGAATCTGCAATTATTTCTCTTGAAACTAACGATCCTTTCATACCTTCTGTACCCATTGATATTGCATCTGAAACAGTTATAGTCCCAAATTCAAAAGGTGTGCCTTTTGAGGAAATAATACCATTCTTAACTTCATCTGCTAAAGGTTTAATTCCTGCATTACAGGGTGTGACTTCGTTATGTGTAGACGCTACACCGATAAATGGCGCATTTATGTCATCATCATTTAGGCCCATAGCTCTCATCATAGACCTATGAGGAGCTCTTGCTACTCCTTCCGTAGTTTCCCAACTTCTCCATTTACCCACCTGTCGCTTAAGTGATCTTTTTTGATTTAATTTACTAATCGAATTTTTTGTCATTTTATTTACAGTTTCTTAAATTTTTTTTGTTAATATTATATTATTATGTATTTTAAATTAAATAAAAGAAAGTAAGAAATGAATAATTATTTACCTGAAAAAGGTACTCCTGTAAATGAATTAGATACACCATGTATTATCATTGATTTAGATATTGCTGAAAAAAATATTGCTATTTTACAGAACAATGCCAATGAATTAGGTATAGATGTTCGACCGCATGCCAAAACTCATAAAAGTCCCTACTGGGCCAAAAAGCAAATTGCAGCCGGTGCTATCGGTGTATGTTGTGCTAAATTAGCTGAAGCTGAAGTTCTAACTGAAGGTGGGATAGATAATATTCTGATAACCAATCAGATTATTGGAGAAACAAAAATTACAAGACTTGTGAAATTGGCAAAAAAAACTAATATAATTGTTGCAGTAGAGAGTGAAAAAAATATAAATCAATTATCTGAAATCGCAAAAAATAATTCCGTTAAAATAGGTGTTATTGTCGAAATTAATGTTGGTATGAACAGATGTGGAGTTTCTCCAGAAAAATCTGTTATTCTAGCTCAAGAAATAGAAAATTCAAAGTCATTAAATTTTCATGGAATAATGGGTTACGAGGGTCATGCTGTTGCAGTACGAGATCATGAATCTAGGGTACTTGAAACCCAAAAAGCTATGTCTGTATTAAACGATTCAGCAGATAAGATTAGGTCTATGGGAATTAATGTAGGCTTAGTTTCTGCATCTGGAACAGGAACTTATTCAATTTCAGGGAAAATACCCGGAATTACTGAAGTTCAGTGCGGTTCTTATATTTTTATGGATGGAGATTACTTGAATGTTCTTGACGAATTTAAGTCTGCGCTAACAGTAATGTCTACCGTTATTTCAAAGTCAGAAGATAGAGTTGTTGCAGATTTTGGGCTGAAATCTATCTCAGTTGATAGAGGTATTGCTGAAATTATTTCAAATGAAAAACTCCAGATAAAAAAACATTCCGAAGAGCATACTGTAATTGAATCAGAAAATCAGGAAAAAATATCATTGGAAATAGGCGATAAAATTTTTGCTCTTCCTATGCATGGAGACACAACTATTAATCTACATGAAAATTTTTATGGGATAAGGAAAGGGAAATTAGAAGAAGTAATACCAATAAGTGGTCGAGGGAAATTTTTATAAAGGAAAATATGATTCTGATCTTTCTTTGATGTGTTCTATAGCCTTTATACCCAACATTTTTACATCTTCTGGCGGGGCCTTAAGATGTGGCTCATGCTCTTCAAGGGGAATATTAATATTCAAGGGTTCTAAATTTGTTAATTGTTTAATATCAACCCACCTCCATATATTTGTAAGTTTAGGCATTTTTTTTTCATCTTTTATATATAATGCAAAAAAATATATATGATCTATATGCTGGTGCTCGCCAATTTCTCGATCATAAACATTTTCTAACATGATGCTAAATGGTGCATAAACTTGTTCTAAATTAGTTATGGTTAAAATTTCGTTAGTTGGCACAGGAAAAACAAAATCATTATATTTTTTATAATCAGAAGATAGTCCTGTTTCTTCATTGATTTCTCGGACAATTGCTTCTAATGGATCCTCGTTTTTTTCTATGTGACCCCCAGGTGGAAGCCATTCCCTTACCTTAGGATGGTAATGAAGTAAAATTTTTTCTCTATAGACTATAAACCCAGTTGCAGTATGATGCCTGATCATTTAGTGCCATTCACTTTTATTAACAGTATTTTTTAGATTTTTATTTTCTTGAAATCTTTTTATGTTTTCTCTCAAAATATCGTATCTTCTTTCATCTAAATATTTACCTCCGTGAGCGGCAATGTGTGGGGTAATTATTACATTGGGATATTTCCACAAATTACTATTGGAATCTAAAGGCTCTTTTTCAAAGACATCTAGAGCGGCTCCAGATATTATTTTATTCTTTATTGCTTGATCTAAATCATTTAAGGATGTTGTTTTCCCTCTTCCAATATTAATAAAAAATGATGATTTTTTCATTTTACTAAAGAAGGAATAATTAAACATTCCTTCAGTTATTGGGTTATGAGGTATTGTTGAAACTATGAAGTCACCTTTATTAACTTGTTTCAATAAATCTTTTGATAAAAATATTTCGTCTAACCATTTAGAGGGATTTATTTTTTTTGCATCTATTCCAATCGTTTTCATTCCAATAGCTTTGCAAATTCTTGCAGTTTCTAAACCAATTCCTCCCACACCAATAATTATTACGGATGATTCTGGTAAAAATATTTCATGTTGAGTTTCTTGTAATTGCTTCCAAATTTTTTCATTTTGTTGATCTCTGTAAATGTGAGAATTTTTAGCAAAACTAAGAATGTAACTTAAAATTTGAATGGATATGTGATCATTATAAATTTCTTTAAAATTTGTAACAACTATAGGATGTTTTATTAACTCGTCAAAATAAAATCCTTCATCGGGAGCAGCTGCTGGAGCTTGTAACCATTTTATTTTTTGTGCTACTGATAACAAATCATTATCCATTGTTCCATACGCAGCATCAGCATCAGAAATTTCTTCTAAAGCCTCTTCTTTATTTTTTGGAGAGTGAAATGTCCATTCTGTAAATAAATCAGATAATTTTCCCACCCAAATCTTAATACTATCGTTAGTTAGGAGGTTAGAATTTGGAATAAATACGAATTTTTTTTTCATAGAATTTTTCCTTGCGGTAATCAAATTTTTTCTTGATGACAATTGTTAAACTATAATTTATACTTCTATAATAACTACTTTATATATTATTATATGCTAATTAAAGATTTCGAAATATATAATTCAGAATTTAATATTACCAATCCTCATTGTATTGTTATCCTAAAACCATGGATAAATGTAGGTAATGTTGGACAAATTGTAATTAAGAGACTCTTCAAAGAGTTCATTGGGGTCAAAATAGGTAAACTGAGTAAGCCTAGTAAGTTCTACGACTACACGCGTTTTAGACCAACAGTATACTTAGACTCAAAATCAGGGGATAGAAAATTTAAAATCCCTAACACTGAGTTATCATTAATTAATGCTTCGGGTCAGGATATACTTCTGCTTCAACTTTTAGAACCACATTCTTTTGGAGAAGATTTCAATGATTCTATAATAGAGCTACTAGAGTATTTCAAGGTTAGTCGATATATACAGCTTGGAGGAATGTATGATTCTGTTCCTCACACAAGAGAACTCATTGTTACAGGTAGCGCTAATAATTGGGATCCAAAACTAACTCAAAATATTTCATTTAGAAGATCAAACTATGAAGGACCTACCTCGATTGTTTCACAAATTATTGAAAGAATAAAAAAAATACTCACTATTGAAACAATGTCACTTATGGTTCATCTGCCGCTATACTTGAAACTAGATGATGATTTTGCAGGCGCTTCAAGATTACTAAAAGTAATTTCAGAAATATACAAAATTGACAATAAATTTTCAGAATATAATTTAGGTAAAAATCAATACGAACAAGTGACTCCAGCCCTGTCTGACAATAATGAATTAAGAAATATGATTCAACGATTTGAAAAAGAGTTTGATTCTAGGAATGATGTTATAAATCTAGATTACGATAGTGAAATATCATTACTTCCAGAAGTTGAACAATTTTTAAATGATATTTCAAATAATGATGATTTAGAAACTAAATAAAATTATTATTAATCGTCGTCTTTCCAGAATCTTTCTTCTAGGAATGTAAAATCTGTATTAGAAAATCTTTTTTCTACGTCTTCTATCATTTGAGGATGACCACAAGCATATATACATGTTTCCTTAGGGTTTATCCCAAGTTTAGTAATATAATCTTCAACAAGATTATTAATTCTGCCTTTGGCTCCATTCCAATCACTATTTTTTGCTTCATCTGGCCTTGATACTGATGGATAAAAATGAATAAAATCATGTTCTTTAGAAAGTTGAGTTAATTCTTCATCGTACCCAAATTCATCAGAGTAACTTGCTCCTTCCAGGACATGAAATTGATAATCTTCTCTTTTTACATTTTCCATTTTTTCAGGTTCAGGCCAGTTTGTATCATTTAAGAATTTCCTAAGCATTGAAACATATGGGACCACTCCTGTAACAGTTCCTACAAATATGTGATTTTTAAATTGAGGTTGTATTACAAATATACCTTTACCTCGTGGCCTTAATGTCATCTCGGCTCCAACACTCAATTCATGAAGTAAGGGAGTTAAGTTCCCATCTGGTGGAGGAACAACTTCGATAAATAGTTCGATATTTTTTTCATCGGGAGAGGAAACTATTGAATATGGTCTCTCAATACCTCCTGTGCCTATAGTGCAGTATTGCCCTGGTTTAAAATTAAATGATTCTTCAGGTTCAAGCCAAAACTTTATTAAGTCATGAGTAAGGTCTTCTCTTTTGACTAGTTTACAAGTAGTGAATTTACCTTTTATCTGTGGTTGAGATTCATTTTCCATTTTCTTCTCCGAATTAGTATTTATTATAAATAGAATATCAAATTTTTTTATATTCATCTTTTTTTTTAAATGAATTATAATTAATTCATAAGCAATTTTGGAGTAAATTTTGAAAATTGGAATAATTGGAGGTGGTATAGCAGGATGCGCTTCAGCTTACTATCTGTCTAAAATAACATCTGATATAACTATTTTTGAAAAAGATTTTATAGGTGCCCATTCTTCAGGAAAATCTAACGGGTCAATTATTCCTTTTATAGATTATGATATAAATTCCCCTTCAGAACAATTATCCGATTATGCGATCAGTGTTCATAATAACCTTAAGATGAAATTTCATAGTAAATTTTACTATTCGAAAAAACCAGTAGTACATTTGTTTAAAAATAATAGTTATTCCAAAATTTACGATAATTACAAAAAAAATAAATTGAATAAGGAATTTCATTTTTTGTCATTAGGTGAATTAAGGCATATTGACGCTAGAGTATCAGAAAATATAAATGGGGGTTTGTTTATAAAAAATTCACTAGAAGTTGATTCATTCATGTTAACCAAAACACTTTTTGATAATGCTATAGAAAATGGAGTTGATTTTGTGCAAAAAAATATTAATAAAATTGATGCTGATTCTGGAAAACAAGTAAGGATATTTAGTGATGAAGAATCGTATAATTTTGACAAAATAATCATATCTAATGGTTCTTGGGTTGAAAATTTTTTTATGGATTTTTATGGGAAAAATATAATTACACCCATTAAGGGCCAGATCTTGCGTATGAAGAATATTAATCCAGGATTTAAGGTCTCATTTTGGTGGGGTAAAAATTATGTTACTACTAAAGATAAAAATATTACTTGGTTGGGTACTACTCATGAAGATGTAGGCTATGATGAATCTATAACCAATGATTCTAAAAATCTAATTCTAAAAAATGCAAAAGAAATTTTTCCTTTCTTAGATGAAAAATTTGTTGTTGAACAAACTGCTTGTCTTAGGCCGATGACTAAAGATTCTCTGCCGATTTTGGGTAGACTTAAGGACTTTGAAAACATTTTTGTCTGTGGAGGCGGTAGTGCTAATGGGATATTATTTGGCCCTGCTATGGGTAAAATAATCAGCAAAGATATTTTTGAAGACCAATTAGATACTTGTATAAGTCAATTTAGTCCTAACAGGTTCTTTTAATTTTAGAAATAGGCTTTCTTCTTGTAATTAGTTTTTGAATAAATTTTTATTGATTTATTCTAGTTTCGAGTCAATACTGATTATCCATAGACATGTTTATTTTTATACTGAAAAAATGGCATTCATCTTAGTAATTACCATTTTAATGTTTATATTTTTATACAGTAGGATTATATTTATTTGAGTATAAATTCTAGTATCCTGTATAGCATTTGAACCTATGACCTTATCCTTAAAAGTGATACCATCAAATTATGCAATTAGCTTTTAAATTCCCAAAAAATTCTGAGCCTACGGCTATAGAGAGTAATGTTATTGAATTTTCAATTCCCGATTCAATATATTCTATAATCGAAGAAACAATTAATTCAAATCATTATCAAATATTATTTCCAGATATTAAAATTTCAAAAAGTATGAAAAAAACTTTAGGTTCATACAATTATAAAAATAATCAAATTACACTATCTTTTAATTTGATTTTATTTGGTAAAAGAGAAGAAATAGAATCAGTTGTTCTTCATGAATTAGCACATGCTTTCACATTTAGTGAATATGGCCCATTCACTCCTAGTCATGGAAAAGAATTTAGGCAAATTTGTAAAGGTTTGAATATACTGCCTAGAAGCTATGTTGATGTAAAAATCCATAAATGGAAAAAGAAATTTATGTATTTAGTTATTTGTAAAAATTGTTATAAAAATATAATAAAAAAAAGCAAATTGAATCATTTGTTTTGTGAATGTGGAAAAGAGATTTTCCCGGATAAATGGGAAACTGTAGTTTATTCTGAAAATTTTAATGAATTTGATTCTGGTCTATGGATTAGGTTGTGAATATCAAATTTTGATGATACTATTATCTAAAGATTAACCTTTAAATCAGTCCAGAGAGACTGGCAAGGTGGTAAGTTTTTTTTGTTGCCTTGCTTTAGCAAGGTTTTTTTTTGAAAAAATTTATGTCAGATTTAAATAAAACAAAAATACTTTTATCAGAGATAGATTTATCTAAATGTATTAAAAGAATCTCTTTTGAAATAATTGAAAAAAACCTAAGCATAACTGATGTGATTTTGGTTGGAGTTGAAACTAGGGGAGTATTCTTAGCAAAAAGAATTTCTGAAACTGTGCGCGATATTACTAAAAAAAATATTTTAGTAGGTAATTTAGATCCCAAACTATGGAGAGATGACCTTGAAAACTATCATATCAAGCAAGCTAAAAATTCTATTATTCCTAGTGATATAAAAGATAAAAATGTCATAATAGTGGATGATGTTTTATACACAGGTAGAACTATAAGAGCCGCTATGCAAGCTTTACTTAACTTTGGTAGACCAAAAAAAATTCAATTAGCGGTTTTAGTCGATAGAGGCCATAGAGAGTTACCTATAAGACCAGATTATATAGGTAAAAACATTCCTACGGAATATGAGCAGAAAGTTAAAGTAAATCTTGTTGAAGTAGATTCTAATGATTCGGTGGTTTTACTTTGAATACAACTAACAATAAAAGTTTATTAGATGTAGACCAACTAAGTGAAGTTGATATTCAAAATATAATGAATGAAGCTGATAAATTGTCAAATGACAATATTGAGTCAACAAAAAAATATAATAGTGGTAAATCTGTATTAACATTATTTTATGAAAACAGTACAAGAACTAGAACGTCTTTCGAATTAGCAGCTAAAAAACTTGGTGCTGATGTAATCAATATTTCATTAGGAAGTAGCAGTGTTAAGAAAGGTGAATCTTTACTTAACACAGTAAAGACTCTAGAAGCAATGCAATTCGATCTTATTATTGTTAGACATTCTGATGCAGGAGCTCCGTATTTTATATCTAGAAATATAGATATTCCAGTTATAAATGCAGGTGACGGATTACATGCACACCCAACTCAAACCTTACTTGATGTTTACACTATTCAAAAAAAATTAGGAACATTGAAAAATAAAAAAATATCTATTATTGGTGATATATTGCATAGTAGAGTTGCTCGCTCAAATATATTAGGCTTTTCAAAACTAGGTGCTAATGTATACATTAATTCTCCTAAAACTTTATCTTTATTCAAAAATAAATTTTTTGAGGGAGAAAATTCTTTGGTCAATTTTGTTGATGATATAGATCATGCTATTGAGAATGCTGACGTGATTATGCCCCTAAGAATTCAATTAGAAAGGCAAGAACAAGGAAACATACCATCGCTAAGGGAGTATTCCAAATACTGGGGTATCAATGAAGAAAAAATCAAAATTGCTAAAAATAATGTCATGATTATGCATCCAGGTCCTGTCAATGAAGGTGTAGAAATTTCTTCTAGTTTGGTGCACGGTGATAAAAGTCAAATAAATCTTCAAGTCAAACATGGTTTATTCATTAGAATGGCAATAATTAAAACTATCCTAAGTGAGGCAAATAAATAATATGAAATCTAAAAAGTTGGTAATTAAGGATGGAAATATAATTGATCCTAGTTCACGAACAAATTGTATAGGGGACTTGGTGATAGAAAATAATTTAATAATTGACCTTATACCTAATTCTAATCAAACATATTCCGATGAATATGAAATTATAAATGCAAAAAATATGATTGTTTCTCCAGGGTTTATTGATGTACACACTCACTTAAGAGATCCTGGTCAAGAGTGGAAAGAAACAATATCAACAGGGAGTAGATCTGCCGCAAAAGGAGGATTTACAACTATCACTAGTATGCCTAATACAATACCTGCATTGGACAATGCAAATATTGTTAATGATTTAGTTAATAGATCTAAGACAGATGCTATTATAAGAATATTGCCTATTGGTTCAATAACAATTGGTCAAAATGGGGTTAACCTTTCTCCAATGAATGAACTAGCAGAGGCTGGAGTAATTGGTTTTTCTGATGATGGAAATCCTGTTAATGACTCAAATATTATGAAGCAGGCATTAACATATAGTCTTTACTCTGATTTACCTATAATAAATCACGCAGAAGATAAAAAAATTGTTGGAAAAGGGCTAATGAATGAGGGTATAGTTTCGAACAGATTAGGGCTTTTTGGGGCAGACTCAAGTGCTGAAACTGTAATGATAGCTAGAGATTTAATTTTAGCTGAAAGTATAGGAGCGAAATTACACATACCTCACATATCATCATCTTCATCTCTTCATCTTCTGGAAATTTATAAAAATATGGGACTTAATGTTACTGCTGAAGTCACACCTCATCACCTAACTTTAAATGAAAATTGGGTATACGGTAAAAAAGGCGAAGTTCCAGATTATATTGATGAGGATTCATATGATACTAATACAAAAGTAAATCCACCTCTTAGAACAATTAGTGATGCTAATGATATGACCAAAGGTTTATCAGAGGGAATAATTGATATTATTGCTACTGACCATGCCCCTCATTCTGATATTGAAAAACACTGTAGTTTTGCAGATGCGGCTCATGGTATTAATGTTCTTGAAACAGCATTTTCATCAGTTTTTGATTTATATTTGAAAAAATCTATAAGTATGGATAGAATCATCGAGTCTTTGACATCAAGGCCAGCAGAAATTTTTAAGCTTAATAAAATTGGGGGGCTAAAAAAAGGTTACAATGCTGATGTAGTTGTTATAGATCCAAAAGCAAAATGGAAAGTTGAACGACACAAATTTGTATCCAAAAGTTCAAATACTCCACTACTGGAGACTAATATGAATGCAAAAATTTTAGTTACTATCTATGATGGAAAAGTTATTTATAAGGACGGAAATTATAATGTATAACACAGATAAGAAAATTTACTTAATTTTAGAAGACGGTGCAATATTTCCTGGTAAAACTTTTGGTGCAAATAAAGAAGTCATTGGTGAAGTAGTTTTTAATACATCTATGACAGGATATCAAGAGATGCTTACAGATCCATCTTATGCTGGCCAAATACTCATGCCAACGTATCCTATGATTGGAAATTATGGAATTAATCCCTATGATGTTGAATCAAATAAAATACAGGTAAAAGGATTTGTAATTGGAAATTTATGTGATTATCCCTCACATCCTATGTCCCAAGAAACTATCAGAAAATATTTAGAAAAGAATGACATTCCAGGTATTTATGATCTTGATACAAGAGCAATAACAAGAAAACTTAGAGATTCAGGCGTGATGATGGGAATTCTAACTATTTCAGATGATATTGATGAGTGTATAGAGAAAATTAATAAAAGTCCTAGATATGGTGAATTTGATGTTGTAAGTCAGGTGACTACGAAAAATATATATAATTGGGAATTACCTAAGTCAGATTTCAATAAAAGAAGTTTTATTGATCTAGTTAGTAGGACAAAAAAAACCACAAAAAAATATAATATTGTTCTCTTTGATTATGGTGTTAAGTTTAATATTCTTAGATCTTTGCATGCAAGAAATTGTAATATAACTGTAGTTCCAAAAAATGCATCTTTGAATGATGTAAATAATCTTAATCCCGATGGAATTGTTTTATCTCCTGGACCAGGTAACCCTGAATTTTTAGATGATTCAATAGAAGTTATTCGGTCATTATCTGGGTCCAAGCCAATTCTAGGTATCTGTCTTGGTCATCAATTACTTGGTAGAGCATTTGGCGCTAAAACATTTAAGCTACCTTTTGGGCATAGAGGAGGAAATCAACCAATTCGAGAATTGAGTACCGGGAAAGTATATGTAACAGCTCAAAATCATGGTTATGCTCTGGAGTCAGAAAATTTATCAAGCGACGTTAAAGTTAGTCATATAAATATTAATGATAATACTGTAGCAGGATTAGTAAGTGATAAATTTAAAATTTTGTCTATACAATATCATTCTGAAGCGTCTCCGGGTCCACATGATAGTGAGTATATCTTTGATAAATTTATCCAAATGTTAGATGAGAGTTAGGTAAAAATTATGAGTGATATAAAAAAGGTTTTAGTCCTTGGATCGGGACCAATAATAATAGGTCAGGCAGCAGAATTTGATTATGCTGGTACCCAAGCTTGTAGATCTCTAAGAGAAGAAGGCATTAAAGTTGTTCTTGTAAATTCTAATCCAGCCACAATAATGACTGATGAAGATATAGCAGACCAAATTTATATTGAGCCCTTAACAATTGAGGTAGTAGAAGAAATAATAAAAATTGAAAAACCAGATGGGATTCTTGGTACACTAGGCGGACAGACAGGCCTAAACCTACTATGTGATTTATATAACGATGGAATACTTGAAAAATACAATGTGAAAACTCTTGGTACTTCAGTAAAATCAGTTGAAATGGCTGAAGATAGAGAACTATTTAGAAACTTGTTAGAAAATTTAGACCAGCCTGTGTTGCCATCATTCGCTGTAGATAATGTTGAAGATGCAATTACATCAGCCAACAAGATAGGTTTCCCTGTTGTTATAAGGCCTGCTTATACCTTAGGAGGAACAGGAGGTGGTATTGCAAAAAATGAAACTGAACTTGTTGAAATTGCTAAAGGAGGTTTGTCAGCTAGCCGAGTCGGGCAAGTATTGATAGAGAAATCTCTGGTTGGTTGGAAAGAAATAGAATACGAAGTGATGCGTGACGCAGACGGAAATGTGATAACAATCTGTAATATGGAAAATTTAGACCCTATGGGAGTTCATACTGGAGATTCAATAGTTGTTGCTCCAAGTCAAACTTTGAATGATAAAGATTATCAGAGATTACGTACAGCATCTTTGGATATAATTACAGGTCTTGATATCAAGGGTGGCTGTAATGTGCAATTAGCTTATAGACCAACAACTCTTATATCAGAGAATTTGGGCGAAGGTTCAGGCTATGAGGATGAAGGCTCTATGTACTATGTAATTGAAGTTAACCCTAGAGTTAGTAGATCTTCAGCGTTAGCTTCCAAGGCTACTGGATATCCAATTGCAAGAGTTGCCGCAAAAATTGCTATTGGCAAATCATTACATGAAATATCTAATGCTGTTACAAAGAAAACTACCGCTGCATTTGAACCTGCTTTAGATTATTGTGTAGTAAAAATACCTAGGTGGCCTTTCGATAAATTTCCATTGGGTGACAGGTCTTTAGGTACACAAATGAAAGCAACAGGTGAAGTTATGGCAATAGATAGAAACTTTGAATCTGCCTTGCAAAAAGCTGTTCGGTCTTTAGAAAATGGAAGATCCACATTATCTTGGGAAGATCCTGATTGGGATGCTGAAGACTTAAAAATTCTTTCTCCAGATGATGATAGGATCTGGAAGCTTGCAACAGCTATGAGGAGAGGTTTAGATTTTCAAGAAGTATCCAAAATTACTGGAATAGACCCTTGGTTTACATTTTCAATAAATAAAATTGTTTCATTTGAAAAATCTTTAGAAAAAAATGAATTGACTCCAGAACTTTTACTTCAGGCTAAAATGTTAGGATTTACTGATGATCAAATAGCCAATTTTTCTAATTATTTATCTGAAGATATTAGAAAATTAAGAAAAAAATGGAGCATACTACCTGTTTATAAAATGGTTGATACATGTGCTGGTGAATTTGAAGCTTATACACCTTATTTTTATTCAACTTATTCTAAGGAAAATGAAGCTGAATCTCTAAAATCTGATAAAGCTATAGTAATTGGTAGTGGCCCCATAAGAATTGGTCAAGGTATAGAGTTCGATTATTGTTCCGTTCATGCAGCATTTGCATTGAAAGAGATAGGAGTAAAGTCAGTTATGATTAACTCTAATCCAGAAACTGTCTCTACTGATTTTGATACTTCAGATAGATTATATTTCGAGCCCCTGGATGAAGAATCGATAAGAAATATTATAGAGAATGAAAATTACTCAAATAAAATGCCCTCATCTCTGGTTCAGTTTGGAGGTCAAACCGCGATAAATTTATCACAAAGATTGGGGAAATTAGATTTACCAATATTAGGATCCTCTTCTGAATCTATTGATAATGCATCTGACCGAGCAAAATTTGAAGATTTGTCAAAACAAAACTCTATACCTCTGCCACCGGGAGGAATGGCTAAAGACATTGATTCTGCAATGATTGTAGCTGATGATGTAAAATTTCCTGTTCTTTTACGCCCAAGTTATGTTCTTGGTGGGAGAGCAATGGAAATTGTTCAAAATAAAAATGAGCTGGTTAATTATTTTCAAAAATCACAAAAAGAATTTCCAAATCAGGAAATACTTATTGATCACTATTTATCTGGAATTGAAGTAGAAGTTGATGCTATTTCAGATGGGAATGGGGTATTAATTCCAGGTATAATGCAACACATTGAAAGAGCAGGAGTTCATTCTGGTGATTCAATGGCGGTATATCCAGCTCAATCTCTATCTGATGAAGAAATTAAAATGATTGTTGATTATACAAATAAAATAGCGAGTTCTTTAAAAATTATAGGATTAATGAATATACAATTTATAGTTGCAGGTAATAATTCTCGGAGAAGTATTTATAGTAAAAATAATTATTCAGAAAAACCAGAGATTTATGTTATTGAAGTTAATCCACGATCTTCACGAACCATTCCATTTATATCTAAGGTGACGAGAATTCCAATGGTTAAAATTGCCACGAAAGTTATGAATGGGAAATCTATAAAAGAGCTAGGTTTTAAATATGGTCTTCATCCTAATAAAAATTTAGTAGCTGTTAAGGCTCCAGTATTTTCTATGTCAAAACTTTCAGGAGTAGATTCTTTTTTGGGTCCAGAAATGAAATCAACTGGTGAGGTTATGGGCATAGATTGTAACTTCACTGCGGCTATGAAAAAAGCTCTTATTAGTTCTGGGCTAAATGTTAATCCAGGTTCACCTATACTGCTAAGCATAGCAAACCCAGATAAATTAGATTCAGAAAATTTGGTAAAGATTTTACAAAAAAATGGTCATAAATTATATGCAACTGAAGGAACTGCAAAAATGATTTCTAAACTCGGAATTAAGGTTGAAACAGTTGAAAAAAGATTAAGTAATAACTTACGAGAAAATGTAGTAGATATTATTCAAAATGGAACTGTTAGCGCCGTGATTAATACAGTAACTGGAGATAGGCAAGCATTACAAGATGGATTTCACATTAGAAGGGCTGCTACTTTAATGAATATTCCATGTTTTACTTCAATCGATACCGCTCTTTGTGCTATTCAATCTGAAGATATATACTCAGATTTTTCAAAAAGTAAATATAAGGTTATGAGTATTGCTGGCTACTTAGATAATTAAACTTTCGGAGAAGCGCTCACCGATAGCCATATTCTTGGAATCGAATTTAATTTAAGTTCTTCCCAGATTTCTGCTAAAGATTTTTGTAAAACATCTCTACCAATATCTAATGGAATTCCAGGTAGAATGCCTTCTATCCAATCAGAGAACCCAGATATGTGATGCCAACCTTCGATTGGTACATCAATTCTATTGGTTTTTATCGAATTTATTTCAAACCCGTTTTCTAATAATAGATTTTTATATTCTTCCTGATTCAACTGTACTCTTGATTCAACTTTATTACTTTTTTTTGCTGAAATACCATATTCTTTTTTTACTTTTCTGAGAGATCTCAACATCCATTTTCGAAAAAACTCCAAACTATCCTCGGGGTGCGAACCTTCGAAAAACGAAGTGTTAAATGCTAGTATTCCTTTATTATTTAGTTTACTTTTTATTTTTGTAAGTAAATCTGATTTATCTGGAACATAATGTATGGAATTACAATATACAATTGCGTCAACTTTATCTTTAATAACATCAGTCAAACTTTGAACCTCTGAATGGCAAAATTTTACTAGAATATTTTTTGTTTCTTCAATTTCATTTGCGGCAGTTTTTAGCGCTGTTTTGGAATGGTCTATTGCATAAATCACGGTTTCCTTAGCGTTTTTCAATCTATCTATTAGTAATTTTGTTATTCCCCCAGTGCCACACCCTAAATCAACAATGGTTTTTTGATCATCGATTTTAGCGAATTCTAAAAATTTTGCATTTATTTCAGTATAGAAAGGCAAGTTTGAAAATTTATTAAAATTATATTCTTCACTACTGTTCATTTAAGAATTTTCTCCATTTTTTCCTAATTAAGTGTATCTAATCATCTAAATATTACTATAATTTTTCTATCTAATATATAATTTTCTAAGATGAAAGCAATTTATATTACTATATTTATATTAATTTCTATACCATTTATTGGTTGTGAAATAGATAATCATAACCAAAAAGTTGTAATTTATGCAGCTTCTTCAATGTCAGATCTATTGACTGAGGCTTATGAGATTTTCAAACAAAAACACGATATTGAAATTTCATTTAATTTCGGCGGGTCAATATCTTTAGCCAATCAGATTTCTAAGTTTGATAGTCCTGCGGATGGCGTGATTTTCATTGGAGAAAAGCCTATCAGAATTTTAGAAGATAGTAATTTAATTGATGATGAGTATAGGTATAATTTTTTGACTAATAGGATAGTATTTGTTGGTTACAAAAACTCCAAACGAATAGATAATTTATCAGAATTATTATTACAAAATAAGCAAAGAATAATAATTGCAGATCCTGCTTTAGCTCCATTAGGAATTTATTCAAAAGAAATATTATCTTCAAATAATATATATAATCGATTGAAAAAAAATTTAATTCTTGCAAGTGATGCTAAATCAGTTCTTCGATCCCTAGAAAATCATAACGCAGATTATGGGATAATTTATTATTCAGATTTTCTGCTGTCCAAAAACTTGGTGCATTATGAACAAATTGAAGAAGTTTTTAAGTATTCAGTAGATTACTATATGCATGTTATGAAAAACACTAATAATAAGAAACAGGCAAATCTTTTTTTGCAGTTCTTGAAAGATTCTGATGATGCTAGATTTTTAGAATTGATTTCTTCACGTGGATTAAGAAGGATAAAAAATTAAATGGAATCCGATTTATCTATAATCATATTGTCCTTAAGGGTGGGTTTTATATCTACTTTTATTACATCAATTTTTGCTTTTAGTTTTGCTTGGATTTTGGTGAAGAAAAATTTTAGAGGAAAATTTTTGCTTGATTTATTCATATCCTTACCTATTGCTCTTCCACCTGTGCTTGTTGGTTATTTTTTACTATGGCTTTTTGGACGCAACAATATTTTTGGGGAATTTTTGTATCAGTTATTTGGTATTAATATAACTTTTACTTGGTTTGCTGCAGTATTAGCATCTTTCTTGGTATCTTTACCTTTAGTTACAAGGTCCTTTATGATTGCTATATCTGGAGTTGATAAAAATATGGAAATAGTCTCTAAATCTCTTGGCTTGAATAGTTTTCAAACAATTTGGCATATAATTTTACCAATTGCGAAAAATGGTATTATTGCTGGAATAATTTTAGGTTTTATTAGATCCTTATCAGAGTTTGGAGCAACAATTATTGTTGCTGGAAACATTCCTGGTAAAACTCAAACAATACCTTTGGGTATATATACTAGAATTTCAAGTAGTTCTGATTCAGATATTTGGCCTTTGATTATGGTTTCAATAATCATTGCCACAATAACTTTATCAATCTATTATTACCTATTAAGACAGACTGATTAGGGACAAATTTATACTGCATATTTATGCTATCCTATATATATTCATAATTGGAGATAATTCTATGAAAAGTATTTTTAATAAGCTTGAAAAAATTATATTAGAGAAAAAATCAAATGTATGTATTGGCTTAGACCCTATCTCATCAAGAATGCCAATAGATGATTTACTAAAGTTTAATTATGAAATTATAGACTCTACTCATGATTTAGTTAGTGCTTATAAACCGCAACTTGCATATTTTGAATCGTTCGGTCCCAATGGTTTAGAAATTATGAGAAAAATAATTGAATATATTAAAAATAAGTCTAATGAAATAATAATTATAGGAGATGGAAAAAGAGGCGATATATCTACAACCTCTGAAGCTTATGCAAAATCTTTATTTGAATTATATGACTTTGATATCGTAACAGTTAATCCCTATATGGGATTTGATTCTATTGAACCTTTTTTATCATACGAAGAAAAAGGAGCTTACATTCTATGTAAAACTTCTAATAGTGGTTCAGAAGATTTCCAAGATCTTTTACTCAAAAATGGAGACAGATTATACGAATATATTGCAAAAAAGATTTCCACTTGGGGCTCGCCTAAAAATTTAGGTTTTGTTATAGGGGCTACATACCCTGAACAGTTATTAAATATGAGGCAAATTTTACCTGATTTCAACTTTTTGATACCTGGTATTGGAGAACAAGGAGGTACTGTATGTGACGTTATCTCTGCAGTAAATCACACAGGCAAAAAAAATAATTTTGTGATAAATTCATCAAGAAGTATATTATATGCGTCAAAAAATAAAGATGATTTTTTCATTTATGCAAGAGAAAAATGTATTAAATTAAGAAATAAAATTAATGAAGTATTAAAATAGTAATTATGGTAAAAGTAGAAATTGATAGCATCAGAGCTAATATTATAAATAATCAAAGAGTTGTGATACTAAAGGACATAAAAAAAAATAGATACTTACCCTTGTGGGTAGGAGAATTTGAGTCTGAGTCGATCATTGTAGCATTACAAAGAATTGAAGTCACAAGACCTTTGACACATGATTTATTCATTAATTTATTTGACAAAGAAAATATAATTCCAAAATTCATAGAGATACATAAAATAGAAAATGATACTTTTTATTCAAGGATATATTATGACAAAGATGATGAAGAGCAATTTATAGATTCTAGACCATCCGATGCGCTAGCTATAGCAATAAGATCAAAGGTTGAAATTTATGTTTCAGATGACGTTATGAAAAATAATGGCATCTCAATTGATGATAACTCAGAAAATTTATCAATTTTTGAAGATTTTATTGAATCTTTGGATATAGAATAAAAAAATTCTAATGAATAATAAAGGGAAAAATACACATTCATGGGGAAACACCTTATCTTCTCTTGGAAAAATGGGTGGATTTGGCTGGTTCATATCATTAACAATCATCATTTTTACTTTTATTGGACATATGATTGACCAAAAAATTCAAACATTACCCCTTTTTACTATTTTGGGAATACTACTTGGTCTGTTAGTATCTATAATTGGAATGCGGAAATTATTGATTAATTTAATAAAAACAAAAAAATAATTAGTTATTTAGGCAACTATAATTGAAATCTATAATTAAAAATCCAAAAATATTAGCACTTTTACTTTTTTCTATTTCTCTATTATTTTTTTCAATATTGGGTGGTGCATTAGGTGCATCATTAGGATTTGGTTTTTTGGGAGGCCCAATTCCATTTATTTCTATACCAGCCGAGAAAGTAACAAGTATAGGATCTTATAAGTTAATCAATTCTTCTATTATGTTTTGGTTTGCTGGAATTATTCTTGTTTTCTTGTCTTGGAGAGCAACGCGTAATATGTCAGAAGTCCCAACAAGATTACAGGCTCTATTTGAATTGATATATGAGTTTTTCTCAAATACAGCAGATGGAGTTGCAGGAGGTAAAAAGCATTCAGGTAGATTATTTTTGCCATTGGTAACAACAATTTTTCTTGTTGTTATGATGTCAAACTGGGTAGGTATAATGCCTGGTGTAGGATCAATAGGAAGAATAGAAGATTTAGATGAATGGGTTCACCATCATTATCATAAATACGAAGATGAATTAAGTGATAAATATGCTTCTTATAATGTTGGTGAAGATGTTATCAAGACCTTAGCTAAACTTCATGTTTTAGAAAGTCATGCAAATGATACTTTTGTAATGTTTGATGATGGTCCCATAGGTAAAGTTGTTCCATTGGGATTTGGGGAGGCGCAAAGACCAAAACTATCCTCTATTTTAGGATATGATTTAGAACAAATTAATACATATGAAGAAGCATATATATCTGCTATCACTAGTGGTGTATATTTAAGCGAAGATTCCAAGGGTGATACAATTTATGAAAATTTTAAAAATCATTCATCCTATGAACCTTATCAGGTTGCTAAAAGTGATGTAAAGGAAATTAAAAATAAGATTTCAAAAAGTGAATATGATTATAACGGTGAAGGTGAAAAAGTAGGTACAAAAACTGTTGGCTTGTTGGTCCCATACCTGAGAGGAGCTAGTACAGATATCAATACCACTTTAGCTATTGCCATAGTCGCCATGATTAGTGTTCAAGTATGGGGATTTAGACGACTAGGAGTCAAAGGGTATGGTGGTAAATTTATTATAAATCCAATTAAGAAAGGTCCAATATCAACATTTGTAGGAATACTTGAAGCTTTTGGTGAACTTACAAGGACTATTAGTTTTACATTTAGGCTATTTGGTAACATGTTCGCGGGAGAAATTTTACTTATTGCCATGGCTTTTTTGCTACCATTAATTGGAATTATTCCTTTTATGGGTCTGGAGTTATTTGTGGGTGTTATCCAGGCATTTATATTTTC